>Ga0307515_10017248_pt1 | contig 13164 bp, 3 predicted proteins | sample 17_EM_MG_FD_194513 | JGI IMG/M metagenome (GOLD analysis project Ga0307515, IMG submission 194513) | Populus trichocarpa ectomycorrhiza microbial communities from riparian zone in the Pacific Northwest, United States - 17_EM | ecosystem: Host-associated > Plants > Roots > Unclassified | place...
TAGCACTTTTTATAGTAATTACTTTAAAATAAACCTCTATAAGGGCCTCCACTTTTACCTTATAGTTATTAATTATACCCTCTACCGTATTATCTACCCTAGCCACTATATATTTAATTAGTCTAGTTATAATTATATTAGTCGGGCGGGTTAATTAAAGTAGGTTAGAGTTAGGCGTTAAATTGCTATACTTCTTAAGAGCGTAGAGCGGTACTAATAGAAGATCTTAATTAAGTATACACTCCTTTATAAGTATTTATAGGATTAAAGAGAGTAAGGTAATATTCTTTAATGCCTTAGTATATACTAATAACTTAATTATATAGGCTAAAATCCTCTTAATATAATTCGGATAAACTACACTAAATTATCTAAAGTCGATTAAAGAGCTTTTAAAGATAATTAAGTTAAGGGATACCTAGGTTTATAGCAATAATCCTTAAAAAGGTAGTTTCTCTCCATTCTAATATATACTGCTACTTATTCTCTTCTATTTTTGTTAGTTACACAAGGGGATATTACGTAGCTACGGTTCGTAGATAGTATGATAATTGTTCTTCTTTAATGTTAGAAAGCAAAGGATTATAAGGATCGCAGTGTGTCAGATAATCTGTATTCTCGGTGGCGTAGGACGTGCACGGGCCACGTGCACGGGTCACGTGTATTGTAAATATCTTCGTCTAAGCCCAGGGGCCCTAGGTCAAGACGCGATCAATATCATCAATCAATCAACCCATTTTATCAATGAATAGCTCTATATGAGTTATCTGACAGTTATAAGCCCGGTCCGCCGACTCAAGAAGCTATTCAGCTATTACTTAATCATTTGAAGAAGTTCTACCTCATCGTCAGACTCTGACATCTCATCGTTAGGACGCAGACTCTGACAGAAATCCTACCTCAATTGTCACAAGACGAGATTCCACGAGATTCCATGAGATTCCACGAGATTCCACGAGATTCCACCTCAATCGTCAAAGGACGATCCTGACGACAAGGACGATCCTAACAATAAGGACGATCCTGATGACAAGGACGATCCTGACGACAAAAATACCATCTCAATTCCCCCTTTGCCTATCAGTCAAATGACTCCACCGACTACCTCATCAAACACGATCATCCTCAATAAGTCAGAAGACTGGGAACAATGGCTATGGCAACTCCGAGCCCTTATAAATCAGCAAATATGGGCCCACGTTGACCCAGCTACAGAAGCACCTCAAGAAGGTCTACTTAAAAAACCACCTCATCCAAAGGTCACAGATTTCAATAAGAATGCAACTATATATATACAGCTCTCGTCGAATTAACAGAGAGCGTACGAGAACAGCAGACGATACTACGACCAGGATATAAAGTACTTCCTGAAACAGGAAGAGCATCTGCAATAGATACGCACCTAGATTACGACCACAGTATCGATTTAGAAGAAGCTACTGCTTAACCCTTCCTTAACAGTTAAAGAATGGCTATCTTAACTAAAGGAGAACACAGAACCTACCTCATCGTTTATTAGGAAGAAGGTATAACACTAGTATATAGAAGCCCTTAAGGGGTTTAAACACTTGTTAAAATTAAATTAGTAGTTAGATTAATAAGAACACGCAATAGTACTAGGAGAGAAGTATAAGATCCCTTAAATGTCCAATAGAATCTGGCTTTAAGATTTAGCAGAAGTTATTTAACCTTTTAGTGACGCCTACTGTATAAAGTATACTACCGAGTTAAATAACCCGCAGAAGTTAAGATCTTTTAAATACCATAGAGTAGTAAAGGAGCTATAGGAAGGACTTAGAACACCCTTAAAGAAAGCTAATACTATTATAAGAGGGAGTACCTTTAATATAGACTTCGCAGAGCAAGCCATTAAGGATTACTTTAATACTACTAAAGGTTTACGAAGAGGAAGAGCCTTAGTATGTAATAGACGCTTAAAGAGAGCCGGGATACTAGTAGATAAGGAGACGTCCTATAAGAAGCTAACGCCTAAGTGCTTAGCGTGCGGAATACGAGGACACTCCCTACGGGACTGTTGGTGTTTATTTAAAGATAAGAGACCTATAGGAGTTATAATAGGAGATGCGCGCATTAATAGGGCACTAAAGAAGGTAGAAAAGAATAAGAATCTCGCTAACTAAGTTATAAAGATTAGACTTAAAGAATAGGAAGATAAGGCTTAACAATAATAGGATAAGAGTTAGGAAGTTAAGATTAAGGGAGAAGCTAATGCGATATTCCTAGAATTGTATTATATAGGTTAAATCTATCTACTAAAGCTGTTAACTATTCTTAACTTAGGAACTACTCTCTATATCTTTAATAACCTCTCTTATTTTTATAACTTTAGGAAAGCTTTAAGATTTAAATACATTATCGCCGGCAGCTTAGAAGTGCCTATACTAGGCTACGGTAATATTACTGTCTAAGTTATAAAACCAGATAAGAGTAAGGGAATCCTATGTCTTAAGGACGTTGCCTTTTATACGGACTTTAATATAAATCTAGTGTTATTCCGTTTACTTTAAAAACGAGGGTACTACTAGAATAATAAAGGAGAGAATAATCTTCTAGTTTAAAAGGATAACTTAGTCCTATATTAAATAGAAGAACGTTACGGACAATAGACTATTAAATACGTCCGACTAGGAAGTCTATTAGCGTTTAATATAAGCTAACTACTACGCTAACGGAAGCGTAGAGCATTATTAAGAGACGCTCGTTTAGATTTAAAAGGAGATATATATCTATAGTATCTACGTCTAGGTTATCCAGGACCTATGGGCCTTTATTATTTAGGTCTTAACGCCTTAGGAGTTAAGCTTTAAGGCCCAAAGATAACGGAATATTAACATTATAGTCTCGCCAAAATTAAGCGTTAGGTCTTAAGAAGGTTCTCAGAATAAAAAATTAATAAACCCTATCTTAACCTTTATATTAACTAGACTAACCTTAAAAAAGCATATACCGGATTTGTACAAGTTATGCTTATCCACAATACCTACTTAGAAAGAACCTTCCCGTACTTTATAACGACGCACGGTAAGGAGAAGGAGACACTATAGGTGCTTAAAGATTTCGTCTAGTAGATTCGTTTAAGGTATAACCTTAAAGTTAACACTATTAGATTAGACAACGAGCTAGGGAGAAGGAGAACCCTTAAATGGCTACGGACTTAAGGGATTATATTTAAGCCTTTAGCGCTATATACCTAAGCTTAGAACGGTACCGCCGAACGCTTAGGGGGTGTAATTATTAAGAGAGCATGGGTAATAAGAATTGCTGCTAATCTACCACATAACCTATAGAATGAGATAGTTAACTATATAGTCTACCTTCGAGATTAAACGCCACGGGAAAGCAACGGTTAGATATCGCCATATAAGAGGTTCTATACCTTCCTAGCCAATAGGAGATTAAGAAAGCCGCAACTGGCGCACCTAAAAGCCTACGGCTGTAGGGCGTACGCGATGACGTCGGACGCCTAGCTGAGGAAGAAAAGGCTAAGTAAGCTAGATCCGCGAGCCCATATTGGCTATCTTGTTGGCTATAACTCTACTAATATCTATAGGATATAGATCCTATATAAGGGTATCGTTATCTCTATAAGGGATGTTATTTTTAATAAAAAGATATTCTTTAACGGCAAGCAAACGGACATCTTAGAGGACCTACACGCTGAATTAGATATACTAATTAAGAAGATTTAACTACCTAATACCTAGACTAAGAACGAGGTCCTTTTAAAAGACGATAAAGAAGTATTTAAACCATTAATTTAAGAGGAAGACGACGACGTTAATGAGCTAGTTTAAGCCTTTAATGAGTTAGTAGATCTTAAGCTTATAAGAGCTTTTAAAGATGCGTACTATACACCACCTCTAATAGAAGAAGACGAAGAATCTCCATATGCCTTTTACGTTAAGTATTCTACAAAGTTAGATATACAAGGTACTAATTAAGACGTCGCTTATCGAGCAGGAGATGCGTTTAACACTTAGGGGGTGTCTAACAACTCAGTTAAAGACTCGTTTAAGGAAGCCAGCGATAATAGGTTTAAAGACTTTGTTACTAAAAGGATCACGTCAGCCTATTACGGCACCTTCTTAGTAGGAAGGAAGTTCAACCTTAACAGTCGACTTAACGATAGTAAGCTAAAATTAGGCAGAATACGCGATGTTAGATTATATAGGAAGAACTTACCTTCGCCACCTTAGTTAATCTAAAACCTTAATACGCATCCTTTTTAAGATTAGTTTTAAGAGGCTTAACGAGCCTATCTGTAATCTTATTATTAAATAAGGTTGTTTTAAGAAATAGATAAGAAGCACGTAAAGGGACAGTAGGTTCTTAGCTTAATATAGGTGTTCGTCTATAAGACGGATAAGTACGGATTTCTCCAGAAATGCAAGGTACGCTTAGTAGTCTACGAAAATCAATAGGCCCTAGGAGACCTACCTACGAGAGCTACTATATTAGCTAGTACGACCTTCCGAACCCTTATAGCAATCACTACAAAATTCAACCTAGAGACAACACAGATAGATACAGTTAATACGTTTATCCATTACGATCTCGACAAGGTCGTCTATATAAAGCTACCGCTAGGGTTTAATAAAGGAAAGACAGATAAAGTACTGCGCTTAAGAAAAGCCCTATATAGACTACGACGATCACCACTGTTATAGTAGAAGAATCTTACGAGCTTATTAAACGAATTGGGTTTTAAAAAAGTACCCTAGGAGCCGTGTGTTATGCTAAAAGGTAAAATAGTCGTCTTCTTCTATGTTAACGATATTGTCTTCTGCTACTAAAAAATAGATAAGAAGAAAGCTTAAGAAGTAATTAAGGAGCTGAGCAAGGAATACTAGATAAGTACCCTTAGCGAGCTAAAATGGTTCCTAGGAATCTACGTGCTACGTAATTATAGCTAGAGGCTCCTATAGCTATCCTAGGAAGCCTATATTAAGAAGATAGCTAACTAGTATAAGATAGATCTTAGAGGGCGTCTTCTAGACACTCCTATGGTAGAATTGGAACTCCTTCCTACCAATTACCGTATAATCCGTCCGACGCGTCCGTCCCCTAATACAGACCTATTAGTCCGTCCTATATCCCTACCAGCTTTTACAATGCTATATTAGAGAAAACTAGGTTTAGTACTCTATATAGCCACTATAACGCGTCCGGATATTGCCTTTACAGTATTACGGCTGGTAAGGTTTAATTAGGACCCAAGCTAAGAGTACTATTAAGCGGTAGATAGAGTTATCTAGTACCTATATAGTACGAGGAGCAGAGCAATCTACTATGGAGGAGATAAGGAAGGAATAAACGGTAGAGGGAGAGATAAAGGAATACGCGACTAAGGACGAGACGACGGAGACAGTAGAAGTAAAGCGCAATTATTTATCTATGCTAGCGACGCATTATTTACGGACAACTCCGTTAATAGAAAGAGCTTATAAGGATACATTATAAAGCTATTTAGGGGGCTGATTGCCTGGAGAGCAAATAAGCAGGGTACTATTACGACGTCGAGCATAGAAGCCGAGTTGTTAGCCCTATTACAGACAGCAAAGGAAGCTATCTTTATTAGTAGGCTGTTTAAAGTAATAACGTTACACCTAAACGAGCCCTTAATTATTAACTGTGATAATGTCTAGACACTCTAACTAATTATAGAAGATACGGTAAAGCTAATTACAAAGCTCCGACACGTCAATATCTATTAATACTAGTTGCGTTAAGAATACGCAATAAGACGAGTACTATTATAATGGAAAGTGACGAAGGAGATGATCGCTAATGGACTTATAAAGGCCCTGCCCAAGCAGAGGTTTAAGAGCTTCGTTAATATAATTGGAATAGTGGATATTAAGGAGCGGCTAAATAAGGAGAAGCAACTGGAGGACCTAAGGGAGAAGGTTAGGGCGAGAAGGAAGGATTTAGATAAGATTACGGTTTAATTGACGCATGGACAGACACGAGAAGGTGGCTAGCTTTGTCCTCGACTAGGTCGAAGCTAAGGGGGTGTATTAGATAATCTGTATTCTTGGTAGCGTAGGACGTGCACGGGCCACGTGTACGGGTCACGTATATTGTAAATATCTTCGTCTAAGCCTAGGGGCCCTAGGTTAAGACGCGATCAACATTATCAATTAATTAACCCATTTTATCAATAAATAGCTCTATATAAGTTATCTGACACAGTGCCTAAGTAGGGGGCTAATAAGTCACCATAAGGGTGACTAATCAGAGATATGACGACGACACGTAACCACATAACTTCTATCCATATATTCCGACACTGGCAGTTCTTTCTTTATGCCTATAGCGCTATAGGAAGGCAAGAAGGCAGCAAGGTAATAAAGTAGTGGTTTAGCTAGGGGTAGAAGCAGCAACAGTCTATTTGGGTAGTAGTACGGTACTAGCGGCGGTAGTGATAATAGTTAGGTATAGAGCTTGTCTATTAGCCGGTCGGTTAATTATAGGCGTATAGGCACGATTATTCGGTTAGTAGATCGCAGGCGTATTAGCGCAATAGTTATTATTTAGGTAGCAGTACGGTGCGAGCGTTAGGTAGTTCTATGGCAAGTCCGTTTATTTAACCTACTCCTTTATTATATTGTCCGTAGGGTGCTCGATTGCGGCTAAAGTTTTAGTAATAGTTTTAGTCGTAGTTTCGGCCTTAATCTTAATTGTAGTAGCGGCGATCTGTAAAGAAGGTAGTATACACTTCTTAACTGGGGTATTCCTTCTCCTATACAACAATTAAGGGCTATAAGGGAACTCCCTGGCAAGCTATAAACAACTTATTATCTATATAGATCTCTATAATTATGGCCACCTCTTTACTATATCTAGGTCCTTACCTAGGTCCTTACTCTATACTAGGCACGGCCGGTTCGGGTAGTGTATATATATATAGCTGCTACAGTTACTGCGGAGGTTCTTACGGTGGTTCTTACGGAGATTATTGCGGAGGTTACTGCGGAGGTTACTGCGGAGGTTGCTGTAGAGGTTGCTGCAGAGGTTGCTATAAAGGTTCTTACGGAGATTACTACGGAAGTTCTTATCGCGGAGGTTCTTGTGGAGGTTATTAGTGGGTTAGGGTATCGTTTATAGATCTAGCTTATTATGCCGGTTATCTAAACGCGGTAGGGGTTAGGGGAGATGTTTTGGCGCTTAAGTAGGATGGAGCTTGCGTGGACGGAGCTTATGCGGACGGAGCTTGTTATAGAGCTTATTGCGGAGCTTAAGGCGGAGCTTGTTGCAGAGCTTAAGGCATGGGTTAAGATACGGTAGCTTAAGGAACTTAAGGTATTGCTTATAGCTATCCGTTATTAGGATTCCCTTAAGAGTTAAGCTTCTTTATAGCGCGTAGTTGGTGCTTAATCTCTTGCGGAGGTTCTTCCGGAAGTTCTTACGGATGTTACTGCGGACGTTGTTACTGGGTAGGAGGACTAAGTAGGAGATTAGCGTTCTAGGGGTTTTAATACGAATTAAAGTTGCCTTCTAAAGAATATTAGTTAGTTCTTAGTTTCTATAGTTAATATATAATCTTAGCTTCCGTCTATACTAGTTCTTCTATACTAATAATAACGGCCTAAATATTGCTAGCAATTAAGTTACCGTTCTTGGTAACGTATACTCCGTTCCTATAAAGGAAGTCTTAAAAATCCCAAACAATATTAACATTGCTAAGTGCCTAGGTATTAGCAGTCCATCCTATAAAATCTTCCCTAAAATACTCCTATAGCTATAAATTAGCCTAGTATCTATTTTAGTAGAATATAATATAATATAGGAGAAAGCTATTAACTTGTTTTGTGGTATAAGTTATTATATTAAGGGTAAATTCGTCCCAATTTTTATTGATAAGTTTCGCGTATATAGCTACCCCTGGTGGTAAGGAGTTTCTCTAATTATTTAGAATAGCTATGTTTTCGGAGGAAAGGAAGTGTTGTTGGTGTAGGGATTGTCGTTTAGTACGCGTTTATCGTTTAGTACGCGTTTGGACGTATATTTACGATTATAGGGCTTAGGACCAGTTCTGGCCTTAAATCGCGAAGACTCGTAAAGCGTATTGTTCTGCGTAATGGACGCAAGAATCCGTAATCTTAGAAAGGCTTAGGACTAGTTTTAGCCTTTAAATCCTTAGATTCGTAGAAGAGTTTTATTTAAGGTTTAGGACCAGTTCTAACCTTAAAAGACAGCTTCCTCTAGCACGAGTAGCACTGGTACAGTGGCTTATCTCTTCTTAGTGGAATACCTTACTGTTCTGTGGTATAACAGTGAAGTTAACCACTAATCAGTGTTGGTTACATAAGGGGATATTACGTAGCTACGGTTCGTAGATAGTATAATAATTGTTTTTCTTTGATATTAGAAAGTAAAGGATCGTAAGGATCGCAGTGCCTAAGTAGGGGGCTGATGAGCCACCATAAGGGTGACTAATTAGAGACATGACGACGACACGTAACCACATAACTTCTGTCCATATATTCCGACAATTTTAAAGTAGTATCTTAACTTATATATTATGCGGTTAAAATCGTATCCTTTTCCTACTAAACGATTATAATAAAATGTACTAGTATGGCCCTTAAGTATAACGGAATAGGCGTTATGGTATTAATTAGACTCTATTCCTACCTTCTAGCAATAGTTATAGAAGATACGTAGTTTTGAATTAAGGATATTATATAATTCCCCGCTAAGCTTCTTCTCCTAATCTAAATAGAGCTTTATAAGCTTTATAAGCAATTTTAAACTACCTTTAATTTAAGATTAAGATAGAGGAGGTAGGGGTTGTATTGCAGGCTATAGTAGGGATATAGGTCTAGTCGGTAGAGTCTAAAGGTTATTAAATCGCAAAGTAATGGGATCTTATGCCTGCTCTTATTAGGGTATAGTATTTAACGTTAAAGTTATAGGTTAAATTAGATATAGAGGAGTTAAAGGCGGAGGTAGGTTTGTCTCTAAAGGTATATTACTTAGGTTCTATTATAAGTTAAGCTTCCTTATAGTGCGTAGTTAGTGCTTAATCTCTTATAGAGTCTATTTATGCTCTTCTTTTACGTTAATAACCTGCTCCTAAATATTATCTCTAATAGTACCCCCGTCTATAGGTATAAACACTCTATACTCCCGTAAGAAGTTATGGAAGTCTTATATAATATCCTTCTTTATAGAAGTCTATATTCCCTTTATCTATTTAATAAAGTCCTCCCTTATATAGTACTATAGTATAGTATTATTATATTCGCTGTCTTTATAGTATACTATACGGTATAATAAGAATCCGTTTAAGTCTTGCTGATTAATATCTTTAAGGCTAGTTATATCGGTATTCTATATCTCTAGGTTAATATTATCCTCATACTTCTTTAGGTAGGTTAACGCTATAATAGCTATTATTAAAGGTTGTTTAATATGTAATTAGGTAGTAGTTATAATCTTATAGTCTGCGAAGGTACATAAAGGGTATTAAGGTGGTTATTTGATGTGTTTTAGACGTTAACTTAGGACCTTAGGTTTAGTAACACTTCTAACCTAAAGTACTTAACCAAATCTTTATAAATGTAGTTGTTCTATATAATAGACGCAACTTGGTATCTCCTAGTACTTAGTAACACTTTTGTTATTAGTTTTCCGCAAGTCTAAGGTAGTACAGTATCGCTAGGATATATTCCATATAAGCGCATATAGTACCCCTATACGAGACTATCTCTTCTGTTTAAAAACCTAGCTGCTCTATAGTTAACTGTATATTTAACTACTAATTAGTGTTAATTATATAGGGTGACTCACCAATAACGACTACTTAAGTAGGTTATAGTGATGTTAGTTAATAAAGCTTTTTTTTAATTAGAATAAGGAAGGGCGAAGAGCTTAAGACTCCTCGCCACGCTAGTGCCGCGGCGTCACGTGACAACCGCTTGCCTTATTCCCGACAGTAACAAGATCCTCATTTTCTACCACTAAGCTGCGTTTAGTTTGAGCCTTCTGTACCATACAAAGCCTCTTAAAGTTGTTTTGGAGTTAACGCGCAGCTTTACGGGCCTCCTTAGCTTCCTACTTTTGAAGCTGTTTAGCCTCTGCCTAGGCCTCTTAATTAATCCTATTTTATATACGCTGCTACTTTCGTAAATTAATTAAACGCCTCTTCTTATCCTTTTAAAGTTGCCGTTAAAGTTTCTCGTTAGCTTTAAGAGCTTATTCTTAAAGCTCTTAGGCTTGCTAAATCTTCTTAGGGCTAAAAAAGGTAGCTATACCCTGCTTTAAGGCAGCAAGTTTAGTAAATAGAGGCTTGGCCTAACGACGCTTTTTCTTCTTATTATATAGAGCTTAGGTAAGGCCTCTATTGTGATTTTAAAGAATCTTATTTTCTATAGTAAGATTTATTACCGTATTAGTTAGAAGCTATACCCGCTTATTATATATATCCGCAATTACCTTTTTTAAAAACCTTTAAATATTCCGCCAGTTATCTGCTATTAGGATTAAACGACTTAACTTACTTAAAGAAGGCCTATTGTTTAATTTAGTGTTAGATCTGTTAAGAATAACGCTAGGCTAAAAGGGGTATAGGCTAGTTCTTTTCTATCCGCTTTTAATATTAGATGCAGTAAAAGCCCTTTTAAAGACCACCTAAAATAGCCGGAAGAAGTCTCTTTTGGTAAGAGAGTAGAGCCCTTAGCTTTAATATAGAAACTTATTTAACTCCTAGCTATAATATATAGTAAGTGGTAAGAAGAGAGAGACATCTAGCAGTTAAAGCCGATGAGTTAAATAAGGAGAATACACTGCCACTAGTATTCTATACTTATTATAGTAGTTAAGGAACCTTATATTTACGTAAGAGCTATACCTATTAAGGATAAGAAGCCTCTAGTCTCTTCCGTTTTAGGCCTTTATCCTTATCTCTTTATTAAATATAGTTTCCAGCTAGGCGTATCTAAGATCGTCATTTGTTTAGCCACTTAGTAATAATATAAAGAAGTAGGGGTGTTAATTTAGATCAAAATCTTAGAGCTAGGAGTTTTAAATATTACCACTAACCGCCTAATAGATAAGGCCTAGTAAGAGGGCTGTTCTATCTATATAAATTATTGTTAAAACCATTATCCACTCTCTACTTCTATCTTAAATAGTATTTATAGGCCTTCCTAATTTAAATACAGCCTTAGAAAAAACGCGCCTAGCCTTTATAAGGAACCTATTAGCGACTTAGTCAATTAAGGCACGAGTACGGCAAGAGGAACGCGTAAGCCTATACGATTGGTAGTCTATAAACGAGGATCTAAAGCTAAAAAAAGGAAAGGAGACGGAGGGCGGCGCCACTCAACGTTATATACAATCCTCTCGTCACGTGACAGCAATTCTCTAAAACTATCTAAAACCATCTAAGACTGTCTAAAACTGTTTACAATTATCCGCTATAATCTACTAATATTTACCAGTTTCTACTAGCGCCGTTATTACGGACCTTATATTAGCAGTAGTACGACTACTAAGAAGGGATATAAATGGGTTAGTTAAGATAGTATAGGAGGCGCTAGAACTAATTAAGCTATAGGATAAGGGGTAGCTAAGTTATATAGCTAGTTACGTTATAAGTTCGGAACGTAAGAACGTGGGAATGTAGGAACGCAATATACTAACGTACTAATATATTAATGTACTAAACCTTTTACTATAGGGAGGAGTTATATATTTAAGGACGTACAGTCTCTATAGATAGTTTCTCTTCTTTATAGTAAATCTTAGAATATAATTGGAGTTAATCTATTAGGCAACTACTCTACCAGTTATTATTACGTTGTTAACTATTCTATACCTATATATCCAGCCCATTAATAAGTCTACCGTAGTATTTCCTATAAGGCTTTATTATATATTTACTACTAAGGTTATAGTAAAGGAAGTTAAATAATATACCGCTAAAAGTAGTAGCTATAACGCCGTTAACGGCAGTAACTATATCGGGATTAGGTAACGACATTAGTATAGTAGATACTAACTCTTAACTAGTTACCGTTAGATAGCTGTAAGAAATAGTTAATTAATTAATAGATAATAATAGGATATTTAAAGAAAGGATTAATAGAATCGGAGCAGCTAAGGTTAAGTTACCCTTAATTAAACGATTCTTAGGCAAGAAGTTAAAACTTAAAGGATTCCTTACGTAAATGCACTTTAAGGTTATATAGGAAGGAGTAAAACTAGGGACGCTTATAGATTAAGTTGCTTACGCAGGACTATTCTTAATAGGAAGGGTATTTAAGTGGTTTAAACTTTACCTTATAGAGGTATAAAAGTATAGCATAACAACTACTAACTAGGAGGTATAGTATATGTTCTTAAGTTAGAGCGGGTTTACGGAATAATTAATATAGGTATTTAGAGACCCGGAGGCAACTACTACGGTAAAAAAAAAAAATTTAAAACCTAGTATAACGAACTTTAGTAATTAAGTATATAATATAGTTTTAAATATTAGTAATATAAGTTAAATAAAACGATAAGGCGCTTATAGTATAGTATAAATAAGAACTTAAAGTAAAAGTCTAGGACGTAATTATCCTAATAGAAGATGCGGATACTCTTAGGGAATTAATTAATTAAGTAATTAAGATTAATAACAGGATCTACTAAAGAGAGTAAACTAAGAAGGGTTAGGATAAAGTTCTACAGTTATATAAGGCGTAGAGTATGCAATAATAAGGCTAAAATTAGAAACTATAGTATAGCGTAGAGCCGATGGACCTAAGTAGTACTAAGGAAAATAAGAAATGGAATAAATGACTATAGAAACCCAGAGGATAAGGATTAAGTAATTAAAGGTCTAAGGAGCAGAGGTTAAACTAGGGATTTTAGTAATAGAAGACGTTTAGGCGGACTCTATAGCAAGAAAAATGGTTTAAAAAAGGAGCTTATATAAATTATAGAAAATAAGGTTATTTTATTACAGACTATAAAAGTAAGTAGAGTTACTATATAGTAAGGGGAATAAGACTAGTAGACGATATATATATATAAAGGGATAATAATGTGCTATAAGGAACAAAGGAATATTTAATTAAGAGTTTTGTGTTTTGTTATAATAATATATACCAAATTTATAAGGACGCTAAGTATAGTGTAAGCTATTGGCTA
>Ga0307515_10017249_pt1 | contig 13163 bp, 10 predicted proteins | sample 17_EM_MG_FD_194513 | JGI IMG/M metagenome (GOLD analysis project Ga0307515, IMG submission 194513) | Populus trichocarpa ectomycorrhiza microbial communities from riparian zone in the Pacific Northwest, United States - 17_EM | ecosystem: Host-associated > Plants > Roots > Unclassified | place...
TATCGATCTTTCAGTCGGCGCCATCGTCGGCTTCTGCACCGTCATCATCGCCTGGCTGCTGCAGGCGGGCGTGCCGGTCTGGGGTGCGATCGCGCTGACGCTGCTCATGGGTGTGGCGATCGGCGCCTTCCATGGCTTCGGCATCGTGCATATGGGCCTGCCGCCGTTCATCATCACGCTGGCAACCCTGACATCGCTGCGCGGCATCGGCCTGCTGATCACCAACGGCTCGACGATCAACATCACCGATGAGGGTTTCAGCAATTTCGCCCGCGCCGATTTTCTCAGCATTCCCAGCCTGTTCTGGATGGTCATCGTGGTGGCGATCCCCTCCTTCGTCTTCCTGCATCTCAGCCGCTGGGGCCGCTATCTCTTCGCGGTCGGCTCGAATGCCGAGGCGGCGCGCCTTTCCGGCGTCAACGTCAAGGGCATGATCTACCTCGCCTATATCCTGTCTGCCACCTTCGCCGCCTTCGTCGGCGTGCTGCTCGCCTCGCGCATCGCGATCGGCAATGCGACACAGGCGGACGGTTGGGAATTGCAGGCGATCGCCTCCTCCGTCATCGGCGGCACCAGCCTGTTCGGCGCGGTCGGCTCGGTGCACGGGCCGCTGATCGGCGCCTTCATTCTCGCCACCATCAACAACGGCGCCAACCTTCTGAACGTCAACTCCTTCTGGCAGCGCATCATCACCGGCCTGCTGATCATCGTGATCGTCTATTTCGACCAACTGCGCCGCCGCCGGGGCAATTGAGAGGCCTGCCCCTCATCCGCCTGCCGGCACCTTCTCCCCGTTTTGACGGGGAGAAGGGGATATGGCGCAAACCTCTCCGTCCCTCGCTACCTCTCGCAGGGCACGTCCCCTCGCCCCGTTTACGGGGAGAGGGTTAGGGTGAGGGGCAGCCATCCGCGCGAACCGAACAGCAGTGGCACGACGCTGAGTAACGAAGAATGTGAGACCCGTCATGAAAGCAGTTCTTTGCCGGGAGCCCGGCGTGCTCGATATCGTCGAGCGCCCCTCGCCTGCGGCTCCCGCACCCGGCTGGGTACGGCTTGCCGTCAGCCATGTCGGCATCTGCGGCACCGACTACCATATCTTCGAGGGCAAGCATCCTTTCCTCGAATATCCCCGGGTGATGGGGCATGAAATCTCGGCGACCGTGCTGGAGGCAGGCGATGGCGTCGCCATGGCGGTCGGCACGCCCGTCATCGTCAATCCCTATCTCTCCTGCGGAAGCTGCATCGCCTGCCGTCAGGGCAAGCCGAACTGCTGCACCCAGATCAAGGTGCTGGGCGTGCATACCGACGGCGCCTTCTGCGAGGAGATTTTGGTTCCGGCTGATAATCTCTATGTCGCCAAGGGGCTAAGCCTCGAGGCGGCGGCGACCGTCGAGTTTCTGGCGATCGGCGCCCATGCCGTTCGCCGCTCGATGACAGCAGCAGGCGCGCGGGCGCTGGTCATCGGCGCCGGCCCGATCGGCCTTGGGGCGGCGCTCTTTTCGCGCATCGCGGGACATGATGTGACGCTGCTCGATACCAGCGCCGAACGATTGCAGATGGCGTCCGAACGCTTCGGCTTCACCTCCGGCATCATTGCGAACGAGAAAACGGCGGATACCGTGCGCGGCAAAACCGATGGCGATGGTTTCGACGTGGTCTTCGACGCGACGGGTTACAGCCCCTCAATGGAGAAGGCCTTCTCCTTCGTCGCCCATGGCGGCGCGCTGGTGCTCGTCAGCGTCGTCAAGGACGAGATCCGTTTCTCGGACCCAGAATTCCACAAGCGCGAGATGATGGTGATCGGCAGCCGCAATGCCACGCGCATCGATTTCGAGCATGTGGCGGATTCGATCGCCAAGGGGCTGGTGCCGGTGGAGAAGCTCATCACCCACCGCACGACGCTTGCCGATGCGCCGCGCGATCTCTCGCGCTGGGCGCATGAGAAGAACGGCCTGATCAAGGCCGTCATCCGGATCGGCGCTTAGGGCAATTTCGGGAACAGTGTGAAACGGTTTGCGTCCGGTTTACGCCTGCGGCTTTTGGCTGCCCCTCACCCTAACCCTCTCCCCGCTCTGACGGGGAGAGGGGACGTGCCCTGCGCGAGGTAGCGGGGAACGGAGAGGTCGCGGCAGGTCCCTTCGCCCCGCGAGCGGGGAGAAGGTGGCGGCAGCCGGATGAGGGGCGGGCGGCGCTCGCTAAGCGACCGCCTCGATCGCGCGGCGCATGTGCTTGACGACCACGACATCTGTCTTATTCGAGCTCTTCGCCTCGAAACCGAAGGCGACGGCGCGGGGATCGGCGCTTTCAACCGGCGAGCTGCAGGAACCGTGAACCTCGCGGGCGCCGGTTGCCTTCAGGATGTCGCCGACATTGCCGGGGCGGAGGCCGCTGCCGGGCATGATGGCGATGCGGCCGGCGGCCTTTGCCGAGATGCGCTTCAGCGTTTCGATGCCGTCAGGCGCCTTCAGCGCGCAGCCGGAGGTGAGGATGCGTTCGCAGCCAAGCTCTATCGCCTGCTCCAGCGCGAGATCGGCATCCGGCACCAGATCGAAGGCGCGATGCAGCGTCGAGCCGAGGCCTTCGGCATGCGCCTTCAGGCGGTGGATCAACGGCATGTCGAGCGTGCCATCCGGGCGGTTGGCGCCGATGACGACGCCGGCAAGGCCGGCGGCACGGACGGCGTCGATATCCATCATCATCGCCTCCTCATCGGCCCGGTCGAAGATGAAGGGACCGGCATGGGGGCGGATCATCGCATAGATAGGGATCGGCGCCCTGGCGGCGATGCGCATCAGGCCGGGCAGCGGCGTCAGGCCGCCGAGCTCAAGCGCCGAGCAGAGCTCGATGCGGCCGGCGCCGCCCTCGATCGCGGCCGCAAGGCCATCGGCGCTATCAACGCATACCTCAAGCAGAATCGTCACGTTGCCGTCTCCCATCTCCACCGTCCTCCTGCTTTAAACCAGGGCTGTGGTTTGCGCGACGGGTTCTGCGGTAATTCTCGCCGCCGCCTCGATGATGACGGTGCAGGCGTCGGCGGAGGCTTTCCGGTGGTTGAAGGCAACGTGATAGGACATCGGCAGATGTTCGTCGAGATCGACGATGCGCACCTTGTCGGCGATCGGCATGGCGCTGACGCGGCCGAGGAAGGAGACGTAGCCGTGATTGGCGACGAGGTCGACGATCACCGGCAGCGAATCCGCCGCGGTGATATCCTGATCGCGCAGGCGCCGGTTCGGCGCGCGCGCATGGCTGAAGGCCATGGCCGCATGGCCGAGGCCGGTGCGCGGGCTCGGCATGCAGATCGCATGGCCAGCGACGAGATCGGCGACATTGGTCTCGGTGCTTTCGGGCGGTGCGATCACCACCATGTCGGTGTGCAGCAACTCGCGGTGCCGGAAGCTTTCCAGGCCGAAGACCGAATCGAGGATGGCGACGTCGATGCGGCCGCTCTTCAGCGCCTCGCGCAGATCGTCGGCGGTCATCGACACCAGCGAGATCGTATTATTGTTGCGGCGCGCATTCCATTCCGACACCAGCGAACCCAGGCAGCGCGCGACCCAGCTTTCCGAGCCGGTCGGGATGATCGAACCGATGCGCAGCGAGCGGGCGGTGCGCTGATAGCGCTCATCGGCCGACGACTTCAGATCGTTCCATGCCTGGCTGATCGCCATGAAGATCCCATAGGCACGCCGGCCCTCTTCAGTCAGCGCCGAGCCCTGCGCCTGGCGCTCGAACAGGCGATGGCCGAGGAATTTCTCAAGATTGGCAAGCTGAAGCGAAAGCTGCGGCTGACCGAGATGGAGACGGCGGGCGGCGCGGTTGATGCTGCCGCGATCGGCGACCTCGAGGAAACGTTCCATCGTGACGATCTTCACCGGAATGCGCGAGGCCCAGGCTTCATAGGTCTCAAGCGCGGCCGCACTGTCATGACCGGCCAATTGGCCGAGCTGTCCGGTCGCCGCCAGGATCGGCTCGAGGCCCTCCAGCACCCTGCCGCTTGCCAGCAGCATCACCAGCTCGCCGGAGGCGCGCTCGATCAGCTTCATCGCCAGCTCGGTCTCGAGATTGTGCACCGCCGTCGAAACGGTGGAGGGCGACACCTGGAAGCGCCGCGCGGTCTCGCGGACCGAACCCGAGGTCAGGACATGGCTTGCGATGAACAGGGCGCCGAGATGCAACGGCTTCCTCCCGAAGATACTGAAAAACCGGACGATATGGTGTGTTCACGAAAAAAGATATCCCTGCTTCTGAATAGGCGGGCTATCGTTCCCGTCATAAAAAAGTCCGGGCGGCGGGAAACCGCAAGAAAGCACCGGAACACCGTGGAAACACGCAAGGGGACAAAAACAAATCGCGCCGGCCTTGGAAAAGGAAATGCAATTCCGCGCGCGGACATGCATTCCCCGCCATAATCGCGCCGCGACCGCAAATACTGGAGGGGCTTGCATCGATTTTTCGGGCGTGCACGCTATTTCCATGACGCACGCAGTTCCGGCAGGATGGCGGCCTCGTCACCCTCGCCGGCAGATTTTATGCGCGCAGGCCTCCCGCCCGAGGCTTGTGCGACTGCATAATTCCTGAGATCGGCAGCGATCTAGGGATAAATTATGCAGCAATTCAAAGTGCTACGGCGTCCTTTGCGCGTCTGAAAAGACGTGCGGTGCTGTAGGTTCAACGGTGTTAACCAAGGGGACATTCCATGCTGAAGAAACTCGCACTTGCCGTTTCGCTCTCCGCCTTTGCGGCGGGCGCGGTCCAGGCCGCAGACATCGTCGTCTCGTCGAAAATCGACACGGAAGGCACGTTGCTCGGCAACGTCATTGCGCTCGCTCTCGAAGCGAACGGCATCAAGACGCAGGACCGCATCGCGCTTGGCGCGACACCCGTCGTGCGCAAGGCGATCACCGCAGGCGAAATCGACATCTATCCCGAATACACAGGCAATGCCGGCTTCTTCTTCAACAAGGCCGACGACGCAGCCTGGAAGAACATCGACCAGGGTTATGAGCTGGCGAAAAAGCTCGACTACGACGCCAACAAGATCGTCTGGCTGACGCCGTCGCCGGCCAACAACACCTGGGCGCTCGCCTTGCGCAGCGATGTTGCCGGCCCGAACAAGCTGAAGACCCTGTCGGACTTCGGCAAATGGGTTGCCGGCGGCGGTGCCGCCAAGCTGGCCGCATCCGCCGAATTCGTCAATTCGGCCGGCGCCCTGCCCGCCTTCCAGACGACCTACGGCTTCCAGCTGAAGCCTGACCAGTTGATCGTTCTTTCCGGCGGCGATACGGCTGCGACGATCAAGGCCGCCGCCGACCAGACGAACGGCGTCAACACCGCCATGGTCTACGGCACGGATGGCGCGATCGAAGCGGCTGAACTCACCGTTCTCGAAGACGACAAGAGCGTGCAGCAGGTTTATGCGCCGACGCCGATCATCCGCGAAGCGGTGCTGAAGGCCAATCCGAAGATCGAGGAAATCCTCTCGCCGATCTTCAAGAGCCTGACCGCCGACGAATTGCGCAAGCTCAACGCCAAGATCCAGGTCGACGGCGAGCCGGCGAAATCCGTCGCCGAAGCCTATCTCAAGGAAAAAGGCTTCCTGAAGTAGCAGCCTCCTGCTCCGCCCGATTGCGGGCGGAGCCTTCTTGTCCGATAGGGTTGGCCAGACAGGGTTGATTTAATGGAAGAAACCTCAGCGGTCCGCAGGCTGGACCGGCTCGGCGTGGTTCTGGTGGCCGGCGGCATCGCGGCGACAGCACTGATGCCCTTCATCTATGTGAAGGCGAACCGCATCGCCGCCGGCAAGCCGATGCTGCTGACGCAGCTTCTTCCCCAGCCTTCCGTCATCGTCCTGACCCTCCTTCTCCTTCTCACCGCTTTCGCGACGCTGTTCCTGCGCAATGCCCTGGCGCGGCTTGCAATCGCCACGCTCTGCCTTGCATCCCTGATCGTTGCGATCGGCCTCGTCTCGACGGCGGCAACGCCGCCGGGCAGCACGGTGGCGCGCCTGACGCCCGGCGGCGCCTTCTGGGCGCTGTTCGCCGTGATCGGCCTCGTCATCTCCGACGCGCTTGTCAAAATCAGGCTGGCGCCGTGGATGCGGGTCGCGGTGCTTGCGGCCTATACGGCGCTGCTTTTCATCTCGCTCTCCTCCGGCCTGCTCGACAGTCTTTCGATCATGAAGGAATTTTCGACGCGGGCCGCACAATTCCAGACCGAAGCGATCTCGCATCTGCTGCTGGCGTTCGGTTCGCTCGCCGTCGCCATCGTGCTCGGCCTGCCGCTCGGCATCGTCTGCTTCTGGGTGCCGAAGCTGCGCGGCATCGTGCTGCAGGGCTTGAGCCTGATCCAGACGATCCCGAGTCTCGCGCTCTTCGGCATCCTGATGCTGCCGCTCGGTTATCTCGCTACCCATGTGCCGCTCGCCGCCGATCTCGGCATTCGCGGCATCGGCACGGCGCCGGCCTTGATCGCGCTGGTGCTCTATTCGCTGCTGCCGATCGTCGCCAATGCGGTCGTCGGCCTCGAAGGCGTCGACCCCTCGGTGCGGGACGCGGCAGCCGGCATGGGGCTGACGCGCTGGCAGATCCTCACCGGCATCGACATGCCGCTCGCCTTTCCCGTCATCCTCACCGGCATCCGCATCGTGCTGGTGCAGGCGATCGGCATGGTGACGATCGCGGCGCTGATCGGCGGCGGCGGCTTCGGCATCTTCATCTTCCAGGGGCTCGGCCAGACGGCCATGGACCTTGTCCTGCTCGGCGCAGTGCCGACCGTCTTCTTCGCCTTCTCATCGGCCGTCATCCTCGATGCGGTCATCGACAGCATCCGGGGATCAGCCGCATGACCATGATCGAGATCAGGAACGTCACCAAGCGCTATGGCGCCGCCACTGTCGTCGACGACGTCTCGATGAGCGTCGAGAAAGGCGAGATCACCGTCATCGTCGGCACGTCGGGCTCCGGCAAATCGACGCTGATGCGGATGATCAACCGGCTGGTGCCGATCACCGAGGGAGAAATCTCAGTCGGCGGGCAGAATGTCATGGATGTTGAAGTGACGGAGCTTCGCCGGAAGATCGGCTATGCGATCCAGGGGCATGGGCTCTTTCCGCACCGGACGGTGGCGCAGAATATCGCCACCGTACCGCAGCTTCTGGATTGGGATTCTGCCCGCATCGCCAAACGGGTCGAGGAACTGCTCGGGCTTTTCAACCTCGATCCGGCAATCTTTGCCGACAAATATCCGCATCAGCTCTCCGGTGGCCAGCAGCAGCGCGTCGGCGTCGCCCGGGCCTTGGCGGCAGAGCCGGAAGTTCTGTTGATGGACGAACCCTTCGGCGCGCTCGACCCCGTCATTCGTGGCAAGGCGCAGGATGACCTGCTGGCGATCCAGAAGCAGTTCGGCACGACTGTTATTCTCGTCACCCACGACATGGACGAGGCTTTTCATCTCGGCAACCAGATCGCGGTGATGAGCCAGGGCAAGCTGCTGCAATGCTCGACACCGGAAAAGATCCTCACCGAACCGGCCGACCCCTTCGTGCAGCAACTGACCGGCACCTCCGACCGGGCGCTGAAGCTGATGTCGCTGCTGCCGCTGAAGGAAAGCATGCAGCCGGCAAAAAGCGGGCTTGCCTATGCCCTGCCGCAGTCGCTGAGTCTCCGCGATGCGCTGGCCGAGATGATCTGGCAGGGGGTCGACGAGGCGGCCGTGCAGGATGCCGAGAAGGCGCCTGTCGGCTCGATCTCGATGACGCGGCTTCTCGAACTGGGCCGCAAGGCATGAAGCTCATCGTCGCCAATCTCTTCCGCCTGGCGGCGCTGGCCTTGCTGCTGATCCTGCTGTTCAGGACGGAGTGGCTTTCCTTCCTGCTGGTGCCGCTGACGAACAACAATGCGCCTGCGGTCTATACGCAGAACAGCCTTGCCTCGCTTGCGGCCGGGCACTTGCAGCTGGTTGTGGGATCAATTGTCTGCAGTGCCGTGCTTGCCGTTCTCGGCGGCATCTTCGTGACGCGGGAAAGCGGGGCGGACTTCCTGCCGCTGTCGCGCGCCATCGCCAATGCCGGGCAGACCTTTCCGCCGGTCGCCGTGCTGGCGCTTGCCGTTCCCGCAACCGGCTTCGGCGCCATGCCGACGCTGATCGCGCTCTTTCTCTACGGGCTGCTGCCGATCTTCGAAAACACCGTGGCCGGGCTGAAGCAGGTTTCGCCGCAGGTGCTCGATGCCGCCGACGGCATGGGCATGAACGGCACGCAGCGGCTGTTCCGCGTCGAGCTGCCGCTCGCCCTGCCGCTGATCCTCGAAGGGCTGAAGGTGGCGACCGTCATCAATATCGGCACGGCGACGATCGGCTCGACAGTGGCGGCAAAGGGCCTCGGCGAGGTCATCATCGCCGGGCTGATTTCCGACAATACCGCCTTCATCCTGCAGGGCGGGCTGATCGTCGGCCTGATGGCGGTGCTGATCTATGACGCCATGGGCCTCGTCGAAGGGGCGATCACCCGAAGAATCGGCTTGCGCGCGGCGTAAGAGCGCGGGTGCCAAGGCCGGACTCAGCCTTATGATTCCGGCAATGCCGACGCGCGGCACTGCAGCGTTTCTGCTCTCCGTACGATCCCCATACCGCTCTCCTCCATCGACGACAGGTGGCGCCACGTCGGAACGCCCGTCCCGATATGAACACCATGTCATATTGACACTATGACAATTTAATGAGATGCCATATCGACAGAGTGTCAATTATGAACCGGATCGATAGGCAGGGAAGATGACTTTTTATCTCAGAGTTTTTGCTGGCTTGGCCGCTTTCATAGGAGTTAGTCAGATGTCGTTGACCGACGCGGCCGGCCAGAATCCGCCGGCAAGCGCATGCCCCACCTCCTCGCCAACAGGCCATCCGCCGGGCGCGCCGCCGGCAGGGGCCGGTGGTCCGGTCAGAATGGTGCAGCTGCCGCTGGCAAAGACGATCGCCCCGGCTGACGCAAGCACCAGCACGCTCATCAAACCCGATATCTCGGTGCAGATCAGTTGCGGCAAGACCGCCATCAAGACGGTGAACGATGTCACCTTCGTCGATGCGGCCGCCAATGGTGGCACCCGCCCGCTCAGGATGGACATCCTCATCCCCGACGCGGCCGGGAAACATCCGCTGGTCATCTATGTCCCCGGCGGCGGCTTCGTGCGCAACGGCAAGGAAGATGCGCTCAATCTCAGGACCTTCGTGGCCGAGGCAGGCTTTGTCGTCGCAAGCATCAACTACCGCACCGCGCTCGACGGCGCGACCTATGCGGATGGCGTTGCGGACGTCAAACAGGCGATCCGATTTCTGCGCGCGCATGCCGGCGACTATGGCATCGATGCCGGGCACGTGGCGATCTGGGGTGAATCGGCCGGCGGTTACCTTGTCGCTATGACCGCCCTGACCGATGGGGACCCGACATATGACCGGGGCGCGAACCTCGACCAGAACAGCAAGGTGCAGGCGGTCGTCGACAAGTTCGGCCCCACCGACCTTTCCACGGTCGCGGCCGATTTCGATGAGGACGCGCAGCGCGATTATCGCCGGCCCAGCCCCACCCTTGCCTATATCGGTGGTCTCACCCCTGACGGAAAGCTGGTCGATCCAGCCTCCGATCCTCTCAATCATATGAAGGGATCGACACCACCCTTCCTGATCCTGCATGGAACCCGGGATCGCCTCATCTCACCCGGTCAAAGCCTGCGCCTGCACAATGCGCTCAGCGCCGCAGGCGACGACAGCACGCGTTATCTGCTCGAGGGCGCCGATCACGGCGATCTCGCCTTCCTCGGAGACATCGAGGCCGGTCTCCATTGGTCGAACACGGAGGTCATGGGCGTGATCGTCGACTTCCTCCGCGCCAAGCTCAGGTAAATCCAAAACGGGCGGGCTACCTGGCTATCCGGAATGCAGCCTCACCTGCCGCCGGGGTCCGCTTGCCTTGACGAGATGGATCGCTCGCGATCATATGGCTCAACGGGCAGAGTTAGTGGATCGGAATGTCGAGCGACATAGACTTCAGGACGCGTACCGGTCAGGCGCGGCGCGCCAGGACCCGAAAGCGCATCGTCTCGGCCGCATTCGAGCTGTTTGACGAGCGCGGGGTCGGCCGGGTCACAATCGATCAGGTGCGTGAATCCGCCGGCCTGTCGCGAGGCACATTCTACCATTATTTCGATGCCTATGAAGCGATGCTTGTCGAGTTCGCCCACGATATCGTCCTCCAGATCAACCGGGAGCAGGACGAGTTGCAGGGCGAACCGGATGTTGTCAGGCGCGCCTTCAACACGATGAACTATTTTCTCTGCCGCGCCGCATCCGACCGGGCCTGCTGCGAGATCATCGTGCGGGTCATGTCGATCCGTGGGGCGCCAACCGGAATCATGCAGGACAAGGCGACGGAATCTTTTTCCGAAATACAGAAGATGGGCTTGATCAACGTACCCTCAATCGAACTTGCGCTCGACGCGAGCTTCGGTATCGGGGTGTCGATTCTCCGGCGCGCGCTGTCGGGAACAGCCGGCCGCGAAGAGATCATCTGGTCGAACCTGATGTTCCTGCGCGCCATCGGCGTCCCGGAGGCCACGATCCGCGGTTTCGACACGCTGCCGCTGCCCGCCATGCCCGAGACGCGCCTGCGCGATTTCGTGATCGCGGCAAAGCCCGAGACCGGCTGAAACAATATCATCGGCACTGTGCTGCGATCGGCCAGCGATCTTGTCGCCGGTTCGCGCTAATGGCTGCCCCTCACCCTCTCCCCGTGAAGAACGGGGAGAGGGGACGTGCCAAACGGGACGTCGGCGAGGGACGGAGAGGGTGCGGCATATCCCCTTCGCCCCGCGAGCGGGGGTCCGAAGGACGGGTCGAGACCCGTGGCTCGACGCCGGGGTGCCGGCAGGCGGATGAGGGGCGGGCCTGGCGCAAACCAACAAACTAAAGGCCCCGCATCCCGCGGGGCCCTTTCCGGCTCGTCTTATCGGACGACGTTACATCCAGTAAGGCGGCACGCCATAGTAGTCATAGACCCGGCGGCCATTGTCGTTGTACCAGGTGTCGTCATCGTCCGAATAGCTTGGTGCGCCTTCGATCTGCTCCTTTGTCAGGTCGATGCGATAACCGTCCAGCTGGGTGTCGTAGTTCAGCTTTTCCCAGGGAAGCGGATAGTGATCGTGACCGATGCCCAGGAAGCCGCCGAAGCTCAGCACGGCATAGGCGACGCGGCCATCGCGCTTTCCGATGATCAGACGTTCGATCGAGCCGATATGCTTGCCGTCGGCACCATAGACACGCGTGCCTTCAACGCGGTCGCTGGCGATCATCGAATGCGTATCTTTTACATCAGGGTCACGGCCTGTAACGTCAGTCTCTTGATTCAACATTGTGCACCTCCTTTTGGCGTTTCCTCATAGTGAGTACCCAGTCAACGCCAAGGCAGACTCAAAGTTCCCACTGCCTCGACAGGCCATTATTGACGTTTACGTCAAGGTTAGTATAGCTTCAATCTCGGCTTGAACCGTTCAGGCAAAGGCATAAGCTGCCGGGCTGGAAGATGGAGGATCTTTCCGGTCGATTTGCCGACTGAGCGTCGGCGCGGCGGCCGCAAGGGAGAGAGGCACGATGAACAGCATTTCCGTCCATCCGAACGGAGCCAAGCCCGGGAAACCCTGGCTTTCCAGCTATCCCGATATCATCCCGGCCGAACTCCCGCCGCTGGAATATGCCTCGCTTGCGGAACTGCTCGAAAAATCCTGCGCCCGTTACGCCGACCGCACCGTCTTTTCCAGCATGGGCAGGACGATGAGCTACCGCGAACTGGAGAACCAGACGCGCAAGATCGCCGCCTGGCTGCAAAGCACCGGCCTTGAGAAGGGCGACCGCGTCGCCGTGATGATGCCGAACGTGCTGCAGAACCCGATCGCGACCTATGGCATCCTGCGCGCCGGCCTCGTCGTCGTGAACGTCAATCCGCTCTACACGCCGCGCGAACTCGAACACCAGTTGAAGGATTCCGGCGCCAAGGCGATCTTCGTGCTCGAGAATTTCGCCCGCACGGTGGAGCAGGTGATCAACAAGACCGATCTGCGCCATGTCGTCGTCTCCTCGCTCGGCGAGATGCTGGGCGCCAAGGGGCTGATCGTCAATTTCGTCGTGCGCAAGGTGAAGAAGCTCGTTCCTTCCTGGTCGATCCCCCAGCACAAGAGCTTCGGCCAGGTGCTGCGCGAAGGCGCCGGAAAACCGCTTCAGCCGGTGACGCTCTCAGGGCACGACATCGCCTTCCTGCAATATACCGGCGGCACGACGGGCGTTGCCAAGGGCGCGGTGCTGACGCATCGGAACCTGCTTGCCAACAAGCTGCAGCTGTCGCTCTGGCTGCGATCGGCCTTCGAGCGCAAGAAGGAGCCGGAGGTGCTGAATTTCCTCTGCGCCCTGCCGCTCTACCACATCTTCGCGCTGACGGTGAATTCGCTGATGGGCATGTCGCTCGGCGCGCACAACATCCTGATCGCCAATCCGCGCGACATTCCTGGCCTCGTCAAGGAATTCCAGACGTCGAACGTGCATATCTTTCCCGGCCTCAATACGCTGTTCAACGCGCTGATAAACAATGCCGATTTCGCCAAGCTCGATTTCTCCTCGCTCATCCTGTCGCTCGGCGGCGGCATGGCGGTGCAGCGCCCGGTGGCCGAACGCTGGCTGAAGATGACGGGAACGCCGGTGACGGAGGGCTACGGCCTTTCGGAGACATCGCCTGTTGCCACCGCCAATCGCTTCGATTCGCCTGAATTCACCGGCTCGATCGGCCTGCCGCTGCCCTCCACCGAACTCGATATCCGCGACGAGGACGGCAATTCGCTGGCGCTTGGCGAGGTCGGCGAGATCTGCATCCGCGGGCCGCAGGTGATGGCCGGCTACTGGCAGAAGCCGGAGGAAACGGCCCGCGTGATGACCGATGACGGTTATTTCCGCTCGGGCGACATGGGTTTCATGGACGAGCGCGGCTATACCAAGATCGTCGACCGGAAGAAGGACATGATCCTGGTCTCGGGTTTCAACGTCTATCCGAACGAGATCGAGGAAGTCGCCGCCATGCATGCCGGCATCCTCGAGGCCGCCGCGGTCGGCGTGCCGGACGGGCATTC
>Ga0307515_10017250_pt1 | contig 13162 bp, 6 predicted proteins | sample 17_EM_MG_FD_194513 | JGI IMG/M metagenome (GOLD analysis project Ga0307515, IMG submission 194513) | Populus trichocarpa ectomycorrhiza microbial communities from riparian zone in the Pacific Northwest, United States - 17_EM | ecosystem: Host-associated > Plants > Roots > Unclassified | place...
AAAATGTTAGCAATTTATGACAAAACTAGCAATGCAGCCTGCCTTAGGCAGGACGTTTAAGGGGTGATAATATCTTCCCTTTTGTGTAACCAGTTACGTACCATAGAATCTCTACTGACCAGTCAAGGTTCCTAGTGACCATAATACTAGGTGGCGACTCCTTAAACAAGACCATTCCCCATTAAAAAACAAGATGCCAGAAATTCATTTTTTCTATGAAATTTTATTTTTAAGGCCGCTGCGATGTTGGGTGCGACACTGATCATCGTGAATTATGGAGACTGCATCACATTAATCCGATGCGATGTACCTGATTAAGTTTTCCATGAACAAAACAGCAATGATCATTTTTCTTAAAATAGAGAAAAAGAATCCATATTTTCAACATTTATCTCCACTGTCCTCTGGCCTTTTTTGACAAGAGATTGTAATATGCACATTTAACACAATTATAAGCACACCATTATTATCCCACTAGCTTTCCCTTCTTGTACGCAGCAGCTTTGGAATCAAACGGTGCTGGCATGTAAATGAAACGGCAGAGAATTTCATTTTAACATAAATATCTTAAATATAGATTTGATTAATTTTAAGAAAGGACAAAAGTAGAAACAACTCCTTCTTGGAAAAAGCTGAGTGTGGTTGCGGTTTTTTTAAAAAATATTTTTCGTGTTAAAATGTATTAAAATAATTTTTTTTTTATTTTTTAAAAATTATTTTTTAAGATTAGTGCATCAAAACGATTCAAAACATACAAAAAATATTAATTTTTCAGAAAACAAAATTAAATTTGTTAGAAACACGGGTTGGTTCGCTTTTCCAAACACAGCCTCAACACTCGTAAAGTATTATTTAAATGCATTTATTAAGCTTTATTTATTATTGAATTATGTTTAAAAAATAAAAGAGATCAAATATTCATACAAACGATAGTGATATTAACAAATACATTAAGAAATTATTATTTTATATAGTAATGGTTTTAAGTGTTTAAAATAAAGAAAACATGTGAATTGATTAAAAATAGTAAATGATTTATAACTAGTAGCTGCACTTTTTGTTTTTGTATTTTAAAAGTATCTTTGAAAAAATTTGAATTTGTTTTATTTTTTTTTCAAATTAATATTTTTTGGCGTTTTCGGATCATTTTGATGTGCTGATGTCAAAAATAATTTTTTAAAAATAAAAAATATATATTATTTTAATACATTTTCGAGTGAAAAACACTTTAAAAAACAACCGCAACCACATTACCAAATACGCTAAGAAAGCCAAACTTATTTTATAGTGATAAATGGAAAAGGATGCTATTAAATTAAATTTATTATAGATCAAATTATATATGGGTAATGTACTATTAAATTGATATATTTTAAATAAATTTTATTTTTTCTTAATTCATTTTTTTATATAATTAAACCATAATAATAACATTAATGATAAAAGAAAAAAACAATTATGACAGATGGGGTAATATCGACTTTACAAAGGGTGCAGCCGCCTTCACGTGGCATCCAGAAGGTGAGCACGAGTCTGATTCAGTGAGGAACGCATAAAGATTTTCTCATCACGTGGCAGGTTGTGCTGTGCATCTGTCACGGTTTCTTTCATCCCTGCAACTTCAAACACATTAACATTAACTAACAAACAAACAAAGGCAGATCAGATTTCTCTTTAATATTAAAATAATATATATTTTTTAATTTTTAAATATTATTTTTAATAGAAAATTCTATTTTTTTATTCCAATTATTCGAAGAGTATTACCTTGTTTTTATTAACATCTTTGGATTTTTGAAAGACATATCATTTCAATTCCAATTCCATTTATATATTAATTGTTAATAATTATTATTTCTATACTAGTGGTTTGTTAAGATGAGACATGTCTGGAAATGTGTAAAAAGGCGTGATTAGTAATTTAGTTAGATCACAGTTTTAATAGTAATAATTTATTAAAACAAAATTTGTTGTCCGTGATAGGTGTTCTGCCGGTTTTGTGGAGTATTTCAACATGTAATAAATGTTATTTTTTAAAATATTTTTTAAAAAATATATATTAAAATAATATTTTTTTAATTTATTTTTTATATCAGCACGTTAAAATAATAAAAAAAATTAAATAAAAAAAATATTCAAATTTTAACAACAAACAAGTTTAACCTTGATTCCAAACCAAGATTCAAGCCAACAATTTCAATCCAGTAAATTATAAAAAGAAAAAAAATACGTACCACAAAGCAAAGCACGATGAAATAACTACGACTCTATTATTATAAGATCTGACTCAAAATCCGAGGTATTTTAAATTTTAAAATAAAAATATTTTAATTAAAAAATCAAGTTTTTTCTTACTAACTTAGTCAAGGCTAAACTTTAAATCAGTGAATCATTAAATTAATACATTAAGTTAATGAAGTTATATAACATAAACAAATTTGCTTTGAATTATAAGATAAGGTTTAGTTTGAAGCATTAATTTGGTGGTTGTGATGCACTTTGAGAAGAAAGGGAAGCGGGCATTTCTCAGTTTCTTACGAGCAGCAGCCTTTCTTTTGCATTCCAAGGGGCAGGAGGTCAAAACCACACGTAATATAATTTAAATTGCATGTAGTTCGGCGTTAATAATAAAGTAAACAAACTAAAGCGGAAGGGTGTGATTCAACACTGAAAAACACTCATATATACTATGGACTTTGAGCAGTATTATTTTTAATTTTCTTAATTTTAACCTTTAACCTTTTTATTATTATTATTGTGTGCTTTGATGGCAAGTTTAGCACCCAATTGCTTCAAATTTATGGGCTAGGTGCAAAATTAAAAAAAAACAAATAAAAAAATAGCATCGAAAATAGATGGGCTAATTTTGAATAGACAAACAACATGTTATCTGCTCCAGCAAGCTACATGTTGCTTGATTTATTTTTTTTAAATAAAAAGGTGAATGACTTAAAAAAAATAAGGACTAGATGTGCGGGCCTAGGCTACCAAGCCCAAAAGCATGGGCTCTGTTTTAATAGGTTTGTGCACTTCTGAAACCTTTTTTTTTTCATTTCTTTTTAGTCTTTATTAAAGGGTAACATAAATCTATTAAAAAAAATATTAGATTGGTTGAGTCATTGGCGCAGATCGTTGATTCTACGGGTTATGACTTAACATCTAGGGATTGTTTTATGAATTTTTCCCTTAAAGTTTTTTTAAAAAATATAATTTGACCCTTTATTATCATTGATTTTTTTTATTTAACATAAAATAGAACAAAAATGCAATTTTATTATTTTTTTCACTTACCTTAAAAAAATTATGCCTAATTGGGATCATTTTTTGACCTAGGTTCTATATTTTATTTGTTAATTAAAATTAACTGAGATCAATACAATATGATATATTTTAAAAGTTTTAGTTGAAATTCTTTTATAACTCTCTGATTTACTTCTAAATTTAATCCGATTTGTGGTCAATTAAGACCCAATAAAGGTCCAGTTATTAAGAGAATAAGTGAAGGAAAAATAAAAAAAAAATTATCTAGATAAATTAACTCATTATGGTTGTGTCTATTATTCAGGTTGTAAATTTTACGACTTAATCCTAGTCGATAAAGTTTGTTATTGTATTTTCATTTCACTCCCTCATGTTTTTTTTTATTTAATCCTTTGTCAGTTTTTTGTTTCTGCATTTAAGTTAGGATAAATAGAATTATGCGAAGTGAAAATGATAGTATTTAAATATTATATAGACTTCTACTGCACGTGGATGTAAAATTATTTTTTCAATTCAATAATGAATCAAATTAGCTTTGAACTAATTATTAGTAATTAAATAGTAGATTGTTTCTAGTCTATAATATTATATATTAGTGTGCATGTTTTTATTTTTCTATTTGAATGCCTCTACTTTTTTATATTTAAATGTAGGAATCTTTAATATTTTTTAATTAAGCATTAATTTAATAATTATATTAACATATATTTAAATAAAGAAATATTTAAGAATTCATGCACTGAATAAAAAATAACATTAAGGATATTTGAACAGGAAAAAAAAGTAAATGTATGATAAACTATTCAATTTATACAAGCTACATTAGCTCCAAAACTATGGTCGTTCTTAGCATCTTAACATGAAATGTTAGGGGTATTTTAGACATTTCTTAACCGTTTAACTTTTGTTCTTAACATTCTCTTACCATTGATTCTATTATTGTCTCCATCTTTTTTAACAAAATATCTCTCATTTACCCCTAGTGTTAAGAACAAAAGTTTCTTCCTTTTGAAATGAATTTAAAATAAAATTAGTTTGGTTATTATAAAAAAAATATATGTTTTGATGATATCTTATAAATATATAATATCATATGATATTTTCATAACGATTGAAATGAATTTAAAATAAAATTTGATAGAATTTTAATTTTTTGATTAATGCATCATGCAAGAGGAGCAACATCAAGAAAAATGTTCTGTTAGTGGGAAAACATAGAAAAAGTCTCAGATTGAACAATTTGAACAATTTGTTAAAATACAAAAAGAGGGGGGAAAAAGATAAAAGAAAAGAAAAGAAAAGAAAAGATGAGATTGTGATTATAGGAAGCCAAAACAAGCACCTGCCGGCTACCATATAAGAGGAAGAGATATTTAATATTTATAGTTTATCAAAACTATTTAATTAATATTTATAGTATAAAAAATAACTAAATAACTCATTTAATAATGTTGATCATCTTTAATTTAGCAATTTTTTTAATTAAAAAATTGCCTTGTTTTCTTACAAAAACTTCCCCCCTTACTTTTATTTTTAATTTTTTTTCTTAAAAAACAAAAACAAAATGAAACGAACATATGAAAGAACTAAATTATAAATGAATTAAGAATCCAAGGATTATTATAAATAATTTCTGAAGTTACAAGGACTAATTTGTATACTAATTAACTACATAGCATATAATAAAAAAAGAGGTGGGAAAAAGATGGGCCCAAACAAGCATCCCTCCAACATCATCGTATTTGAATTTGAGATGAAACACGGATCATGTCACTCCATCTTCTAGTTCAAAACCCTAACTCACCACCCCTCTCTCTCTCTCAAACCCAAGTAAAAGTATTCAACACAGATACCCTTTTGAAAGAAACCAAGATTGGGCCAAAGGGTTAGTGAATCTTGTGTGCCTGTTTCTTTAATTTTGCCTTTTGGTTCAAGCCTTCATTTTTATGGGGTTTCAAGAATTTTTCCTTTTTGAAGTTTTGTTTTTTGGATTTGGTGCTAGAGTTGTTAATCAAATTGGGTTATAATCTTTTTTATAAAAGTTCGGCTAATAGGTTTGTTGCTAAAGTTCAATTTTTTTTTTCCTTTTCCTTTGGGTTCTTGAATTTGCTACTCAAATTCTTAAATTTTAAATTAGGTTCAAGGTAATGGAAGATCGAGGTGACGCGGGGAGACCTAGATCTGATTCCAAGGTTGGTTTCTCGCTTTCTTGGGTGCTTTTGAGAAGTTTTATGTTTGTGTTTTTGGTTTTCCTGATTTCGGGTTGTTTTTAGTTGGCTGGTGAGAAGCGAACAGGTGGTGAATTGAGAGAGAAATCAGAAGTTGCTCGAAAAAAGATGAATATGCGTGATCTTGAATCTCTGCTGGGGTCTGAAGGTAATATTTTTAAATATGTTAATTGTTTGCTGTTGCTGTTAGGTTTTTTTTTTTTGGACACTGAATTTGGGTGTATCTGGTATGTTAGAATGCAGTTAAGTGGAAGTGCAACAGACAATCTATTACTCCTAGTAATATGTCTGGTTTTTCATTTTCAAAATTGGAGCTTTTCTGCGTTCCTTCTTTTGAAGATTGCACTTATCTTCTTCTGTAGTTTTTTTGTTTGCACTTTTCAAATTGGAGCAGAACTTCTTAATGAAATAGTAAAATGCTTGGTGGCTCAATAATGTGAGGACAAGACCAACAAGAAACATTTAATTAAAAATAAATTACGATGCCTATTGAACTTCCGACTCAAACATATGTTAAAGCCCTTTCTTATGTACTTTATAATGCCACATAAGCAAGCTCCAGTCGCTTGAAAAACAAAGAAGATAGTGACCACTTAATTTTTATTTCCATAGGCCTGATCTAGTGAACATGCTGCAGGGGCTATTCTCTTATGTTGTTCGTATGCTAATTTTATTGTGGTATTATGCAACCAAACTAGGTTCTGGTTGCATGTTATCTGGTCTTTGTTGATAACTTTGCACTTTTGTAGTTTGATATTTCATTGGAAATGCAATATGTTGCGACTTTTTTGCTGTTTTTAAAGGCCCAGGCCATTAATTGCACACCTTTTGTTTTCTGCAGCTGCTTTCCACTGATGTTTCTGCAAACAAAAACACATATCCAGCTCTTGTGATCTTGCTCAAGGTAACCAAAGCTTCTCTAACTATTTTGGAATGGTTTCTTAATTGAAATCAATAGACCATGATTTGCATAAATTGCTATAGTCCTGCCTGTTTGTGTTCTGATACTCAGCATTCCTACTATGAACATGTTTCTTATACCGAGTCCAATTTTTCCATGGCATTTTCTTATATTGCTGCTTCAGAGGAGGCAATGGAGAATTCATTGGTTTCTGGGTTTGCAGAAGCTTGTGGGCAGGATTTTGGAATCAGTAATGTTGCTTTTTCAGAGTCATGTTCTGTAGAGGGTGAAAACTTTCAAAAGCTTGCAAACCTGCACGCCATCAATGTAAATGAAATTGAAATGTTTGATGACTAGTTATGGAATTTTGGTGGTGTATGATAGACCTCTTACTTTCTTGACCATTAAAAATGTGCAGGACTATCTGGCTTCAAGGATCGAGAAGAGGCCTAGTGGCCATACTGACCTGGTTGTATTATGTTAATAGCATATTAGTGATATTTTAATGCTTTTCTAAAACCAGATGAAAATGGCAAACAAAATCAAAGGGATCCAGATAAGCACTTGAACAAATAAAAAAACAAAGACAAACAGTAAAAGAATTATATATATAAATATAGAAACAATTGCACTTTTACATCTCCATTGAACCCATTACAGTTTTTCATCTCTGTTGAAATGCGTTGCTGCAAGTAGTGCAGGGGTGTTGTCGGGGAAAATAGTGTTGGAGTACGTTGTGGGTGGAGGTTGCATTGTTGGTGGCATGACTGGTAGTGGCTATAGATCTTGCTTAAAGAGATAGCAGATTTGTTGTTTTTGGTTATAGATTGAAAGCACGAGAAAAGAACCGGATTTTGTTAGAAAAAAAGGCTCTTTTGTGTCTAGTACTAAAACCATCGAGTTATTCAATGACCTGCATTTCTTTTTTAAAAAGAAAAGAAAAGGATGTTTTTAGAGTAGTTTTCACTTGTTTGTTGGTTAAAAAGAGGTTTTGGTATGGGCAATGAAATAGATTTTGTTGGATCAGTCTGAATAGTAAAGAGGTTGGAGATTGGGATTTCTATCCCATGAGAGGAAGAAGAAATTGGACTTTGGGGACTTCCCATGATTTTTCAATTTTAGATTTTCAGATCTGCAGTTGTGCAAATCACTAGGAGATTAAGCTCTTCCCATGTGTCAAGTTGAATAAAGAAATGCAGCCTCAACCAGATAAATCAATTTGCACCACCGCTGATGGCTTAGAATGTGCTAATCCGCGAGCAGCAAGTATTTCCAAACTGCATAAAATTCTTACTTAAATACTAAACTTAGAAGAAAAAAAAAGATTAAATTTAAAGAAGAATACGAGCCACTGGATCATAATCTTAATGGGGAACCCAAATAGTGGGCCCACTAATCCACTGGCTCGTGTATTCTTGAAGTTTTTTTATTCATATTCAGCATTACTCTAACAGAGAATAAATAAGAATAGTATAGATTTTTGATTTTTTCTTTTTAAAATCTTTTTTCTATTTTAAAAACTGTTGTGTGTGTATATATATATATATATATATATATATTTTGTTTCTTCTTTTCAGAATATACTAACACTCAAACAAACTGACTTTAATAATTTGGCTTTGACTGGCCATTTTATTTATGTAGGGGCTTATTGAAATTGATGAATTTAAGGTTTGATGGAAAATGATGCATGTCATAGGGGCATAATTGACGCTAGATTTTATCGATTGAAATTGATGAATTTAAAGTTTGATTGACCAGGTTATTTATATAGGGGCTTAATTCATGAATTTTGGATAACGCAAGGACATACTTGTGAATTCAGCCAACTTTAAAACATCCTACTTTGCATGGAATTTATTGCAATGGGTTACCATGAAATGTTGTGACTGTCTGATTATGTACTTATCTTTATTACAATCCTAAATCATACAATGAACTGAGTGTCGATTATTAGATCCTCTTTCTTATATGTATTTAGATGTGATTATTAGGTCCTCCTCTCACTAAGTTTTGAACAAAATAGTTTTAATATGATCAAGTGAAGTTCAGATAGTACAATTTGTGTGTATGCTCATTTGCCATGTTACAGATTTCATAGGCTGAATTTTTTACTATGATTTGTCACTGGCTTCAATGTTCAGGATGACGAGACAACCTTGTTGGAGGAGGAAGAGCTGGCAAAAGCAGATTCAAAGAATCCCATAGAAGAGGTAAAGAACTAGTAGGATGTATCATATTTCTTTGTGTTCCATAACCTTGCGTTTTGGTGAAGAAATCCATGGTTTTTCAACAAAATTTTATTATAACTCCTGATTGTCTTTGCTAGTTTAATTGTTTTATTTTTAATCACTCTACCTGAGATAGCTGCTAATTCACAAATCTCATTGCTGCAAAAGGAGAGTGAAATCCCTTTGGAAATAATTTCTTTCGTTTGATCATCTTTTGTATTTGACAATGTGCTACGCCTTATGCACACTAGGCTTGACAGTAAGCCAAGCCCCTGGCATGCCAATGGAAATGCACATCCTCCCTTGGCACGCCCAAGGGAATGAGGTAATGTGGGTCGGGAAAAAATATCAGACTAAAAGCACTTGGACTTGGTAGTCAGCCAAGTCCAAGGTAATGTGGGTCTGACAAACATGTCAAGCCCAAGGCATTTGGACATGGCATTCTGCCAAGTCCAAGGTAATGTAGGTCTGCAAAACATGTCAGATCCAAGACACTTAGACTTAGCGGGTGACCAAATCCAAGACAACGTGGGACTAGCAAACATGCCAAACCCAAGGCACTTGGACTTGACATTTTGCCAAGTCCAAGTTAATGACCATTATCCTTTAGGCACACCCAAAAGAAATAACCATCCTCTCTTGACACACCCAATGAAATGAGCATCCTCCATTGATACGTCTAAGGAAATGACCAACCTCTATTGGGTCTAACCTTGGGAAAGAACTCAGTCTCCATGGGTTTAGCTACATTTGACATCTTAGTTTCTAATCTTCCTACACCTTTTAGGTGTATAAAAGTCCTTCAAGGACCCACCATATTCCCATAGAGCATTAGTACAGATGTAGCATTAGTACAGATGTAAGGGATATTTATCCCTCATTAAATGTTTTTAGGGTAAGATTACATATTTTAGGTGTTTAAAAGTCTAAGGACCCACCATATTCCTATCAAACATTAATGCAGATGTAAGGGATATTTATCCCTCATTAAATGCTATCAGAGTAATTACATTGCAGGCTCTCCTCTTCATAAAATAACAAGACTCATGGGTTATAAATACATCATGAGACCTTCAGAACAAAGGTTCACAATCTTCATTCTTTACTGCATATATATTTTCAGAGCACCTATCTCTAGAATATAATTGTATTTTCTCTTTCTAAAAGATATTTATTGAAGAATCGGAGAGTCCCCACCTCCACTAAAAAGGATATTTTGTAGGTATTAGCCACAAGCCACCTTGACCTACCAAGCACCAAGTATAAGATATCATACTCAAGTACTGTCATACCTTCCTGCTGCATCACTCTCATGTTTATGATTATAGTTTGTGCTTAACTCACCAAACCCATGACCCGAGTCATGAACTCTACCGGGTTTAATAAATTTTTTAAAAAATATTTTTTATTTAATTATATGATAACAAAAATAGATGTTTGTAAAATTAAGCATTGTTCAATGCCAAGACTTTTGTTTGGGACCGCAATAACCTTGTAGAAAACAAAACAAAACAAATTATGAAATTCAATTCTCAATTAACCCAAGTCAACCCATCAAACTATATTACTCGGAGTAACCATACCAATGTTAGTAATCTTTAATAACATCATTAGTTACTTAATTACTCGGGATTGACTAATCAATTTAAGAAATGTCGGCACCAATGGAACCCCATCAATACCATTAGCTATCCAAACCCGGATAGCTAATCAATGTCATCTGAAATGCTGGTATAAATGGAACCTCATTGATACCATTAGCTATCCAAACCCGAATAACTAATCAATGTCTTCTCAACCTCTCATTCGTACTGATCCCTTTCATTTTTCTTATTAACACAACCTTAATTACCGACACTACGGTCACTAAGCATCATTCACATAACCTTGGTCACCCTTATCATAGTGCTAAGTATCATTGTGATGTATCCTTAGCCACCGACACTACGGTGATCAATTATCTATCATTTCTCCTTCAATATCCAAGTCATTGTGTATACCCCATCCATACCGAGGTATGTAAAATCCCGAGATAAAAAAATGATGATGTAATGAAATGAAATAAAGAAATTAAATAAGAAGAATATAAAAGACATAAGAAGTGTGACTTTAATTGTAAAGAAGAGAAAAGGGGCTGATACATAATTAGGAAGAATGGGGCTATAAATACCCCATTTCTTCCTCTTGTATGGCTGGCTACACCTAGTGGAAAAGAGGGGAGAGATTGCAGAATTTTCTTCATCAAAAGAGAGGAAGAAACACCAAATTTTCTAGGACTATGCAAACCTAAGACCCTTAAGCAAAGAAGACGCCCATTAACAAGGATTTTAACAAGGAAAACAAGTGAAGAAATTGGAGAAAAGGGGGGAAGAGGGTTGGCTGTATGCAAGAGAGAAGAGAACAAAAATATTCAACTAAATTGAGCTGAAATTCTGAAATTTCTTAAGGTATGGACACTAGACCTAATTGTGAAAAACAATTTGAAAATTGATTAGGAATTATGCACCGATTTCAAATTTCATAAATTAGGGTTCTTGAATGAAAATTAAGGGAAGTGCAGAAATTATTAGAATGAAGTAAGTTGAGCTATCATAAGTTGTTTTGAACATGAAAAACATGCAAAATTGTTAAGGAAAAATCAATAACTTAAGGGCTTGAATGGTCGACCATGTGAGGGTTAAATGGGGGAAAATTGAATTCTAAAATTGTGTTGATAAACTCTTATAGCATGTGTATTGTCATAACTCATTTTTGGGTCACTTCCAAATTCATTTTCCTTTTCTTCAAAAAAAAAAAAAAACAAACAAACTGCACAGTGCTGCTTTAAACAACACTGTGCAGCTTCTTCTCCCTTGCAAATGCAGAGACAGGGGAGAAGAGGATTTTTGAAATGTTTTTCCCGCTCTCTCTTTACATCCCACTTGCATAAAACTGACAACAGCCCATGCTCCCACATACCCTGCCAACGTGATAAATAAAAGAGAGGGACACCATGCCCTGCAAACGGCCGACCACCTTACCCTGCAGAGGTAAGGTAACCCGCTTCCCCCCTGCACCATGATGGGACAGAGCAGGGGGGGCCTCCCTCTTTTCCTGCTTATAAATAGAAGGGAAGGAGAACGAACTGAGGGGGCCGGGTGATTTTTTGGGCAGAGAGAAAGACAAGAAGAGGGAGGAGAAATTTTTTGGAGAGAAGAGGGAAGCAAGCTGCAGAAACGGGGAAGAAAAGGAAAAAAGGAAACAGAGAGGGGAGCTAAATAAACAGACACGGGGCAACAGAGATAAAAAACCCAGACAAAACAGAGCAGAAAGAGGAAAAGCAGAAGAGAGGAGAGGAAGACCACCACAACAAACACCGTCGCTCCGCCATCGTCATCACCGCCGGCTGCCATCTTCCTCCCCCTGCTGTAACACTGTGAAGAAGAAGGAAAACAACAGCACTGGTCGCCACAACCACGGTGCCGTGACTCCGCCATTGCTATTCCTCCCCATCGCCACCACCTTGAGCCACAAAAAAAAACAGAGAAAGGGAAGCCCTCAAAGAAGCGGGGAAGAACAGGAAGTGACAGAGGAAGAAAAAAAATACCAGAGAAGAAGAACAACCACAGCTGCCACCGTGCTTCCTCTCCACCGCCACAGCACACCACCTGACCGCCGCTGACGACCCCGAAGAGACAGAGGAGAAAAAGAGAAGACAATGAAAAAAAACAGAGGAGAGGGGGTTGAGAAGAGAAACAGAGGAGACAGGAGAGAAGGAAGGAAAACGCCGCCAGCAGTCGCCACCACCCTTGCGGCCTCCGCTGCCGCCAGCGTCGCCACTGCTCCAGGTAACTTTCTCCCCTCCCCTGTCGTTTTTTAGTTGCTCATCTTCATTTGCATGCAGAACGTGAGCAATTCACGTTCTGCAGCAAATGAAGATTAATTAGCTAGTTACTGTGCTGTGCACAGTAACTAGCTAATTATATTTGGTTGGTTACTGTGCGCAGCACAGTACAGTAACCAGCCCTTTCATTGGTTATGGGCTGGAACATTAGCCCAGCCCACTCGGCTGGGCTGAGTCCAGCCCACAGTATATGGGCCAGGTCAGGCCCAGCCCAGGATGGGTGGGCCATGTCCGACCCAGTTTTTTTTTTGTTGTTAAAAGAAAAATTAAAAAATATTTTTGGAATTTTACAATTTTCCCGCGTATTTTTATGTTATTTTGATTAATATCAAGCAGTATTTTTTATGTTGCTAAAAATGCAAAATCCGATATTAAAATATCCGGTTTTCGTCAAAACTTCAAAAATACAAAAAAAAATAAAATTGTTTTATGCATATGGCCAAGTGTCTCAAAACTAAAAAATCATATTGTGTTTTTCATATACCAAAAAACAATGTTTTAGCATGCAATTTTGACTTTAATAACCAGTTTATTAAAGTCAAGAGAACATTGGCCAAAATTTCAAAAACAACAAAAATTTTATTTTGTTTGTCTTTTAGTATCCGGGGTATGATATTACATGTAATACGTATTTCGGATATTAAATTTTTTTTCCAAC
>Ga0307515_10017251_pt1 | contig 13161 bp, 2 predicted proteins | sample 17_EM_MG_FD_194513 | JGI IMG/M metagenome (GOLD analysis project Ga0307515, IMG submission 194513) | Populus trichocarpa ectomycorrhiza microbial communities from riparian zone in the Pacific Northwest, United States - 17_EM | ecosystem: Host-associated > Plants > Roots > Unclassified | place...
AATCAAGGTGACATAGACAGGTAGGCACAGATAGGTAGGCATAGACGGGTAGGTATAGACGGACGGACAGACAGACAGGTAGGTAAGCAGGTAGGCAGGCAGGCAGGCAGGCAGGCAGGCAGGCAGGCAGGCAGGTAGGCAGGTAGGTAGGTAGGTAGGTAGGCAGGCAGGCAGGCAGGCAGGCAGGCAGGTAGGTAGGTCGGTAGGTAAGCAGGTAGAAGAGAACCGTCGCTATATATTAAATTATCTAAAATAATATAATTTATTTTGCACCAACCGTATAGACCAAGTAAATACTATTAAGTGTGTGGGAAGAGCAAGATATACAGAATGCGCGAGAAGGGCATTATATACAGAATGCGCGAGGAGGGCATTATATATTAATTGCGCATTAAGTGTAAAATGCGCAATTAGCTGCACTATCTTATTAAATACAGCAGTATGCCGCACTGTATTATTGAATACAGCAGTATGCCGCACTGCATTGTTAAATACAGCAGTATACCGCACTAGATTATTAAATGCAGCAGTATACAGCAGTATGCCGCACTGCATTGTTAAATACAGCAGTATGCCGCACTAGATTATTAAATGCAGCAGTATGTAGCAGTATGCCGCACTACATTGTTGAATACAGCAGTATGCCGCACCTTAGTCGATACCATATGCTACACGTTATAGTGCGCGGAATGCGCATTTGGCCGCCAAATGCTGCCAAATGCTGCAAAAATGCTGGTAAATTTTTTCCTGACGTAGGCTTCTATTTTGCGACAAAGGATATTATTTAAACTAGTATTATCACAAATAATAGACCTAAGCTTTTGTACAATACCGTAATCCTTAAGGGCTAGGAGAAGAGTAGCGAATTACTTATCTTTATTATAATTTGCTACCATATAAAGGGCAAGGAGGGCCTTTAATTGCTTCTCCTAACCCTAATTAACAAAGTAGGCGCAGATCCCTAAAAGAAGGAGTCTATTTAGGGAGGTCCAGATATTAAGCAATAGATAAATACTTAATATTGCCGACTAAAGTTTCTTTTATATAATATCTTTATAAGATTACCAGGATAGTTTAATCTTTTTTATAATTTAAGAGTGTGCTACTATAAGAAAGTTAGACAATTCTGGATTAAGAACCCGGTAAAAAGTATAAAATTTAGGCTATTTAATAATACGGAATGGAATGTTTTGTATAACAATTAACAAGATTAAAGCCGTATTAATTATATCCTAATCTAGCCGTTTTTAAAAGACCTAGGTATCTATTTCCGTCGTTTAACCTAAAGACTACTTTGGTATATAGTTGCTAAAGTTTTTTAAGTATCTCTAATTATATCGGACTAGTATCCTTTTTAACCTAAAGTAGATGTTTTAAATTAAGATGCTTTTAAAATTTACTAGTAACTGGACTACTATATAGTAATTCTTGTAGACAGTAAATGTAGTAGAGAATATAATTTCGACCTAAATATTCTGGCTCTATGCCAAGCGCCGTACAAGCATAGGCCTATGTTGCAACGGCTGTTTGGGTCCTCACTGGGCGAGTTAAGGCCGAATTAACGGTAGTTAAAGGCGTAAGAAGAGATCATTCTGCTTCAGAATCCATATTTTGTACAATAGGGTAAAGGGAAGGTAAAAGCTAAGAATTTTTCTAGCGGTGAGGAAGTATGGACAATATTTATAATCCATATCAATAAGATCTATATCGATAATAGATCGATAAGATAGATAATAAGAGAATTGAAAACCAGCCTGACCCCTTATCCTATAGCTTAATTAGTTTTAGCGCCTCCCGTACTATCTTAACTAACCCATTTATATCTCTTCTTAGTAGTTATACTACTGCCGATATAAGGTCTATAACACTATCTCCCTCTTCTCTATCTTCGTCCTTAAAGATTTCTCCTATCTCTAAGTTGTTAACTAGAGGTATAGTATTCCCGTCTTTAATTTAATAACCTTTATTATTTCTAATACCTCCTATTAGATCCTCTCTATCTAAGTATTATAACTGGCTAGTAACTACTATGCTATCTTTTAGTAAAGTTATACTGTCCTATTCTTGTTATATAGAGAAGAAGTTAGTATATATTATAATCGCGGCTCTATCTAGTTACTAACCATCTTTTTACACTAAGTATATGTTATAAAGTAAGTATAAACAGCGATAATATATAGCAAGGTAGATATTATTAAGCTATATATATAAACTGTATAAGAAGTTAAGACGTTACGTAAGGAAAGAAGGTAGGAAATGGGAAGAAAGGGTATATATTATAGACTTGGTTACTTAGTTAATACATATACAGAGCAGAATAGGATTTAGGTGGTGGTCTTAGCAGAACTTAGTAGGATTTAGCAGAACTTAGTGGAACTTAGTAGAATATAGTAAAATGCGGTAGATTGCCGTCAGATTACCGCAGATTGCTATTAAATTGCCGTCTCGTGGTTAGTCTCTAGTTGCTAAGTTAGTGGAAATAGGTGGATATATATAAGGTTACAGGGGTGTCCTATAACAGTACTCCCCCTTTAAACTTAAGCTTCTGCGAGGTAGGGCTACGGTAATTCTAGGTGGAGTAAGTCTTCTACGGCCTATATAAGTCCTATAGAGTTAACGGGTTCCTATAAGGGCTTAGTAAAGCCTCTCTATTTTGTAAAATATATATATTAGCGTTTCCGTTGATTATACTTAATATTATTAATTCTTTTAATAAAGTACTCGTTCTTACTATCTACTTTAATTAGTAGGGAAGGGTCTTATATCTATCTGGGCAGGGCGTTTAATATAGGGGTATTAGGGCGAAGGACTAACGTATAGAATATAGGGTAGATTTTAACCGTATTAGGGAGCTTTAGTTGATAGGCGTAAGAGGAAACGACCTTCATAACCTTATAAGGGCCAGCGTTCTTTTAATTAAGCTTTTTAGCAGGGCGTTTTATATTTATATTTCTTATATCTAGCCAGACGAAGTTATTAATTTAGTAGGCTAGTGCTAGGGTTCGTTTCTTATTTACTACGGCTTTATAGACAGATTAGGCCTATATAATTTTATTAGTAAGAAACTGTTATAGTTCCTCTGTTTTCTCTATAAATTTATTTACTTCTATAATTTATAAGGCATAGTAAGCGAGGTGAGGGACATTACTAAAAGGTTTAAAACCCATTTATTTATTTTTTCATTTTTTTTCAATTCATTGTATTATACTACGTACAATACTGCGCATGCAGCCTCTAGGCTATAGCGCTATAGTTCTATATATATAAATCCTCTTTAGGCAGCTTAATATATACTAGTAGCTATATCCTAATAGTTTATAAACCCCTAGGGTTTATATCTCTCTAGTAAAGTACTAAATTACTACAACTATTAGGTAGTAAAAGGAAATAGTAGAAAAGACTTAATAAAAGAAGAACCTTAACGCCTATCCCAATTCTATTTTAGTTTAATTCTGTCCTTTTACTTACTAATATTTATTTACTAAAGCCTAGTAGGACTTACCTCCTTCTAAAGATCCTACTGCTATTAGCCACTTTCTAGTAGCTATTCCTGTACTCCGTATAAATAGAAAAAGCGCCTCTCTTCCTTTCTTTATGCAAAATAACTTTTTTAAAAAGAGCGATAATCTTAGTTCCTTTTGTATCTCCTTTCTATCTTTTATATATAGGTTGCAGTCTAGTAGTAGGTGCTTAGGGGTCTATAAAGCCCTATATTCCCTAAAGCATCTACCTTTTTTATCTTTCCCTATTGTTTTAAAGAAGGATTTAAAGTAGCCTTTTTCTAGCTTTAGCTGAAAGAAAGCTAACTGTAGCTTTTTAGGATATTTATCCTGAGGAGCTTTAAGAGAGAAAGAATAGCTTCCTTTATAGATCCTAGTGTAGTGTTTTCCTTTATTTTTATTCTGCTACCAATTGGTTTTCCACTGTTCTAGTATTGTTTCTCTTGCTACTCTCCCTATATAAGCTGAAAAAGTATAAGGAGATTATATTTTTCTTCTAGAGAGGCCCTTTTTAGCTAGTTTATCTGCTATTTTATTTCCGTAAATTCCTAAATGGCTAGGAACTCAATAGAAGTTAATAGAGATATTCTTACTAGCTAGATAGGAACAACTTTGCGTAATTTTAAAGACTAGTTCTTGCCCTCCTGTAAGAGAATTAAGCTGTAATCTTTTAATAGTTACTTAGCTATCTATAAAGATATAACCCTTTTTCTCTTTTAGTCTTTGTTGTTTTAGGTGTTCTAAGGCCCTATAAACTGCGTAGAGCTCTGCGTCTATAATTTCCATATAGGGCCCTAGATTCCAATTTGTTGCATATTTAATCCTATTTCTCTCTCCTATTTTACATATAGCTGCTACACTTAACTTTTCTTTAGAGCTATCTGTATAGTATATATCTACTAGGTCCCATTCTAGAGATTCTTATAAATTTTCTACTAGTTTTAGATGTTCCTATGCAGCTTCTTCCTTACTACCCCTAGAGATAGAAAAGGATGCAGAGATAGGAGGAGACCACGGTTTTTGCCATTCTAAAGAGATTCTCTCTATTTTCTAGTTTTAGATTAGTTGCTGAACTCTAGAGGCTAGAGATAATAGCTATGTTTTTAGCTGTATAAGGTGCTTTATAGTGGAGTTTTTTGGGCTAGAACCAGAGCTAGAACTAGCTGTTAGTTCGTCTCTATCTTTGTTAATCTCTTCTATATAACCCTTTTTAATTGCGTGGTTTTCTTTAAACTTTAGGATTCTTAATGCGTAGCTATTGCAAAGCTTTTTAAATCTAATTATAGGAGGAGGAAGAGAGGCTTTAATTTCCATAGCTTAGCTAGGAGATCCTCTAAATGCTCCTAAAACTAGTTTTAGGGCCTTATTTTGTAGAGACTAGTACCTAGCTAATAGGTAGTCTCTAGATTTACTTTTCCACCAGCATTGTATTCTATAGTCTGCTATAGCAGTAATACAAGCTATATAGAGCTGTTGTAGGGCCTGTAGGGATAGACCTCTTTATGTATTGCCTAGTCTTCTAATTAAATAGAAGGCTGCTTTTGCTTTAGAGAGTCTTATTTCTACGTGTTGTTTAAACGTAAGCTTAGAGTCTAGAAATACTCCTAGCTACCTAACTAGGGGTTTAGGGGATATTTCTACGTCTCCTAGCTTTAGCCCTTCTTTTATAGTAGTACGTTGACTATAAAAGTGTATAAGCTCTGTTTTGCTAATATTAAAACTAATAGCAGCCTCCTTGGCCCAAGCCATTAGCTCTAGCGCTATTCCTTCTAGCTTTTGACAATTAGATTTAGCTGAGTTTAAAGTAACTGTAATTGCAAAGTTGTCCATATAGCTGAAAACCCATTTATAGATGCTAGCCGTAGTTGGCTAGGAATAGGGAGGTCTTTATAGTTTCCGAGATAAAGTTATTTGCAGTAAACTTAGCGAATATAAGCCAGTTAATTTAGTTATCTTATAAATACGACATGTATATCCAAATATACTATTCCATTATAGTATTTACATATTCCGTTTAACCGTCTATTTTTAGGTAGTATATAGTAGATAATAATGCTTTAATACGGAGTTAGGTAGTTAGTTCTTTCTAGAATATAAAGATAAACTAGCCACCTCTATTAGAGATAATTGTTTTAGGGAGTCCGTAGAGTTTCTATATATAGTTTAGAAATAGTCAGGCGACGGTAAATATTAATGTATTGGGGTAGGCGATTAAGTGTCTTATTTTAGACAGTTGGTTTATAACTACTATAATATTTATATAGCCTTTACTTATAGGGAGATTAACAATAAAGTCGATTAAGATATTCTTCTATTTTCGGTCCGGAACAGGCAGTGGCTTTAGTAGGCCGTTGTACGTCTTATATAAAGCTTTAGCTTATTGGCAGATATAGCAGCTAGAGACGTACCTTCGTATTATATTATATATATTTAGCCAGTAATACTCCTGTTAGAGTAGCTCTAAAGTTTTTCCTTAGCCTAGGTAGCTGGCTACTAGTAGGTTATATACGTGTTTAAGGAGCTTAAGTTTAAGTTTATCGTAGTTAGGTACGACTAAGTAGTTCTAGTAGTATAAGCGGTCTCTATAAGCTTTGCATTTACTTAAAGAAACCTTTTTAGAGTGTTTAATGCCGTCTTATATTAGCTTAAGCGTTTCTTAAATAAACTTGTTATTTAGATATTCATTAATTATAATCTATTTAATTAATGGGTTATTTTAAGGATGTGTACTATAAGGTCTTTAATAGGGGGGTTAAATGGTTTGGTATGAAGTAGGGTCTAATTTTATTAAGAGCGCGCTTCTTCTAACGCTGGCGCGTCTTATAAGCATTAAGTTAGGGCATTAAGCTTTTAACCTTAAACGCCTAGGTAGTATATAATTAAGAATCGGAAATAAAACAAGTATTCTAACTAGCGGGCCTAACGGTAACTTAGCTGTTTTATAGTTATAAAGTACTATAGATTCTTATAGTCGCTAAGGACCTTAATTAGAAATCCGGCGCCTTCTAGTTTAGGTTACTATTATTTAAAATATCTAATAATAGCTAGCAATTCTTTATTATAGATTTTATAGTTATATTTAGCTAGGCTTAGTTATTTTAAAAAGTATGCTATAAAGTATAATACTCTATCCTTGTTATATTAAGATAGGATACCTCTAGTAACATAGTCGGATAAGTTAGCTTTTATAACACTTATTTAGTTTAGGTTAAAGTATTAGAGTATAGGCGCGGTAGTAAATATATAAGCTTTTGCAGTGTATAGGAATTAAATAAGCAACTTAATTGTAAATCTATAGAAATTAAGTGATATAAATATATGAAAGTAGACTGAGTCGGTAAGCGAGTTAAGGGCTAGGCAACTAAAATAAGGTGGTACGCTAGTGAGACAAATAACGTTTTAATATGGTACCGGTAGTCGGTTATATACCCCCCTAGATTTGACGGTGTAGTCAAAGCTATAGAAAACAAATAAAGGTAAAAACTGTACCAAAAATAGGAAATTTAGATACAATTTAGAAGTAGCAAAGGGATAGGGTAATTGTAATAGAATGTTGCGAATATTGCGGATATTGCGAATCTTGATAAGGCCGTCGGCAGAAAGTTTAGCCGAGATTTTATTAGTATATAGAGCGGTTCTAGTGAACTGCTTAGTTGTATAAAGGTTGCTTTAATTATATCCAAGATATTGTCTTAAAGTCCCTATAGTATAATATTTAATTCGGGTAAATCTAGAGATATTGTTTTGCTAGAAGTTGGTAACTATTTAATATCCCTTATAAGAGGTTCTACTAAATCGTTTAATTTAGGTGTAGTGATTTAATCTGCATTTAAGGCAGTCGTCCAATCTATACTTAAGGTAGATGTTTAATCTAGTAAGGCTTTAGATATAGCCGTCGTATTTAGTCAAATCTCTTATTACTACTAAGTATATCTACAGCTCTCTCTTAGGTGCCTATAAAGTTTATTACCTAATTTAAATTACTTCTTATATCTTTAATAGGTCTTCGCACGAGCTGCTAGCTGCGTTGCCTTTAGTAACTCTAATAACGTTGCGGTCGTCGTACCTAGTGACGTTACGGTTGTTATAACTAGTGCCGATATAGGCTAGTATCTCTTAGAGGTTGAGAATGTTAATTAAGTCAAATCTAGGGAATTTGTAGACGTAGGCTCTCTATACATTAGTGTCTAGTAGCCCCCTAGTCGTTTCACATAGCAGACTATTTCGCTAGTCGCTAGATAGTATAGTAAGTTTCATCCTAAGTCGAAATGGATGTCGTTATTAGTAGCTCTTAATAGTGCTACAATATTTGTAAACATGGTGGGTACTAGTGCTACATAGAATAGCTTCATTTTTGACTTCCCAGTAGGTGTATTAACAGTAATAGTTACTGTTCCGTAGGCTTAAATTTTTTCAAAATTTCCGCCAGCAATTAGGTAGTTGTTGTTTGCTACTAGGTAGGAGAATATAAAGTCTTCTTCGTTGTTGTAGACGTGGGTATCTGCACTAGGGTTAAGTATCCAGGTGTTCTGGAGTTTGAATGGTTAACCAGTACTAAACACGGCAGCATAGCTGGTCGGTATTGTAGAAGGTAGGGTTTTGGAATCAAAATCAATTATAAATTCTGCATTCTTTAACTTTGCTTCTTGTTCTTCTTTTTAAATCCAGTTAATTATAGGTTTAACCCAAGGTATAGATAAGATTATTTCATCTATTTTCTTTTAAATGTCTAGCCTTAGTTTCCATCCTTAAGGGCGTTTATATTCGACAACGTAGTAGCAGTCGTTATATCGGTGTACGAGGCCGCATATGCATTTCTTATGCCATTGTAAATTGGAATTGGAATTGGAATCTGAATTTAAATTTTAAACAGTTGCAAATGTAGAGCTATTGGCAGTAGTAGTAGAGGGAGATGCTACTTGCTGCATGCGGTAGTGCTCCTTAAATTCCTCAATTAGATCAATAATAGATAGGGCGGCTTCGTCCTTCCGTTCTTTCCTAATAAGATCTACTTCTAGTACTCCTGCAAAGCTAGAAGAGATAGGCTTAATTGCCCAAACAAAATCGTAGTGTGCCCTAAACCCCTATACGTCTAATAGCTCCAATTGTTCCGCAAGCTTGTAGATATTCCGCCAGCTATTTAACCATTTGTTAATGCTGTGTTGTATTATAGGCTTCAGAGCCGTATTGATTGAGGACGTCATGCTTTCGACCTAAGGTGGTAGGGGCTAATGCAGTCTTTAATGCTTAAAGCCGTTCGTATACCGTGTCAAGGCCGTCGATAAGGGGAAGGTAGGCTACTGATATAATGCGAACGATGTAGTTGCTGATATCGTTTATAGCCTGTTTTCGCTTCTCATATATGCGAAGATCGTCTTTATATTCGGCGTATAGTTAATTATAGTTATCTCAGGTGCCTCAGCCGCTTCTCCAAGAAATTTGCGGCGTTGCATGGCCCCACTCTCTTGCCACAGCCCCACTCCGCCAACCCGTAAGAACTCCTAAGCCAATAGAACGTCGCGCTACCCTATACCTCCCCTACAAACCCCAAATTCCTCTATAAAGCGTCTAAGAGATTATAGGCGCGCGTTTACTATAAACCGGGCCTAATCCTTAACGCGTATTAACTTTAAGTAACTATAATAGGGTTAATCTAGCAGCTACGGTTATAGTTTATAATATAATTAAATTACAACATCCTCTATTAGTATATTCTAGTGAATTTAACTAGCTAACCAACGTATTAGGGGGTGAAGTACAGCCTTAAAGTTTAAAGACGCGTTTTTAAACCTAGTCCTGCCTAACCAACTTTATTAACATAGCAACCATACTCCACCACCACAACTCTATTTACTATTAAACTTTATAAGGCGCCTTTTATACCCTATTACAAACAGCTTACCTAATTATACTATACCTATATAATATTTATAGCGCGTTATTGGCTAGGTACGCTCTCTTAAAGACTCCTATAAACTTCTATAAACTTCTAAGCTAATTAAATAAGCTCCTACGAACTTCTATAAACTCCTAGGCCAATTAGATAGCAAAATTTAGAAGGAAAAAGAAGAAGACGGGTAGTAGGAATATAGATTACAGAGTTAATAGTATAGAGCTTAGGGTAAGGTAGTGGAGCCGCCTATAGTATAGACGTTAGCTAATCGTAGTTCTATCCCAAAGACTCTCTAGTCAATTTAGAGACTAAGCGTAGAAGAATTACTATTAGTTATCTAGTAGGTAGGGCGTATAGAGAATATACCGTTCTAGCACAAGGTTATTAACCTCTGCCTTGAGCGAATTATACTTTAAACCTGCCTATAGCTTAATAACTTTAAGCCGCGTGATAAGCAGGTGCGCACTCTATATCGGCTTATATTTAGGAAAGATAACACTCTTCTTATTACCTATACTGGCTTTAGTAAAAGCCTAATCTTTTATACGTATTCTGTCCTTATAGGGAAGATTACTATCTAGATAATCCCATTAAATAAACTAGGCGATAAGCAGCTAGATAATATTAAGAAGATAGATAGTTCTAGTCCGGTTCTTATTAACACTAAGATAAGAAGTTAGGAGAAGTCTCTAATTATAAAGATCTAGGAGGGGGCGTATATATATATACTTCTTAGACCTAAGTAAGCGTTAATAAAGTTATTCTAGGATACCTTAAAGGAGCTAGAGTTGCAGTCTCAGATTTTTTTTTAAATTTTTTTTTTAATCCATTATATTATACTACGTACAATACTGCGCATGCAGCCTCTAGGCTATAGCGCTATAGTTCTATATATATAAATCCTTTCTAGGCAGCTTAATATATACTAGTAGCTATATCCTAGTAGTTTATAAATCTCTAAATTAGGGATTTACAGCTTCCTAGTAAGATACTAGGTTGCTAACAACTATTAGGTAGTAAGAAAACAATAGGAAAATAGTAGAAAAAATTAAAATAAAATTATATATAATCCTAACGCCTATCCCTGTCCTTTTTATAGTTTATTTTTATCCTTTTGCTTTCTATAGTCTGTCTACTAGGACTTTAGTAGGAGTTGCCTCCTTCTAGAGATCCTTTTGCTCTTAGCCACTTTCCAGTAGCTATTTTTATCCTACTTAGAAATAGAAAAAGTGCCCTTCTTCCTTTCTTTATACAAAAAAGCTTCTTTAAGAAGAGAGAAGAGCTTATTTATCTTTATATTTCCTTTCTATCTTCCCAATATAGTCTACATTCTAGTAAGAGGTGCGTAGGGGTTTATACCGCGGTACAGTCCCTAAAGCATCTACCTTCTTTATCCTTCCCTATAGTTTTAGAGAAGGATTTAAAAAAGCCTTTTCCTAGTTTTAGCTAAAAGAAAGCCGATTATAGCTTTTTAGGATATTTATCCTTAGTAGCTTTAAAAGAGAAAGGGTGGTTTCCTTTACAGATTCTAGTATAGTGTTTTCCTTTACTTTTATTCTATTGCTAATTATTTTCCCACTATTCTAGTATCTTCTCTCTTGCTCATTTCCCTAGGTATAATATACTACTAAGTGCTATATATTCCCGTGCTTTTATAGTAAATATACTCCTAGTATAAAGTCTAATACATCCGTTTTTATAACTATGTCTAGTCCTAGTTAAAAGATCTTAAGGATTAGTTCCTAGGTAAATAACTCCTTAAATTCTTTAAATAACTTCCTTTACTTATTTCCCTATACCTATAGTTCCTCTTTCTTTATAAGCCTGGTAAATAGTTTAATATTCTTTAACTATTATACTATAAACCTTCTATAGTAGTTATAAAACCCTAAAAATAACCTTAACTACGTTATATTTTCTAGTTCTTACTAACTTACTATAGCTTTAATCTTTTTAGGTCTATACTAATATAACCTAGTTTAATAATAAATTTAATAAAATTAGCCTTCCTGGTAAAGAACTCGCATTTCTTAATTACTACTAGCATCTATTCTTCTTATAGTCTCCTTAAGACCCATTTAACGTATTTCCCGTATTCTTCCTTAGTTATTAAGTAGATAATAATATTGTTAAGGTATACTATAATAAACTCATTAAGGTATTCTCCTAATACACTATTAATTCTTTTTTAAAATATTACTAGTGTATTTATAAACCTAAATTGCATAACTAATGGTTTATATAGTCTCTCCTTTAATCTAAAGGCTGCCTTTTATTTATTACCCTTCTTAATTCTAATCTAATGGTACGCCTATCTTAGATCTATCTTTATAAAGATTTACGCATTACCTATCCTGTCTTAGATTTTGCTAATTAAAGGTAAAAGATACCTATTCTTCTAAGTAATGCTATTTAATTATCTATAGTTAATATATAGCTTAAGTTTTCCGTTCTTTTTTAGTATAAACAATATTAGATATCCCGCTAATAACTATAATAGTCTAATATATCCTTTTTATAAGTTCTCCTAGATAAACTCTTTAAGTGCTCTTAACTCCTTTTAAGTAAAATTATAGGTTAAAAAGAACCTTAGACTTATTTCTAGTTCTAACTCTATCTTATAGTCCTATAATATATAATCTGCTAGCTTTTTACTTTCTAGGCTCTATAGTTTCTTACTATATTTATAGTATCTCTTTAGTATATAACTTAAGCCTTACTTAGTCTCTTTATATATTACTCTAACTTAGTACTATACTAACTTAGTCTATTATTATATCTTACAGCGTTAAGTATCTTTAATATTAACCTAACCTATAACCAAATTAATCTTTAGATTATATTCCTATAACTAAGGTATGCCTAATACTGCCTTATCCCGTCCTAATAGTAGGATATTAAAAAATATCTTAATTTATCTTCCTTTAATCATTAGCAAAATGTTTGTGCCTCCTAACAGTACTAACAGCTTCTAATAGCTCCTGTTAGGGCTGTCAGGAGCTCTAGGAGACACTTATACTCGGCATCCTGTTAGGAACCTGTTAGGAGGTCGCCCGGACCACTAGGACTACTAGGACCTCTAGGACCTCCAGGACCATTAGGACCATTAGGACTATTAGGACTATTAGGACAACAATAAAAATTCTAGATTTAAAAATAGGGTATATTAACACTCCACTATTTACAGCTAGTCAAAAAAAATTTAATCAATTTAATTATATAATTTAAATAATCCAAATCAATCTTTTCTGCCTACCGCCTGCGTCTGTTATAGGAGCTCTACAATCGCTTAGGCGTCGGGTGATTGACTGAGGAGCCTCTCGCGGAGGCCCCAAATCGTCGATTGGCGGTGTTCCCGATGATCCGCCGGCCGTGTGCTGATTTCCTAACTAGGCTTAGTGCCTGCCTGCTTGCCTGCCTGCCTGCCTGCCTGCCTACCTACCTGCCTGCCTGCCTGTCTGCCTGCCTGCCTACCTGTCTGTCCTACCTGTCCTACCTATCTTGCCCGTCCTGCCTGTCCTACCTATCCTGCCTATCCTACCTATCCTGCCTATCCTGCCTATTTTGCCTATCCTACCATCCTACTTATTTATGCCTATCTGTCTATGCCTATCTGTCTAATCTATAATTTGGGAGAGGTCGGCCCAATTAAAGGTTCTGCTTAATTCGACTAATTATATTAATTCAAATCGTTCTCTATAGGCGTTCGCTGGCTATATATTTAAACGGTAGTCGTCTAAGGTGCCTCCTTAGGAGGCCTTAATTCGA
>Ga0307515_10017252_pt1 | contig 13160 bp, 9 predicted proteins | sample 17_EM_MG_FD_194513 | JGI IMG/M metagenome (GOLD analysis project Ga0307515, IMG submission 194513) | Populus trichocarpa ectomycorrhiza microbial communities from riparian zone in the Pacific Northwest, United States - 17_EM | ecosystem: Host-associated > Plants > Roots > Unclassified | place...
TTTTTTTAATCTAAAACGGTTTTTAGTTGTAGTGTCCTCAATTTAGAATTTTTTTTAAAATAATTCTATGTTAATACAGTATTCTCAATATTAATAACCTGCTCAATGACAAATTGAATATATATTATAAAAAAAGTTAAATGATGTGGGGTTTTTACTGTAGCTCTAAACACAGATTATTATAGATTGCGGTAGTAAAATTTATACAGGTACAACATGCAAGTAAGAGGATAATAGGAGCATTGTCTTTTCTTTTTTTAATTCAAAAAACTGCAGGCATGTATTCCACACGTTTCAGAGAGTAGGTGACGCCCGTGCTATTAAGATGACACGTGAAGCATCTCTCGATGGCCAAATTTAGTTACCCGCAATTTAGATAGATGTGCATACATGCTCTCTTTCACGTGGTGCGACTTATGTAGATATATCATTGTTGGATTGTTGCCAGTGATTTATTATTTGTGTTTTTTTTCTTTTTTTCTCTCTCTCTCGACAACTAAAGTGCACCAGTATCCTCTATTTGTTTGTTATTTGCTTGGTCTGACATGGGTTGCTAGACCTAAGCAACTTGGGTCTAGCAATATGCCAAACTAAAGAGACTTATGTCTGAGAATAATACCAGGCCCAAAAGTCTTGGATATGACAACTTTGTTTGGTGTCAGACCCCGGCACGGGTCTGACTTGGTTGCCAGACCCCAGCGCGGGTATGACATAGCCACTAAATCCAAGAGGCTTAAAATATTTTCTATATTTTTAATGTTTTTTTTTATATTTTGAAAAAATTTAATATTGATCCACCGTGAAGTGCGGACAAATATATTTAGTTTATACATCAATTTTTATGATATCTTATCATGAAAAGTAAAAATTACTTTATTAGAAAAACAATTGTTAAAACTGGATAATAAATAACTGGAGTGGAATAAGAGTTACCTTTTGTTTTTACTTTTTAAAAAATAATTTTTTATATATTTATATTTTTAAATAATATATGTGACATTAAAAATAAAATTAAAAATATATATTTTAATTTATTTTTAAATAAAAAATATTTTAAAAACCAACTCTACAGGCTGTAAGTTTTAGACTTGCACTGGCGAAAAAGGAAAGGCAGGTAAAAAAAAAACTCAACTACATTGAAGAGTCAAAGCTTTACCTTTCCTTATACCGTACACAAAATAATAGAATACTACACAAGCACCGTATTCTCCTTTTCCATATACAAAACCCATAACATAAATAACACCGCACAGAGAAAGAGCGAGAGGGAGAGGAAAATAAACAGAAGCCAAAACGAAACGCCCCCGTCCCCACCCCACGCGTTTACCACTACCTCCTCCTCCTCCCCTTCCTCAGTTTTATTTGCGAAGGAAAACCACATTCTTTTCAATTCCCTCCCAATCCCTCAAATCCCCCCATCTCTGTCTTGTAAAAATCCTCTCTTATTACTATTATAATTATGTCACAGATCCATGGGAGAAGAACCCCCGAATAATCTCCATTAGATCCACACCATTTCCCTGCACCTCAGCCCACCTGATTTAACCAGCGAGCACCGACACCCCTCCAATAATCACCACCGTCCGATCTCTAAAAAACCCAGGATGAAGAGCACATCACGATTTTTCACGATCGGTCTAGTGTCATCATGGTACTGCTCAAACATAGGAGTTCTGTTACTAAACAAATACCTTTTAAGCAATTACGGGTTCAAGTATCCGATCTTCTTGACCATGTGTCACATGACAGCTTGTAGTTTGCTAAGTTACGTTGCAATTGCGTGGATGAAGATGGTGCCTATGCAGACCATCCGGTCTAAAACACAATTCATTAAGATCTCGGCTTTAAGTCTCGTGTTTTGTGTTTCGGTTGTGTTTGGTAATATTTCTTTGAGGTTCTTGCCTGTCTCTTTTAATCAGGCTATTGGTGCCACCACGCCCTTTTTTACGGCTGTTTTCGCTTATCTGATGACTCTTAAAAGAGAGGCTTGGCTGACTTATGTTACCTTGATTCCTGTTGTCACCGGGGTTGTTATTGCTAGTGGGGTAAGTTGCCTGTTTTTTTTCTTATTTATGTTGTTAATCTGGGATTTTGTTTCAATAACTGAATTGGGTTTCTTGATTTTTTACTGTTATTATTGTATTTTTGATGTTCCTCCAAATGGGTTCTCTTCGATTGGTTTCTAGCTGTTTTAGTTGATTTTCTTTTTTCATGTGTATTTTATGCTAGCTTGGGAAGGAATGGGATTTGTTTTTCTATATTTTCAGCTCCTTATCACGACCGAGAATTGCATTTCTGTTGCTGAAATCAAATAAATCTCCAGCATCCAAATTTCATAATGTATTTTGGATTCCACAGCCTGTTATGTTGACTTTTAGTTGTTAGTAATTTGTCTCCCAAAATTCTTGAGGAGTTCAGTATTCCATTGGATTTAAGAAGTTTTCATTTATTTATTTTGGTTTGAAAATTATCTTGCGAATTTGGTCAGCGTCATTACTTCTCTTCGGTTTTCTTTTCTTTTTGAGCTTAGGCAACGTTTGTGGTGTTGTGTTATGAAAATGGATTCCATTTGAGCTAAGTGTTTTAACTCCGGTCTGTCTTTGTTGGGTGGAAATAGGGTGAACCAAGTTTTCATCTATTTGGGTTTATAATGTGTATTTCTGCTACGGCTGCAAGGGCGCTCAAATCAGTTCTGCAAGGGATTTTGCTTTCTTCGGAAGGGTAAGGATGTCTGTCTCTTGATTTCTTTGTTATTTTTTTTTGCAAATGAAGGTGATGGCCAGGCTCTTTGTATGCTGAGAAGTTTGCATTTTTTATTTCAGTGAGAAGCTGAATTCAATGAATCTCCTCCTGTACATGGCTCCGATAGCTGTTGTATTTTTACTCCCTGCAACGCTTATCATGGAAGAAAATGTGGTTGGTATCACCCTAGCTCTTGCCAGAGATGATGTCAAGATCATCTGGTACTTGCTATTCAACTCCTCACTGGCGTATTTTGTGAATTTGACCAACTTCTTGGTTACAAAACACACAAGTGCTCTAACTCTCCAGGTAGGTGTTTGATTTTAAAAGATATAATGACTTGATTTTTTTATTTTTTGTTTTAACTCACTATGCAATTGTCATAAAATTCTTATGTGTGCTTTTGCGAGTCAGTCCGATGAAACAATAATTTATTCCGGAAAGAAAAAGGAAATGAGGTGTTTCAGTTCAGGGTGTTGCATTTTAATCTCTTAGAATGTGCAAAACCTCTCATATCTAAATGTGTTCGGTTCATTTCTCGGTTAATTTTCTGGGAGTTTTTCTCCAGAAGTGATTAGCTCAGGATTGCTGTCCTGTCTTCAGGAGTAGTTTGTGCCACACGATGGTTCAAACTTTTCGATTATATTTGCACATATTTTGATGATGAAATATTAGATCCAGAGAGCAAGATGTGTTTTGGAGATTGAGAATATGGAGGGCTGTAGTGTTAGGAGGGGCTTGCTAACTGGAAGATTTCATTAGATTGCTTGGTAGTCTCTGTTTGTATAGCTCATTATAATGCTGAAAGTTATTCAATGTTAGTTCTTCTGGATATCTGTAGCTTATGCATTTACATGTTTTTTGAAAGCTGTGTTTTTAATTTTTTTTTAAGAAATAGCTGGAACATTGAACTTACTAAATGGGGATGTGGAGATAATTCTTGCAGCAAGAAGAACAAATGGACTTGTAAAAACATTTATTTCAAGAAACTCTAGGCTGTATTAAGTGAGGACAATAGACGGAAATCATTCAATGCACAATGGCATATGAATGGTTATGGTCCATTAAGACAAGGAGTGATTTGTTATCTGAGTTGAAAGCAAGGAAAGGACAAAAGGAGTTTTTGTTGTAAAAGTTGGAGGGGAAATCAATCTCTGCTTGGTTGTCTGTGCTTCTTTAGACAATCGATTTCATTCTCATTTGATTACATGCTTCAATCTTTGTACTTTCTGTATGTACAATGTTGGCACCTGATGTACCAGCAGAAAAGAGTGATTAGATTGATCAAATAATCCTCTTTATAAAGAAAAAAAGATTGAAGCTTTAGGATTGAGCAAGGAATGTTGGACAAAGAATGGTGTAGGTTGAAGTAGTAAAAATGATTTAATCTCGCCAGCCTACAGAAAACTTGGTTAAAACAGAACTTGATACTAGTTTGGTATCAAGATTCCATGGTCAAGAAATAAAAAAGGTTTAGTGGAATTAAATTGTTTAGTTGCTATTTTTGTACTTGTTTTCTTCTGGTGAATCACTGACATTTCTGCATCACCTTTTAGCATCGTGTTGATAGGCCTTGAACTTTGAGATAACAAAGAATTCTTGATCTTCCAGGTTCTCGGTAATGCAAAAGGAGCTGTAGCTGTTGTGGTTTCAATTTTAATATTCAGAAATCCTGTGTCTGTTACTGGAATGCTTGGTTACTCGCTTACAGTTTTTGGAGTCGTCCTCTACAGTGAAGCCAAGAAACGAAGCAAATGATGATGCATGATTCGGGAAAAGCATTAATTGCGATTTCCATACTTCATTTATGTCAGTGCCAGGACGGCAGCAACCTTCCAAGAGGCGAGTTCAGGATGTGGTTGGTGCCATGGAATTTGGCTCTCTGGATTCTATATTTTTTGTCCAGGAAACCCGAGTGGGTGGTTTCCGTTTGTATCAGCAACGACAGCAGGATTAGCCAGAAGTAGAATACTCAAATAAGTGACTGATTTATCTCTACTATTCCAGCTTGAGGTTGTAGAGACATATCATTTTTATCATTTTTATTCTTTCAGGAAAAAATATTGTAGAATCGGGTCGTTACACAGTCAGTTTGTTATTAACATTTGTCATATTCGATTAATTAATGAAAGGAACACTCAAAGTTTTACTACTTCATGTTCGTATCCTCGGGGATTGGAAGTCTACAAAGTCTTCAAGCTGGTGGTGGCTGCCATGTTTGTTCCACAAAATGTCCAGCATTTTGAGAATGGACTCACTCATTTTCATATGAGATAATTTGTTGCCGACCATAAGATGACAAGTCCGACTGAGTTCCCGAGTTTCGGCTTTTGTTACGATTAGCATGACATTGAATTCAGAAAAGGATTAATTACTGGAAGGAACAAACCTAAGCTGAGGGCCGGTAAATGCTGTCATGCCGGTCGAGTGGCTGTCCATTTAGGGATAAGTGGTTGCTAAATACTATCCCATAGAAAATGCACGCCTTCATATGTGATTGAATTAGCTCGAACCTCTCCGAAAGCAGAATCCACGACAGATCCACCATAATCAAGCATTTAGTATCCTTTGCTGTTGGTGGGGATGCTTTTCAAAATCGATCTACAGTATCACTTAATTAGCAAGATACCTGACTAGAATACATGTGCAATGTATAAAAAAGAGCAGACAAATCTGGTGATATGAAAATTAACTAATCCAGAATTATCGAAAAACTCAAAGGATCCTTTATTTGCTGCTTAATTCATTATATCACACAACCTTTCTTACAAGAAATGTATTTTCCCTTTTTTTTTATTGTCAAGATTATTTTTTTCATTGTTAATCGAGTTTTAAATAAATCATCACACCCGAAATAACTTCATCAGAATTTATTTCTTTTGACCTCCCTTTAAATTTGACCTGAAAAGCAAACCCACTAACAAATTTTTCAAGCCAACTCCCAGTTGCTTGGGAGATTATTCACAAGTGGACTCTAATAGTGTCGTTAAGTGCCGGTATAGAGAAGAAGTGCGAACAAAGTTTCATGAGATTTTATATATATTTTTGTTTTTAACATGTTAATATTAAAATAAGTTTAAAAAAAATAAAAAATATTATTTTATATATTCCTAAATAAAAATCAATTTTAAAAACAAAATTTATATATTTTTGAAAATTTTTAATTTTTTTTTTTGCTTTAAATTAATATATTTTTTATGTTTTCAAATTATTTTAATATGTTAATATTAAAAATAATTTTTAAAAATTAAAAAAATATTATTTTAATATATTTTAAAATAAAAAATATTTTAAATAGCAACTATTATTACCGATCACACCCACACTTAAAAAAGCAGGTGCGGTACAAAGTACAAACTACAGTCATCACAGGTTTCTCTCGTAAATAAGAAGAAAAGTCACCAGCCAAGGGTAAATAATATTTCTTTACACGACACCGTTGCCATCCTTAATTCTAGCGGGAAAAAAACAGTCTTGTTTCCCGCTAAAAGAAGAGCAGACGAACACAACCACCTCCACTTTCCCCCACTCTCCATCTCTTCCGAAAATATGACCCTAAATTACTCACCACTCTCAATAAAAAAAAAATCATGTTAGAGCTAAGACCTAGTCAATAATGCCAATTTTGACTGTTCCTCCACCGGATTCTCTCTCAAATCCATGGATTATATCCACGTGGCAATCATCTCCCTCCTCCGATCTGATGGCCTCGAGAACTACCGCTGATCCGCTGCGATCGCAACTTCTCCATGGGCACGAACATCGGTAACATGGAGAAGATATTGAAATTCGCCAATAACGATGGTATTGTCATTATCAAGGCTGATGGTGGTGGAGATACCGTCTATTTCATGTATGAAAGCCATAGCTTAGTTTGTGTTTTTGTTGTTTTGATCACTGTTGAGTGTGTTTTTCCTGTTCGGGAAGATTGGATTTTGTTTTTCAGTTTTTTTTTCTTTGATTGAGGGTTTGGTTTCTTTCTGTTAATCGGTGTGAAATCTATGGGCTTGGTTCGACCTTGATGAGGAAAGAAAGCCTATGGTGGAGAAGACTGACCTTGAGATTAAGGCTGAAGTTGAAATCGTGGATATTGGGTAGACTTGGCTAGCAGGTTGTGGCTATAATCTAGAAAATATAAGCTTGTTTGATAATGTAATTCTGGTTGTTTTTAAATAATTTTTTATGCTGAAATATATGTAAATAAATTTTTTTTATTTTTTTAAAATTATTTTTAACATTAGCACATAAAAAATATAAAACATATTAAATTTTAGTCAATTTTTTAAATTTTTTTTTTAAAAACCGTGTTTCCAAACAGTGTATTAGTGATCCTTCCGGATCTCTTTATGAGATGAAAAATATCTTTAGGTTATTTACATTTTGGGATGTGTAACCTTTTTGTGGCAAACCGAATCCTTAGACGAACGTCTTCTGCTTTTGCAAAAGGCTGTTGGTCACTTGCCATTTACAGCCCACTCGTCATTGGACCGTTGCCTTTTGCTATTAGCTCTTCTCCCAAGTACTCTGTTCACTGAAAAACAACGGCCGGCTCGAAGGATCGGATGCAGAGTGGCTTAACTTTTTGGAAATAATGATTACACCGAGTCTTGATGGCTGTTGAACCCAATCTTACCTTGAACATAAATTCCAGACATTATTTGCCTGTGAAATGAGATTGTAATTATTTTTTAAAAAAATTTTATGTTGAAATGTATTAAAATAATATTTTTTTTATTTTTTAAAAATTATTTATAAAATTAATACATCAAAATAATTTAAAATATATAAAAAAATTAAACTTTTTAAAAAACACGGAACAAGAATTTCCAAACGCTCACAGTAAGCCACCGATGTTAGGCACTGTCCTTTGACTACTCGATGGTTCGCATGGACTGATCTGCATGTGGTGCGGATTTGGATATCTCAACATCATTTGATCTGATTTTTTCCCGCTTGCTTGTACAGCAAAGCAAGTTCATCCACGTGGTCAATCAACCTACGAAATAAAATCAACAGGTTAAAAAAAAATCAACATAAAAACCTAAATCCAAAGTCCTAACCAAGAACCTGAGTAACAAACCATCTAAACTGATTAGTAGCCACCATCGCGAATCCAACAGGAGCCCTAGCCGACGCGGCAGAAATCTCATCTCCATCAACACTCTTATCAATTGAACTCTCTTTGATTCATCTTTCAATAAAGGCAAAACCTTAGGCATCAATTCAATCACCAATCTCTTCTCTTCACACACTAAACCACCACAATCCACTCCCAACAACTCACCAATCCTCCTCTCATATCTGTCACCAAAATCATCTCAGCATAAGCTTTCGATAGCTCGTTGAAAGCCAAGTTAGCTTCAATTGAGAGGTTCTTTGGGATCCAGGAGAGCAATTCCTGCGTGGAGGATTGAGAGGAGGAGAGCAATGCACCTGCTAACGTGAACTCTTTGATTGAAAAGTTGTGTTTCGGTGATGGCATTAATGTTAGGGCTAGGGTTTTTTAATCGAGAGTAGATTTTAGCGAGATTGGTGCGCCTTCAGGCGGCGGGTAGGGGTTTTTTGAGAGAGAGCTTAAAATTGTCTCGGACAACCTGAATTAAACACAACACACAGTTCAAAACATTTTAGGGCTTGCAGATACTGAATTAAGATGGGCATGGAGAGCTGAGTGTTGATTCGGCAATTTTTGGCTCCCCCATCGCGCTTTCTTTGATTTTTCATGCTTGATTCTTTTTCACAGCTCACGGTATCAGAGTGTCAAGACGGTGGCTGAAAAAGAGAGTCGTTTTTCGTGAGTGACGTAATGTTACCCGGAGTTTTAGAAAGGACTAATCGGGACCGGCCACGTCTCAGATTGAGGTTTTTTAAACAGCACTTACTGTTAGCTACTCCACTAGCATCTTCCATCCCAAATTACAAGTGAATTTTTCCTTTAAGGTTCTTGTTTTTCATCATTACAAGATTGCAGATAAAGATTGGGACAGATGGAGTAAGAAAATTTATCGTAACATATGAATAATTATCCGTGTCAGCAAGAGTAGACGCTTGTTGTGTATGAGATTCTGAAACACTTTCCTCCCGAATTTTTGCAGTAACAACAAGATACAAAAGTAAGAATCACTAGTAGAATCCAATATTTGCAATTGAAATTCCTCCGCAAGTAATTTTACATTTGTGAGAATTTGAAACCCATCTATCAATCAAACACAACAAACATGCCCAGTATAGCTGGGCAGAAAGAGAGAAAAAAAACAAGGCAGAACCAAGTTTTGCCTACTCCTTCCAATGGAAATCGGAGGGCATGGAAGGAAAACACAATGAAAAGTAGATAAAGCCACACAAATAAAATATCAAATGGAGATATTTAAGCCTCTGGCACAGAAGCCGCTGCACGCTTCATTGTTGCGGACTTGATGAGGTGGTTGTAGCTGCCCTTTTCCTTGAAAAGTTGGGAGAAGTGATGCTTGCAATACAATACGCCCTCAAGTGCTGCATAATTTGATGGTGTTATAGCACAGCCACCGTGCGAGCACTTGAAACATGATTTGTGATAGGCTTGGCTTTCAACTGTTACCTGTAGTTTTTTGGAGAACAGAGCAATTGTTATGATTCCAGAGTATTTTTTAGCATATACAGATGGAACTCGCACCAAAGAAAAATAAAGAACTTCTACGTCAAAAGAGATGCAATTTATTTTCATGGGAATTTTAAATTCAACCAATTTTCACAAACAGCTCAGCAGGCACATACTTGGAAATATCTAGCATTTGGTTTTGAAACATCTAAAAGACGAGGAGCTGGGGGCCATTAATCTCATTCAGCAAGCCAAGTGCCAGTTTAATAGGAAGAAACTGACCAGGCAAGGTACCTCCTTTGTTCCTTCAAAAGCTTTTTATCAACCACCAATCTAATAATGGAATAACTGATGCTGCATCTGATAATAATGGCCAGGTTTCTAAAACCTTAGACTGAGAGGTGGATGGATAATAATAACAATACTGGTAGAATAGCACCACAGTCATCAAACCATCTACCAAGAAATAACTATGCTCTTCTCAACAAAGAAAAGAAAAGGAAAAATTGGACTCACTATAAACAACTGGCTATTTCAGGCAGTAGACAGGGAGCATGCATTACGAATTGTGATTTATCAGATGCTAAACAACTTGAAATGGTCAATTGAGATAACATATGAGCAACCTTTATTCCATGGGTATGTCATAAGGAGACATATTCTATCAATGTTGTTATCACGAGCTCCTCCATCAATGTCCACCAGAAAAAATGAACTTCATAAACAAGACCTCCTTGAATTCACGAAGTCCAAATTGATGTCAGATAAAATTACCCCGAGCTTAAGTAATGCATTTAAGTTACATGTCATTCCTAGCTCTCTAAATCTGTAGCCCCGCCACTTTGACTTCCCAAACAAGCCCCAGCCTTTTCTTCAGATTTAATTTGTTTATATAGGCTCCATAAATGAGCATTCACAGGACAGCCTCGTTGGAACAAGAAAAACTCAACCAAGCCAATCAATCAAAATTAACTATTGGAGTTCCATCAAGCAACCTTATAAGCATGTATGTCACGAAATATCTGGGAAATCTTTGACTCTTACCTTCTCGAGCGGATAAGCAGTTTTACCGCAAGTAGCGCACTTTTCTTGTGTCCCTGAAAACATGCTAGCAGCTTTGCTAGGTGACCTTGTCTGAAAACAGCACAGCCATAGAGTATCAGCGACCCACAGCATTTCAAAATCCATAAATGAAATTCACTAATTATAAATAAATGCCAAATACAAACAGTGTTGCAGGGAACATTTACCAGTTCAGGATTTAACTTCTCAGCTGACTTTGCAGCTGTTGAAAATGAAATAAATTGCAAATTAAAAACCAAAAACATAGAGTTATCGAAAAGAAATCAATCTCGGCAAGAATGAGAAACATACGTGACTGAAAGTTCTTGTTGAAGTTACCGGTCTCCTTGAACAGCTGCTCAAAGTGAGGCTTACAGTACAATACACCCTCCATCGAAGAATAATTGCTTAGCTGAAAAACCATAAATTGCACAACCTAATTAGCACAAATCGAAGAAATACATAATCTACTAGTCATCCATTAAAATCTGGGTATATAACATGAATATTTTCCTCAAAAAAAATCCCCAAAAAATACGTATAAAATCATTTGTTGATCATAAGCAATTATCCCTAAAATCCCTCTATGATATACTACTAGTTGATAAGTAAAAGAGTTCTATCAAATTCTGCTTATCATACCCTCCAGTTAGTTAAAGGCAAAGATCTTTAACAGGTCGATGTGTTAAACAAGCCATTGCCTAGCAGCTAAAACGAATCACTTGGGTCAATTTATCTGTAATGAACAATTCTAACAGTTGTAGATATAAGCATTGCCAACTACATTCTTGACTATATTAACAAAACAATTGTAGAAAATAAGGTAAGTCAGAGATTAAAAAGGTATAAGCACCTTTAACGTGCCTTTGCAGTGAAAACACTTGAAGCAAGTTTTATGGTAAGCAACCCCATCTGCTGATAGAAGTTCCATAGGATACACAGTCTTCTCACAAGCCTTGCATTTCTGTTGGGTACCAGTAAACGACATCGTTTCTAGCTATATAAACTATACCCTCTAGATCTGATGACTGTCCTGTTAACTCCTTTGGATAACCTGCCCATCCAAAACCCCCAAATCAGCTATGTATCAAATCAATGGAAGCTTTGCAGATTAATCAGTATCAGTTAAGACTCGTAGAAGATAAAGGTTGAACTTTCAAATGAAGCACGGTAGATCAGAGAAGTGTTTATAAATAAATATAAACTTCAAGATTCGAAATTCAAGATTGGTAACCGATCTAAGACTTCAAACTTCAAAGAAATGCAAGAAATTTAAAAAATTTAAAAAATGAGCTAATTAGCAGAAGGAAATAGACAAGATTAGCATTAAAAAAAACAGCAATTGAAATGAAGTGAAATCTGTTTGGCCAAAAATACAAAGAGAAGGCGCGTACCGAATTGAGATTAGAATCGGAAAAGATGGGATATTTCGATCTGGGAATCAAAGGTAGTGAATCGAGAGATGAAAAGAAAGCGAAAGAGTTGAAAGGGTGAAAGGGGTGTTTTAAAGGATAAAAGGGCTAGCGAAGGGAGCGGGGATTGGGCGCTTTTTGCAGCGAGAGGATGCAGCGAAGTGGGCGTGTTTTTGTGTTTAAAAATATTTTAAGAAATTTTTTGGATTTTTTTAATTAATTATTATATATATATATATATATATATATTAAAATCAAAAATAAATTTTAAAAAAATAAAAAAATATTTTTAATATATCTTAAAAAACAACTACTATTTCAATTCTAAATCAATTCTAAATACATTTATAATATGTAAAGAGAAATAAACTTTTTTGGGTTTTTTTAAATTAATTATTTTTTATAATTTTGTGTATATTAATATATTAATATCAAAAATAAATTATTCTAATATATCTAAAAAAACAACTAGTATTTCAATTCTAAATACATTTATAATATGTAAAGAGAAATAAATTCGGAGATTATTACAAAAATATTACATAGACTGATAGAAAAAGATTGATGTGAAATACCTACTTCGCTGGAAGCACCTGCACTACGGGCTCCGCAGACACTTTTTGTTTGTCTGATTCAACGAACTCCATCATGCGTTTTTTTTTTTTTTTCTCATCTTTTTTGTGATATAAAAATTACACGTTGACCCCTGTTTTTTTTTTTTATTTACCCTGGTAACGCTGCGCGTGGTTAAAAATGTTGAGAAAGGTCCAAATTAATAAATTATTGCTCTGTTCTCGATTGTGTCTCCTGACACAATATTTTGCAATTAAGTCTCCATCTAATTTCATGTTACCTAATTACCCAATTTGAAAATAAATTTCGGACCATAATTTAAATATCTGGAGGCAAATATTTAATTAAATAAGGGATTCAATTGAAGAATTATTCAATAGTATCGTTAACTATGTGTTCAAATAAAGCATAGTATTAACAACGGGTTCAAAACTAGGGGTGAGAAAAAAACCAAAAAACCAAGAAAACCGGAGAAAACCGAACCGTAAAAAAAACCGATTAAACCGATTAAAATTTTAAAAAAACTGACCGGTTCGGTTTATTTTATAAGCCTGAAACTGAAAAAATCGAACCAAACCGAATCCAAACAAGAAAAAAAAACCAAGTCAAATAAAAATATATATATATTATTAAATTTAAAACAAGAATGTCTTATTATTAGATAAGATGGGAGTGGCTCCTGCCCCCATTAACTATTAACAACTAATATAAATTTATTGATTTTTTAACCGCTGATTATGGCATGTGCACTGGATTCTTGGCGTTGATCACCTTGGCTGGCTTGCACAAAATTT
>Ga0307515_10017253_pt1 | contig 13159 bp, 9 predicted proteins | sample 17_EM_MG_FD_194513 | JGI IMG/M metagenome (GOLD analysis project Ga0307515, IMG submission 194513) | Populus trichocarpa ectomycorrhiza microbial communities from riparian zone in the Pacific Northwest, United States - 17_EM | ecosystem: Host-associated > Plants > Roots > Unclassified | place...
CTTTTATAGAAGGATTTTCTCCTACTATAATTCTTTGTACGTCGTCCTTAATATATTTAACTTGCTCCTTACTTTCTCCTTCTAGCCTTAGATAGGCCTGGGTTAGGTTTTCTAGGGCCTTTTATAGGAATTGTTTTGAAGAAGGAGGGGGGAAGTATAAACTAGCCCTAGAGGACCTCATTTTTGCTAGGTTTCTTTTTGGATTTTAGCTATCTTTTTTAGGAGACGATAGGGGGTAGTTTCTTTTTCTTTGGTTCCTTGTATAAGCTGGAGACGGCTTATCTACTTCTTCTACTTCTTTATCTTTCCTAGATGGGCATAGGAAAGATGGAGAAGAACCAGTAGAAGAGGTAGATGAGAATTCGTCATCGCTTATCTCTATAGGAGGCTTTATTTTAGGCTTAGTAGCCTTTACCTTTAGCATTTCGTGTCTTATAGCTTATAGCTTATAGCTTATAGCTTATAGCTTATAGGGGGGGGTTTCTAGTTTTTACAGTAGGTAATAACCTCCTTAGGTCTCTTATCTCCTAGCACAGAGGTAAAAAACTAGGTAAAAAGCCTTCCTAGTTTTTACTATCCTTCTATATCCTTTTTCCTTACTAACCCTACTAGAGAGCTTCTGGGGAAATTAGACTAAAAGGTAGTAGAAAAACTAGGTAAAAAGACTATAGTAGTTATTTTCTTCTCTATTAGAAGTAGAAAAAACTACTAGAAAAAAGGACTTGTTAGGCTTTTACTAGCAGAAAAGCCCGAAAAAGCAATCCTTCTCTTACTAAAGAAAATCTGACTAAAGAAGATATAGAAAAGTACCTACACCCCCTATTTTATTAGGCTTTTACTTTTTATAGAAGAAAAACCTAGGAAAAGTCTATGTTTTGATATTTTGGTGTTCCTACCCCTGCCTCGCTTACAAGCTAGGACCACCCTTAAGAGAATTTTCTCTTGGGTAAAAAGGGGGTAAAAAGGCAAATAAATCCGCCTCTAGCTTGCTAGGCAGTAGGAATTAGGTCTTGAGAGTCTGAAAATCGATTGTTTTTGATAGGAAGATGGGTATGCGTAAGTTTTGAAGTGCGGCGCCACCTTTTGGTAGGGTTGCATATGCGGTAATATATCCGCAAGCGTTATATAGTAGCTCTGCATTGCTTTTCTAGTAATAGTAGCATTATAGCCGTAATAGATTAACTAGCTGCGAATAGTATTATAACAGGCAGCTATCCACTCCTTAGAATTAAAGAAGATAATTGTTTTTAGAATTAGCTAAAGTTAATTAAACTATTAGCAGTATATCTGCTATGCGGATATTAAGCGGCTTTTTAATTATTTACCCTTTCCTTAGTTACTATTACTAGCAGTATATAAATATACTAGAGCAGCAGTAATAGTAAAGTAAAGAGCTTAAAAGTCCTTCTTTTTTAGCGCAGTTATAACCCTCTGTATAATCTTTAGCTCTAGCCGATTAATTAGGGTTTTAATAACTTATATATTAGGTTTAAACCTATCTAGCTTATATATAGTCCGAAATATAAATAGGTTTAGCGTTGCGGTATATATAAACTAAGGCTTATTAACTAAGACTAAACGTACTTTAAAGAGTTGTACGTACGCTATATAGAAGGTTTCTCCCTAATTAGCAAGTAGGTATACTTTATTAACCACTATAAGGGTAATATAAGAATAAAATATTGGGTCTACTAGAACCTTATATAGCTTATTACTAACTAAAAGCTCTAGGGAGATAAGAATATATATATAGCTGCCCATACGGATATCCTTAATTAACTTAGCGGATATTATCTTCCCCTATATATAAATAGGTTAAATATAAGGTAGCTTTATAATCTTTTTTACTTACTCTAACCTAATTGCGTTAAGTAGAAGAATAATAATAATAACCGCATTAGGTATGAGATATAGTAGTACTTACATTATTATACTCTTGCTAAAAGATGTCTTTACCACAAGTATAAGATCTCGCCGCTTAAATATTAGCACCCTTAGGGCCTTAAGCTACTCTATACAACCGCGGTACGGATATATCTCCGTAATAGCTTTATTTAGCTTACTTATTTAAAGCTTATAAGAGCTACTTATAAGCTAGGGTAGCTCCCTCTGCAGGCTATATAGCTGTAAAGACCGCTAGGGATCTATTTTAATATAATCCCTAGCCTATTACATCCTACTAGCTTATTAATCTGCTTAACTGGCTTATAGTTTATAACCTCTTTACCTTATTTGCTTTAATAGAGGCATTAATAGATAGCGCTTAAAAGCAGTAGAGGGAGAGTAGAGGGTTAGATAAAAGTAGGGAGGACTTAAATACGTTATAATAGATAGATCTTAATGGGTTTTAATTATTATATTATAGATATAATAGATAGAGAGTAGGTGGTTAAGATTAACGCGTCGCTAGTGCGGATATTGCTAATTATTTACTTTGGTAAACTGCGTCACGGCTATTTTAAAATTAATGTCAGAAACGGGAAGGCGGGGAGACTTCTTACGTAGACTATTTGATTTACTAGAGCTTAGTGTATAATTAATAGATTTTTTAAGCTGCCTAAACTCGTCGTAAGAATAAGAAGTGAATATCTGTAATATTAGCTATGCGGATATTGCGACGTGCATTATAAACGTTGGCTAAAGTGTCTCAGACTATACAGGGACAGATGGCCTAAACTGGTTTAGTGCTATCGGGCCGGATTTATCCGGCCTCCCTGTGTGGTCTGAGCATGCTGAGACAAGGCATCCACAGCTTCCTTAGGTCACGTGATCATCGCTTAGCTAGTATATAGAGTCGTCCCTTCGGGACGACTCCACCTTATGGAGTCCACACTTTCATACACCTGCATTCCCGTGTGACATCTTAGAATATCACCCATCAACGATATAGCCAACCATGAACACGAAAGGGTTCTGCTAGCCGACGAGCCATCAGCGCATCCTTGACCAATATTTAACAATAGCAGCCTTCCTAGTACACCGTCGGATAACCGGTCCGGGTGGACATGCTACTGAGTGTCTACTCGCATATTTCTATGCACTGCAGAGTGACCTGCTTAGCTTCAAATATAGGTGTGTCCGAAGCATGAAGTTTCCGATCTCTTTAGTCTCCGCCTGGTATTGTACTTTGCGTTACTGTCATTCTACATTAACTCAATACATGTCATTCTTCAAGATACGAGAAGACTGGAGACATAACGCAGCAGATGTAGAAAAAGAGAGTCTGAGGAATTTAAATGATATGTACTACTAACTTCATTTAACCGGCTGAGAGAGCACTCCAAGGATAAGGCGCTGCGGAAATATAAGCATAGAATTGGTTTGACAATAAAGTAGGAACACTATTTCCCAAAAAAACCTAAAGAAATCTGATGTGTTAGTGTTGAGTAAGATTTTAGGAGTAGACTTGTACGAGACGTTGGATGACTCGAAAGCAAGGTTGGGTTCTCCCTAGCATAGCGGCACACGTATAAGCAGTAGCAACGGTTTATGAGGCGCAGGTTGTAAGCGATAGGAGAGAGGAGAGGCTCTAAACGGAGATTCTGAGGTTTGAGGCGTAGGGAGGAACAAGAGGAAGGAGAGATTGGAAATAATTCCGGGCGATAGTTGCAGATCAAACGCCTAGGGTCAAAGAACTTGCGATCACGCTTCCCGAATAGTTTAATTCTTGCTTCCGTGGATTATTTGACCATTCAAGAGTTAATCAAACGACTTTTTTACCACTGTAGAGCCATTTCATCAAATCAATGCTGCGTCGCAGCCGTCGCCTTAGCCTTTTCCTCAGAGATTTTCTTCACGGCTGGCCTGCTCTGCAGCCTCTCATTCCAGGCATGGAACGTGGGCGCCTCTGTCTGGTAATCCCAGCCATCCACCAACCTCGGCATCGCTTGATGCCACATCACGAACGCTAAGTCTGCAAATGTGCATTTATCTCCAACAAGGTACTCAGTACCCTGCTTCTTCAGGTGGCGGTCGATGACACCGACAACGCGCTTGATCTCGTTGCTATAACGTTCGAGCACAGACGTTAGATTCTTCTCTGGGTGGTAGAAAGAGAACCACGCTTTCTGGCCGTAGTACGGGCCTTGGCCGGACATTTGGAAATGCAGCCAGGAGAGGGTGAGCCATTTCTCAGGTGAAGTGGTGTAGGAGAGTTTGTGTTCTTTGTCGTAAGTATCGATTAAGTATTCAAGAATGGCGCCGGACTAGGAATGGCCGTCAGTTATACATTGTTATTTTGACTGTGCGAAGTAACAGATATTACCTCGAACATAGTTACGCCGGTGTTGGGGTCCTCAATGGCAGGGACACGGCCATTAGGATTCTTCGACTCGAACGGCTCTTTCTTCAAATCTGGGAATTGCAGGTATACGGTCTCGTAGGGCAAGCCTAGCTCCTCGAGCAAGATGGCGACCTTCCATGGGTTTGGCCCTGAGGCATGGCTATAGAGAGTGATTGGTTTCGTCATAATGATAGGCTTCTAATTGAAATTAAGAGGATTCGTGAAGTTCGTAAGGTGTTATGGTTTGAATAGATGCTTGACTAAGGCTGCAGGATAACAAGAGTCTTGGTGAAGAAGAAACAGGGCTCTACTTATACTCCAATCCTTAGGTAGCAATTTCACTCTCGGATTCCAAACGACGCTGTCATGGCCGTCATGCTCCCCTTCACTTCCCCACCACAGTAGACGCCACAGGCCCCCCATTACCAATCCACCTCTACGCACAGTTCCGCAACTAGTCATTGTTGGCAATAGCTCCAGGCACGTCGGGCTTACGATTCGTCCGCGGTGCAGTCTCCGTGGCATGATGCGAGCAATGTTAGTAAGGGCGCAGGGTTTCAGGAGGGGATGTGCTGCACGGCGCTCGGAACCGGATGCTGATGACAAATGCCTAGCTCTCATACTACCTCAACCTACCATATTTCGTGTATACTCCCATGCGACTACTTAAAAGCCTCCGTATAAGACCTCAAACCCCTTTTCTCGTCCGGTGCAGACGCCACATCGGCCTTCTACGCGGCCGAAGAAGCCAAAATTCCGACTCTGAATGCTGTGTGCCCAACTTGCTGTCGATTTACATGCTTGAACCCAATCAAACAGAGAGTATGAAGAACAGCAATAAATGTTTCACATGCTGTCGTAATCAAGAAGTCAGATTTTACTAATCACTCAATTCCATCCCCCGTCTTTGTCCATAACTTTTATTCACTTCAAAAATTCCCCCTCCAATGTCCTATCGCAAAGCTTTTTCAGCATACTAATAGCCCATTCAAAATCCGCGAGCTCTAAATAGACCTGTCCACTAAATCTGACCCACCAGCTATTTCCGTAGAAGAATATAGCTAGGAATGTGTTGTACTCCTCAACCATTTTCAAGCTCATCCAATCCCTTACTGCGCTTTCAATATTCTCTTTTTCCTTTTCGAATTTCTTCACTACAGCCTGGACAGATTCTAGTTTTAAAGGAAGCCTGAAATTACTCAAACAGCAATTTCCCAAGGTTCCTTCTTCATTCTCCAAAACCTCCGTTCCGAAAGCTTCCGCAGCGCGCTTAGCAGCCGTACGAGCAAGAATCGTATTATAGTCCCGGATAGCTTCCTCTCCTCCAATAGATTCCCGGAATTTTAAAGCAGCAGGAATACAAAGATATGGTGCATTGTCAATCGTGCCCACAAATTCAAAATTCGTCACGAATGACGACTTCGTACTTGCAGGAAGCGGATTTGTGATTTTCTGGCCAGGTCTCGGTGTTGGTATGAAACCATGGGAAGTTGGAAGCGTGGATCGTAAGAGGTACTGGTTCCTCACCGGAACATAGAAGATTGCGCAGCCGCGGGGCACGAAGAGCCACCTTCACGAAGTTAGCTCGAATATGCTCCCATAAGCACTAGCTCCTTCCCCCTCCCATCTACAAAGCAGTAACTCCACCTCTTCCTTTGAGTCAATATGTCAGAGTAGAGAAGGGCTTACTTATGGCAATTACTAACCAAGAAATCCGGATCCAGTTTCCCCAAATCCAATTCAACATGCCCAACCCCATGTGCCGCATCAATACAGCTCAGCATACCCTCCTCTTTGCACGCCTGCGTAAGCCGTTCGAATGGCATGCGTACTCCGGGCAGACTGACCACAGTATCGAAGATCGCGATCTTAACCCTGTTTCCAGCTTCCTTCTCCTCCCGCACCCTTTTTTTGAACTCACTAACAAGCCAGTCGTCTGAGACCGGATACGTATATTGCACCTTCGCCGCCTTAGCTGGCGTAGTCTCAGTTATATACTCAACCGTCTTCTCGCATGCACCGTAGATGGTTGTAAAATAGAGGATCATGTCGCCAGGCTCGAATACAAGATTTCGCATGATGGTGTTGACGCCAGTCGTCGCGTTAGGCACGAAGACGAGAGTCTCAACAGGTGCGTTAAGTAGCGTTGACATAGCGCCACGTGCCTCGTCCAGCAGGTCTTTGTAGGTGTAACGGATGAAGGCGTCAGGGCGCGCTTCGGTTCGGTCCTGGATCTGCCTCATCACGTCGCGGACAGGCTTGGGGTAGGTACCGAATGAACCTGATCGAATTAGACTGTCAGCTCGCTAGAGCTTTGTAGTAATGCCATGGTTAGGTAATGGGAAGCTGGCGGTGGGCATTGAAACACTTGATTTTAGGGTAGTGTTATTCTGAAATGAAAATTTCAATATAGCAGTTAGAGGAATTTTCAAAAATTACCATGATTCAGATTCACAAAATTCTCGTCAAATAAAAACTGCTTCCTCATCTCTCTTCCAAACGGAATCCTCCCTCCCTCCCTTCCAATACCACCAGACTCTGTCAATGCAGGCTTCTCGCGCACGGGCAGGGTTATTGTGCCCGCCATTACAGCCTGACTCCGGCAACTGCACTGCAGGATGCCGAAATTCAAATTAAGAACGGAAGTAGAAAATAAACTCAAACTCTCAAATTCATGTATATGGCGAACGTGAATGACACAACAGCTATACGAAGTTGGTCTTATACGCACGCAGGTCAATTGGATGGAGGAGTCATTCATGTTTGCGACATCGGATTTAACTAGTCGCTTCCAAGTAGAATCGAAGGGCGTGATTGATTTGCCATTGGCCAATCAGGAGCGAGCGGCTAGACGCGGCTTTCGTATTTCGTGCTTCTCTGGCTGCATGACTGGAAGTTCTGCATGGCAGTTGTGTTAGTTTTGCTCAATCGTAATCACTTTCTCGGAAAAGAAATGGTAGAATGCCAGCTAAATGGCCCACTAGCTTGGAGGTGAGCACTTCTTTTATCCCTTGACCCGTTGATTTGGGTCCTACGGTTATCGATAAGGGACTAGCCAATCAGAGAACCCGGTTCAATGCAAGTGCCCAATCAAATTCAGTAGCAAATTCTCTCAGGACCCCAACGTGTTAAGGGATAGATGCCGCCACTAAGATAGATGATGCTAAGTTGTATAAAACGCAGGGGTCAAATGGTCACTATGTCTGCCTCTCACTGCTAGGGGTCCGCAAGTACGATAATTACGACACAGGAGACCCTCGGTTGAAAGCGCGTTGATTACGCTAACTAAAATGCGTACATTTGTACCCAAAAGTAGGCAGAAATACGTTTAAATGGCCGTGCTTATTACTTCAAAAGGTATAAATTCTGCCGTTCGATCACCAAGATCGACACGCGCTTTCAATCGGAGTTGACAAGGTGGTGTAGAGCTTGGGTGGCGATCAAGCGGTGTTAATCAACGCGCTAGTGTTACGTGCACCTTCGTTTAATCGTGCAGCAGCTGGTGGGGCATGCAGGGGTAGGGGAGTATTGGTGAACATTGCATTTGTATGGCTTTTACTAGTAAAATAGGTGCCCGAGTAGTGCCTTAGCTACCCTTACCGCCTGCTGAGCCGCCGCTGATCAAAAGATTCAGGCAGTAAAGTTACTGCCCAGAGTTACTGCCCGGATCCTGGCCGGTTATTTCCAGCAAGTATCTGCATAATGGCCCCATGTACCACCTAATAGAAATATTAATTTTGTCGCCATTAACAAGAAATTACGGATACTTACATTTGTAACAAGACCCAGGTCGGCGAGTACATGTCGCTGCACGGTGGCCAAATATGTCACCTAATCGGTTAGCATAATCAAGCACAGGGAAATGTTAGAGCTTTATAATCCTTACTCACATTTGTAGCATTTCACCCTAGAGCAGTCCTCAGCCCAATGGCCAAACCGTCCGCAGGTAAAACATTGGTCATCAACCCGTTGGCTTTCCCGGTGGACGTCATAGCCTGCCACGTCATCACTGTCTTTATACCTATTTCTTTCTTGCACAGAATCCTTTCCAGAACTATAAGCCCGACCCCGTGTACTCGGTATGAAATTAGGATAGACAGGCTTCGATATACTACTGCGGATTATAGTGTCGCATGGAGTCTCTGTCTGGCCTACTTCAACGGGAGGTATTACCGACAGAAGCTCCTTTGCGCAAGCTGCTGCTGTTACTGCTGCATAAGGGTGCCATAACTTGTTCTTGTGTGAATCTGAGTAGTCGCAGATGCCCCGGACCACCAGACATGGAAAGCTGTCCATTAAACCAGCCGCCTCCATCTCGAAACATAACACGTCCAGCTTCCTACGCACTATTTCCCGCGTGGCACCATGCCTTATCACTTGATTACCAGACGCAATAACGCCATAATGGATGGTCGGGTTGTCTTCACTACGTATTGACCGCAGGACTAATCTTTGAGTATCGCAAGATGTGCAGGCATTATCATCACCCTGGTGTTCATATCCCACTTCGAACAGCTTGTCGTGCTCTACACCAGGATAAGCGGCAGTTGACCGTAGCTGTGGATACTTTAGGGAAAGTTCTGATAAGTGCTTCGGCAGCCTGTTCCCCTCTAATAAACACTTTGTTTCGAGGGTCGACACCGCAGTGAGTAACACCCTTGGAGGCTTGTTGAGTGACCCAGTCCGCACAAATCGGCCTTCCCGCACTGTTTTCCCAAAGTCATACTGGATAACTCCTCCTGATGTGCCGCTCGGCTTGCTAACCACAACATCTCCCAGCCTAATGTCAGCCGTCGAGCTAGGCACGCCGCCTCCGACCCCGACCATGAAGCCGAACTTTATTGAGGGAAATGCTGAAAGCAGTTGGGTAGCTACAATTGCAGCGGAAGTGGTGCCAGGGACTCCAGCAGGCAGACAGGCAAGAATGATATTATGCGGCCCGATGCTGCCAAAGGTGTAGGTATTGTCGTCGTGAGAATGTCGTGAGAGCTGATCATGGCGATCATCCAGCATGGCTGTCGCGGCAGCCATTTCTATTGGTAGGGCGCATATCCATGCGATTGTATAATCCTCAACGCGAAGACTGGTCGATGCCATCTCAAGTAACGACACGACGTGGAATAATTCGAACAGGCTCAAGGTAATGGCAGAAGGAAGATGCTATGTATATTAGCAATACGTCGTTCTAGTATGCCTCAGCCTCCCCGTGTTTGCAGTTGCATAGTGATCATGTGAGTGCGCTCAAAGCTGAACCATCAGCGAAGAGGTAAGGCTGGAAGTAGACGCCAAGATTCTCATACGCTGTTAAAGTATTGACTATAGTGTAAAAGAAGTCTTCTATAATAATAATAAATTAATGGCTTGTTTATTTATTTTGTAGAATATGCCTTCATACTATAGACTAGCGGTTTTGCCTTGCGCATTGGAAGCTCACAATCATGTACATCAAACTTGGGGATATTTTAGTATGTTGATTTTATGCTCAAATCTTACGTGTAGGCTTGTCTTTGGCTGGTTCTAGGCTGCATGGAAGAAGGCAACGACCAACTTTTCCCAAGGCATCCAATGATTATCACTCACAATTCGCAACCTTGTACCAATGCGAGGTTGATGCTGCAGGCTGTTCTCCAATACCAGAATTTGCGAATCAGAATCTTTTTTTTGCCACAATTGAGCCTTACCAGAGTGCTGTCCTTCTCCCAAAATGGCCTTTTAGTGGCGTTTGTAATCATCCTATGGCCCCGCAATTGTCCTTCAACGCCTCATAGCAAATGGGAACTCAGAGGTGCGTTGACCGGAAATGTCAGGTCAAGAATTCGTGTCGTGTCTTGTAGTCGTTGGTGGTTCTCAAAATACGCTCGAAGTCGCCCGGGCTCGTAACTGTTTGACCAGAAATATCAGGTCAGGAACTCGTGTGCCGATCGATCTATGAAGGGAAAGAGACTATATATACATGAGGTAGGTGCAAGCAATAAGAGGGTGGTAAACAACAGGGTGGTAAGCAAATCCGATCTTGGTCGACAAGGTGAAAAAAGGCGCTTAACGAAAATTTTGACCCGAGTTTATAAAAACCTAACCTAATTTTATAATTAATAAGCCAACTAATTAACCTAAAGCTTTAATTTAAAGCTTTATTGTATAGAGCTTAATTACTATATACTTTATTTACTGCGTGGGCAGAGCTCTTATAGAGGCTTTAGTAGAGGCTTTAGTAGAGGCTTTAGTAGAGGCTTTAGTAAAGCTTTTAATAGAGCTTTTCTAGAGCTTTTAATAGAGCTTTTCTAGAGCTTCGTGTAGAGCTTTATATAGAGCTTTATATAAGGCTTTATATAAAACTTCTATAGAGCTATATATAGGCGTGTAGGGTGTAGACGCCCGTATAGGTAATTAATTATAGAGACGTTTATAGAGATAATTGTATAGGCAATTATATAGACATTTGATTAATTAATTATATGGGTGTTCGCAGAGCTATATATAGAGGTAATCGTACGGGCGTTTAATTAATCGACTGTATGGGCGTTTATATGGGCAATCGTGTAGACGTTTGTTAAGCTGTTTATAGAGCCGTTTATAGAGCCGTTTATAGAGGCAATTATACGGTGGTTAATTGTATAGGTGGTTATACGGCTAATTGCAGAACCTTCTTAGCATATTAGTGCTGCGTGTTAGTAGAGCTTTAGAGCTCTATATAGGGCTTTAAGCAACCCTTTAAGCAACCCTAATGTTACGGCACTGGCAGAACTTGGCAGAACTTCGCACCGGCAAGTTGCCACAGATTGCCGCATATTGCGATCACGTGACGCGAAGATCTTATAAAACACCAAACGGCGCTGCTCTTCTTCTCCTTTCCTTTCCCTAGCTTTAGATTCTCGTTTATAGACAATCTAATCATATAGGCTTGCGCGTCCCTTTTGCCGTGTCTATACCTTAATTAACTAAGTCGCTAATATTATCTAAAGCTTACTCTACTCTTTCTTCCTAAGAAGGAACTTAAATATATCTATAAGAATATAGAATAGGACCATAAAGACAGGACCTAAAAGAAAAGAATAGAACCCTAAGGAAAGGACCTATAAGATATGCATAGACTAGAACCTCTAAAGAAATTACCTAGAATTACCTAATACCCCTACTACTATGCTACGAACTATAGTAGTAGGTAAAGTAGCTATAGGGCCCTTAAATACTTTAGATAAAGAAATAATTAACGTTTTAACCCCCTAGGCGGAGCTTGCGGCTGCTAATGCCAAAATTAAACAACTACAAGAGCTGCTTAAAGCTAGAGATACCCCTATATCTAATAATAAGTCATTATTAGATAACTAAAGACTTGCTATAGTCCTTTAGGCCCTATCCTAGCGCCTTAATAGACCTACTAAGGCCTATATAGCACTAAAGCGGTTAGTAAAGGTCGTGGATCCCCCGCTACTTACCGATAGAACTAACCCTATATTTAATAATTAGAAGCTTTAATTATAGGATAAGCTTAAAGTTAATATAGACTATTTCCCTAACGCCTGAGCCAGAATGGCCTACGTTTTCGGCCGTACTAGCGAAGACGCCTAGATGTATTTACGTCCGCGATATACTAAAGACTTAGCAAACCCCTTTATTACTAAAAAAGAAATAATTAAATACTTGTCTTTTATTTATAAAGACCCTTTTAAAGTATAAAACGCCTACCTTAGCTATAAAAGCCTAAATATAAAAATAATAGAGACCTTTTTAGCCTTCTAAACCCGCTTTTTATACCTAGCCAGATAGGCCTAGATCCCCTAAAAAGACCTACTACTAAATCTCTTTAATAAGCTTACCCTAGACCTATAGCGGGCCGTATTATTAGCTTATACTATAGTATAGACGTTAAAGGAACTTATAGACTATTACCTAGCTATTAACTAAGGCCTTTATTAAATTAAGGCACGTGCTAATTGGCTAAAAACTAGAAACCTTATAAACTAGGCTATAAGTACTATAAGTATGGCCTATAATGCCCTAGTATAATTAGCAACCCCTATAGTTAACCTAATAGCTAGCCGCGCAGCTACCCCTATTATGGGCCTGGTATATACCCGGCCTATATATAGTAACCCCTATATATAGGCCTTTAGCGATTAAGGAGCTTACTTCTTATACGGTTAAATAAGCTACCCTATAAGGAACTGCCTAATAAAGGTAAAGATAAATAAGGTCCTGTTAATTTAGAAGGATAGTGCAAAGCTAGAAAAAGAGAAACCCTAGAGAAAGACTCCTCTTTAGGGTTAAAAGGAATTAATATATTATATATTAATCTAGGTCAGCTAGTTAGTAGAAAAAGCTATACTATCCCTTATTGTCGGTATATATGCTTTAATTAACGTGCATAAATATCACTATATTGCGATACGTATACGGTATTAATTGTTAGATAATTATTAATTCTCTAATATTACGGACGCTTTAAGTACAATATTATGACTACTTAGAGAGGAGTTAGAGGAAGCTAGTTAGTTAATATAGGTATAGTCTAGGATAGAACCAGTAGAACTATATAACTAGGAATAGTAAGCAAGTCACGTAACGTACTATATATGGAACGAGAGGAATAGGAGAAACTTATATACCTTATATATAACACGTATATTATATATAAGGAGGGTTTCCTAAAAGCACGGTTGTATATTTAAAGGACTACAGTCCCTACTCTAGATAGTTCTTTCCTTATAGTGATTCTTAGAATATAATTATCTATCTATCGCAGTCACGTAAGGGGATATTTAATTTTTGTATAATTAGGAGGCGCAGGGCTATAAGGTCGCTCTAGGGCTAGTTCTTAGCAGTTTTGCTAGTTCCTAGCACTTAAATCTGCTAAGGATTTGCCCTAAAGCGGCCAGA
>Ga0307515_10017254_pt1 | contig 13159 bp, 9 predicted proteins | sample 17_EM_MG_FD_194513 | JGI IMG/M metagenome (GOLD analysis project Ga0307515, IMG submission 194513) | Populus trichocarpa ectomycorrhiza microbial communities from riparian zone in the Pacific Northwest, United States - 17_EM | ecosystem: Host-associated > Plants > Roots > Unclassified | place...
TGGTCGTAGCCGCCTTCTACATCGACGATCTGACGCTCCCCGGTGAGCAGCTCTCATCCATGCCAAGGCCATCAACCAGCCCGCTTCGAACCCGGCCCTTCTCCTTCAAAGGACGTGCTCGCTAACAGCCTGACCTGCAAGCTGCAGCAGTCTGGCTCGCCGACGATGACGACGTCGCCGTCGCAGAGCTCGGCTCGGGTGATCCGGCCACGCGTGATGTCGTTGATGTACGTGCCGTTCGTCGTGCCCTGATCGATCGCCACGAGCCGGCCCTGCTCGATTCCGATCCAGACGTGCTTGCCCGAGGCGCGAGGGTCGTTGACGAGCACGTGGGACGCACCCGGCTGGCGCCCGATGACGATCCCGGTCGAGGTCAACGCGAAGCGCTGGCCCTGAAGATGGCCGCGCATGCACGTGAGGCTGCCGATGCTGAACGAACCGAACGCGGTCAGCGCGATGCCGCCGGGGGCTCGGGCCGGCGGGGCGACCATGATGGTCCTCGCGAACGGTGGGCTCGGCCCGAGTTGCGGTGCACCTCCGTACACGGCCTGCGGTGGGGACCCGGGCAGCGGGGGCGGCATCGCCGGCGACCCGTTCGGCATGCCGGGCTGCACCGGGCGCCGCGGCGACGACCTGGCGCGCCGGCGAGCGGTGATGACGATCGCACCGACCACGAGCACACCGCTGCCGAGAACCGCGAACCCGATCCACCCGGTGCTCGCCGGCTGCTTCTCCCTGCCGTCCTTCTTCGCGCGATTCGAGCTCGCGATCATGTTCGGGGCTTCGGAGTGCTGCGGGAACAGCAACTGAGCCTCCTCGAAGTCTCTGACCGCATCGCTGTACTCCTCGGCCCAGTAATGGTCGAGCCCGGCATTCCACGACGTGTTCGTGTCGCTCGCCTTGGGCTGGATGTTTCCCGCCTTGACGAGCTCCATGAGCGTCGTCGACGCGACGATGAAGTTGAAGCCCTGCACGTCGCTGCCGAACGTCGCGAGCCCGACGACGTTGCCGTGCTGGTCGATCGCCGGGCCGCCGGAATTGCCGTGTGTGATCGGCGCGGAGATCTGGAGGATCTGCTCGCCGCTCGTCGCGCTCTTCAGCGCCGAGATCACACCATCGGTGACCGTCGGCTGCAGCTGTGACTTCATGTCGAGCAGGCCCTCGCCGTCGGCGACGCCGGGGTAGCCGATCACGACGATCTTGTCCGCGACCTGCGACGTTCGCGAATCACCGACCTTGAGCGTCGGCGCGTTCTCGATCTTCACCTTGATGATCGCGCAGTCGTTGCCGGTGTCGGGCTTGCCGTACTGCTTGACCTCGTAGTCGAGCTTGTCGCCGTTCGGCAGCACGATGTACGCGAGTCGCTTCTGGTCGACCTGCTTGATGCGGTCCGTGAACTGCTGGAGCTCGCCCTTGCTCAGCCGCGAGAGCTTGCCGCCGGTCTCCTTGTCGAGGGTCTTCAGGAGCTTGGCCTCGAGCTTGCGCGTCGCCTTGTCGTCGCCCTCCCAGACGTCGGCGACGACGTGTGCGTTGGTGGCGATGTAGCCGTCGGGTGTGAGGAACCAGCCGGTGCCGGTCATGCCGATCGAGATCGTGCCGCGCCGTCCGTTCACGTCGAAGGTCGCGGTGTATGCGCTGATGATGCGCACGACCGATGGCTTGGCCGAGAGCGCGATGCGCTGCTGCGTGTTGGGCTCGTCGGCGCGGGCGACCGCGCACAGGCCGATCACCCCAATGGCGGCGCCTAGATACCATCTGGATGTGGCGATCATATCTGTCGAGAACAGACGATGGCCGGCGGCACTCCGTCACGGGGGCATGCGGTTACACGCGGTGAGATCGATCGAATGCGGCCGCAGATGTGCATCGACGACCTCGACGTCGAGCGAGCACCGCGCGCGCTCGCGCAGGTCATCGAGCGTCCCCGGGAAGGCCGGGACCGTCCAGACCACGCCGCCGCGGCCCGCGAGGATTGCGATACGCGCGCTGCTCGGGTCGATGACGATCTTCCGCGGCAGCGCGGGCACCGTGAACGCGAGCAGCTCGGCGCCGCTGTCTGCGTTCCAGACGTGCATGCGCCGATCCAGCCCGCCGGCGATGATGTACGTCCCATCGTCGAAGAATGCCGCCGACGTGATGAAGCCCTCGGTCGCGATGCGGAGCCGCGGCGTTGCGGTCGCGATGTCCCAGGTCGACAAGAAGCCCAGGCCCGCGACGAGCACGGTCTTGTTGTCGGGGGAGAACGCGACGACGAGCGCCGCGCCCTGGCGGCTCGCCTCGAACAGCTTGCGATCGCTGCCGCCATCGAGCGCGAACAGCGTGTCCGCGGGTTCGCCACCGCGAGCGAGCCACCTGCCGTCGTTCGAGAACGCGAGGTTTCCGCCCGACATGTTGCCCTTCGGGATCTCGCGGACCACGCTGCCGCGAACATCCCACACGGACATGTTGCCGGCGGTCGCCAGCGCCGCGACCCGGCGCCCGTCGGGCGACCAGCGGATCCATTTCACGGGGCTGATGTTCCCGAGGGTACGAATGCGCGTGCCGGTGGCCGGATCCCAGATCGCGACGGTACCGTCCGGGGTCGCCGTCGCGATCTGACGGCCATCCGGGGATGGCGTTGCCGAAACCCCGCCGGCGAAGCGACGCAGCTCGCGGCCGTCGCGATCCCGCACGACGATGATTCCGTCGGCGCCCGCCGTGATCAGCGTCCCGTCGTCGAGCCGCGCGAGCGTCTTGATCGCAGCGCCGCTGCCGAGCCGACGAACCGACTGGCCAGCGCGTAGCTCGTGGAGCTCGCCGTCATCACCTGCCGTGATCACGGTGCCATTCGGTGCGAGCGCGAGGTCCGTGACCTTGGCAGGCGTCGGAGCGAGGGGCACGAGCTCACCGTGGGTCGACGCCCACACCGCGTTGCCAACCCCGATAACGAGCGCCGCGACACGCGCGTGATCGTCCGACGCCACGAGCATGATGGCGGCGGCGGGCAGCGACGCTCGCTCCACTTCGAGACCCGACGCGACGTCGAAACCGACGACGGTGTTCGAGCTCGCCACGCGCAGGACGTCGCCATCGAACAACACGACCCCGGCTCGATCGCCGAGGGAGGCCTGCCACAACGCCTCACCAGACTCGAGGCTCCGGACCTGCACGACCCCGTCCTCGGTGCCGAGGGCGATGCGCTTCGCCGCGACGTCGACCGCCAGGGCGTAGATCGGGCTGATGCCGATCGGCAGATCGAGGCGGACCTTGCCCGTCGCGTCGCCGACCGCGAGGTGCGAGATCCCGCTCTTTCCAACATCCAGCGCGTACACGAGCTCGTCGCCCGCGAGCAAGACGGTGCCGAGCTCCGCCTTGAATGTCGCCACGACCTTCCCGGACCGGTCGAGGACCGACATCACCTGTGTGGGCCCCTGCACGATGACGTGTTCGCCGTCGGCCGAGATCTGCGCTGCGCGCATCGCGTTCGCGAACGGGATCGACGCGACAAGCGTGCGCGTCGTCAGGTCGAACACATCGATCCGATCGGCCGTCTCCGCGGTCACCCATCGCTCGCTGTGGTCCATGCCGATCAGTCCGTTGTAACGGGCACCCGCCGATCCTGGTAGCTCGGCGATCGACGTGCCATCGGCGACCCTGACGAGCGAGACGGCACGGTCGTGAGCGAACAAGAGCGTGTCGCGGCCCACGAGCGCGAGATCTCCGGCGCGTTCCGCCGGCACGCGCCAGAGCACGCGATCGGTGTCGGGGTTCCAGCGCACGACCTCGCGCGATGACAGCAGGAGGTCGTGACTTCCGGGAACGAACACCGCATACGCGCCCGGGGGGACGCTCCACCACCGCAGCGGTGGCAATTGATCGAGGGCGTGGGCTGCCATCAGCCGGGTCTGGGGCGTGAGGTCGTTCACCTGCGCCGAAGCGATCGTGTACGCGAGCGAGCGAGTGGGTTGCCCGTTCGCGAGCTCGAGACCCGCGCGATCGACATACGACGCCACGAGCCGGCGGCGAGCCTCTTCGCGACTCGCGGCCGCCTCGCCACGCGCGACGAGGATGTTCCGGATCGCCAGCGTGGCGCCGACCACCACCACGAGGAGCGCCGCGAGTCCGACGCTGACCGCGCCGCGATGCCGCTTGACCCAGCGGCGCAAGAGCTCCCCGGTCGCATAGTCGTGCGAGGCCACGAGCTGACCGGTCAGGAAGCGGCGCAGATCGTCGGCCAGGCCTTGTGCGCTCGCGTAACGCGCGGAGGGCTCGACCGCCATTGCCTTGGTGACGATCGCGGCGAGGTCGCGTGGCACCTCGGGCTCGCGCTCCGTCAACGGGCGGACGTCACCGCGGATCACGCGCCGGATCATCTCCGGGAGCGTGTTGCCCTCGTGGGGCGCGGTGCCGGAGATGACGTGATACAGGATCGCGCCGAGCGCATACACGTCGGCGCGCTCGTCGACCGCGTTGCCGGCCGCTTGTTCGGGTGCCATGTAGGCGGGCGTGCCGAGCACGCCGCCTACCGCCGTGTGATCGAGGCCCGTCGCCCGGAACGGGCCCGCGTCGAGTGCATCCGGATCGTCCCGCGCGAGATCCTTCGCGAGGCCCCAGTCGATGACGATCGTCTCGCCGTAGTCGCCCACGAGGATGTTCGTGGGCTTGAGGTCGCGATGGATGATGCGCTGGCTGTGGGCGTACGCGATCGCATCGACGACGGCGAGCACCGTCGGCAACAGCGCGAGCCGCTGCGCCAGGGTCGTCGTCGCCGCGATCGACGTATCGAGCGGATGCCCTGCGACGAGCTTCATCGCATAGAACGGCGACCGATCGCCGAGGCTACCCGCATCGTAGATCGGCACGATCGACGGATGCTGGAGGCGCGCCGTGATCAGCGCCTCGCGCATGAACCGTCTGCGCATGCCGGCGCTCGTCGAGAACAGCTCCTTCAGCGCGACCGGCCGGTCGAGCAGCTGGTCGAGCGCGTGCATCACGCGCCCGAGGCCGCCGCGGCCCACCTCGCCCGTGATGCGATACCGCGTGGTCTCGGGTAGATCGTGCGTGTCGCGGGCCAGCGTGGCATCGGCATCCGAGTCGAGCTTGGTCTCGGGCGTGGCCGTGGCGGCAAACGCTGCCTGGCTCACCGGCTGGAGCATCCGAGCGAGCTCGCCACACGGGCCACAGCTGGCAAGATGTTGCGCGAGATGCTCGGCTTCGTCCGTCGTCAGTTGCGCACGCCGCGCGATCAGTGCGTCGAAGTCGCGACAGGTGTTACGCATGTCCTCGCTGGTCAAACTCTATCACCAGCTGCCGGTTCGGCGCGATCGCCAGGTCGGGCGAGATCGGCCGCGGGAGCATCAGCGTCGTCCCCCAGCGCAGCTCGATCTTCGCAGCCATGGCCGGCTCGTCGTGCGCGCGGCAGCCGATCAGCGCCGCGATCCCGGCAACGACGGGCGCAAGACCGCGCAGGCCCTTCGGAATCATAGCCCGTGACGGAAGCCCTCGGGGCACCGTCTTTACCCAGCATGATGTTCCGATGGCTTCCATGTGCAGTCATCAGCTTGATCACGGCGTGTGTCCCGCTGGGTACGCAAAGGGGATGGCAGCAGCAGCGCTCCGCGTACGCGCAGCCCTCCACCTACGGATCGCAGCCGCAGAACCCATATGACGACGATGACGACCACGATGACGACGCCGGAGGCGCTTCGTACGGAGACGCGAACGAACCCGATCGAGGGCAAGCGCGCGGAGGCGACGGAGGAGGCCACTCGAACTGGACCTGTGTCGCCGAGGGCAGCATCGGGACTGCCAACGGAAACGGGCCGATGCGGTACTCGAACTTCATCACTCTGAACCTGTGACCCTCACCGCTCGTGCCGCGCGCGTGGATCGGTGCGCGGCCAGGCGTCGAGCGCGGCCACGCGATCGAGCAGGCCGAGCAGGTGGCGGTAGGATCCGAGCGGATGCCGCGCCGGCCCGCGATACATCAGCGCCGTGGCCACCGACAGATCGGCCAACGACAGCGATTCCCCGGCGATCCACGGGCGATCCGCGAGGTGGTGGTCGAGCATCTGCGCCGCGGTGTGCAGCAGCGCCTCGAGCCGCGCGACCACGGCGGGATCTGGCGCGCTGCCATCGATCGGTTCTCCATGACGGCGAGGCGGTGGTCACGCAAGCAAGCCGTGGTGTGTGGGCGCGTCACTCCAGAACGCGTCGCGGTTTGCCCAAACCCCGACAGTCACCTCGCGGTCAGGGTGGCTTCGGGGCGAACACCGCGGACTCGAGGCGGCCGACCCGTCCGGGCAGGTCCACATACCTGTCGTCGAAGCCGCGGATCATCGTTGCCATCGACTCGTGGAGCGCGCTTGCGTGGCGCGCGAGATCGATCTGCAATTGCTGGAGCCCTCGATCGATGTGCGCGCGCAGCGCTCCGCCCCAGATCTCCAGGTCGGCCCTGGCCGCCAGTGCCGCTTGCTGGAGCTCCGCCTTGCTCGCGAGCTCCGACCGGAGCTGCTTCAGCTCCTCCTTCAACTCACTGCGGGTCACGGGTGCCGACACGTTCGACGCCTTCGCCATTGCTACACCTCCTCCCGATCGAAGGCAACCAGCGGCGCTCAGCGCTGAGCTGGAGAGGCCCAGCTCGCGCGCAGCCGCCGCGAAGCTGCGCCGCCGCGCGACCGCGACGAACGCGTTCAAGCTGTTCAGCGGCGTGCAGGACATCGCTGCTTCGTTCTACACCCTTGGCCCACCTCCGACCGAGCGGCGCGTTGCTGCCTTTGGTCGACGCGAGCGCCACGTCCATCGCGAGCTCACACCGCGTCAGCGCACCGACAATCCGCCGTCGACATTCACGTTCGCGCCCGTCATCCACTTCCCGCGGTCCGACACGAGCAACGCGACGACCTCCGCCACGTCCTCCGGTGCCCCGTAGCGCCGGAGCGGCAGGTCCTTGGCGAACAGGTCAGGCGGCACGCCCAGCGCGTCGCTGAACTCCCGGCTCCCGGGCGTCGTGACCGGTCCCGGCGACACGACGTTCACGCGGAGCTTGCTCGGCGCGACGTCGAGTGCGAGCGAGCGTGAATAGCTATTGAGCGCCGCCTTGGCAGCAGCGTAGTGCGCGATGGACCCGATCGGCATCGTCGCCGCGCCCGACGAGATGTTCACGATCGCGCCGGCCTGCGATTCGCGGAGCGCCGGCAAGAGTGCGTTCGTCATCCGGATCGCGGCGAACAGGTTGAGCGCGAGGCTGGCCTGCCAGGCCTCTTCCGGGATCGAGGCGGTGCCTTGTGGGAACCCGCCCGCGCCGCCCGCGTTGTTCACGAGGATGTCGAGCCCACCGAGGGCGCCGAGCGCGGCGGCGGCGATGGCCTGCACCCCAGCAACGGAGGCGACGTCGCCCGCGACGAACGTGGCGCCCGCGGGCGAGCTGTCGCCTCGCGAGCGCGCCGTCACCACGACCTGCGCGCCGGCGTCGAGCAGGCGCTGCGCGATGGCCGCGCCGATGCCGCGCGTGCCGCCGGTGACGAGCGCGCGGCGGCCGATGAGCTCCCTGGAGAAATCGAGTTTGTTGGACATGCGCCCTGTTTGCGGCTCGCGGCCCGCGCGAGCCTTGCGAAGGCGTCCGAGAAACTTGCGAAATCGTCCGGGCGGGCCGGACACCGGGTTCGTGCGCGCTACGGTGCACGCGATGGATGCTCTCAGTGCGGTGCTCGCCTCCGTTCGTATGCAGCAGATGTGCTGGGTCTCGACGGTCGGGCGTGCACCGTGGGGCATGTCGCTGCCGAGCGGAAAGTGCCGCGTCCGCTTCCACTACATCGTCCGCGGCAACGCCTGGCTCAACGTCGACAAGGCAGACGAGCCGCGCGTCGCGCTCGCCGGTGGCGATCTCGCCGTGATGCCACACGGCCACGGCCACACGCTGCGCGACCAGCCGCGGAGCAGCGTGCGCAGCTGGGTTGAGCTCGCGACACCGTCCAGCCAGAAGGCTCCCGGCGTCTTCCACATCGAGCTGGGCCAGGCGGGCCCCGAGACGACGATCATCACCGGCGCCTTCGTCCTCGACGATCCGCACGCCGACTCGCTCCTCGCGGCGCTGCCCCCGCTCATTCGCATGACGCCCGACGCGGAGCTGGCGGTGCCGTCGTTTCTCCAGAACATCCAGTTCATCGCGCGCGAGGTCGCCTCGGACCGGCCCGGCACCGAGATCGTCCTGCTCCGCATGGCGGACGTGCTCTTCATCCAGATCCTCCGCGCGTACCTCGCACGCCTGCCCGACGACGGCGGCGGCTTCCTGCGCGCGCTCCGCGACCCGAGCACCGCCTCGGCGCTCGGCGCCATGCACCGACGCGCCGAGGCGCCCTGGACCGTGGCCTCGCTCGCCGAGGAGGTCGGCCTCTCGCGCTCCGTCTTCGCGGCGCGCTTCACGCAACTCGTCGGCGAGCCACCTCTCGGATACTTGGTGCGTCTGCGCATGCAGAAGGCGGCGACGCTGCTCCGCGACGGCGCAACACTTGGGGAGGCGTCACGCCTGACGGGCTACGCGTCGGAGGCTTCGTTCAGCCACGCGTTCCGCCAATGGGCCGGCGTCCCGCCTGGTGCCTACCGCAAGCAGCTCCGCGAGTCGTCTCGACGCGCAGACTAACCGGTCAAGTACGCTCTCGTGACGCGCTCGTACAGCGCTAGATCTCGAAGTGGTTTCAAGCTCGTCGTGAGTCATCCGAGATCCGGCCGGATGCCGGACAGAGAGGCTCCGAAACCCGTCGGTCGTTGGCGCGATCGACGTGACCGCGAACACCGGCGTGTCGTGATCGACGCCCGCGCTCACGAATCCGTCATTGGCCGCGGCCGCCGCCGCTCGCCAGGGCGCGGCCAGGCGTCGCGTTCAGGCGCGGCGACCTCACTCGCTCGCAGGGCCATCGGCCAGCTTCGCGGTGATCAGTGTCGCCAGCAGCTCGGCGATCGGCTCGCCATGCGGCTCGTCGTGCAAGCCACCGTCGAATTCGTAGCAGCGCGCGGCACCGTCGCCGGCGACGAACCAGTAGCGATCGTGCGGAGCTTCCTCGAGGAACCAGCGCACGGGGGCGCCCGCGAACGCCGTGTCTGCGATCTCGGCATCGCCTTCGGGCGGACCGACCCCAGCACCGAAGCACAGGGCGTGGTCGTTGCGTGCGAGCTCGTCGGCGTCGCGATACAGCCAGACGTGCCCGGCCTGCGCGAGCACCGCGAGCAAGCCAGGCGGCCCATCGGACACCGGCTCGGGGGCACCCCAGAGCAGCGCGCCGCCGCCGCGCAACCGCACGCGAAACCCGCCGGCGTCGGCCTCGTCGATCGCGGTCACATGGGCGGCCAGCGCGGCGAACGCCGTGGCCGCGCCCGCCGAAGCCGCCGCGAGCGGTGCCACGTGCGCGAGAAACGCGCGCGCTGGATCGTCCGCGGTCGCGAGCGCCTGATACGCCGCGGCCCGTACCGCGGATGCCGTTGCCTCATCCCGCCTCGCTCGCGTCGCGGCGGACTCTCGCCACCCCGACGCCAGCCGCGCCGCGATCAGATCGGTCGCCGTCGCGATCGCCTCGCTATCGTCGAAGCACCCGATCGTCGTTTCAACGCCGTTTTCGGTGACATGGACATGGCGGCCGATGGCGTGGATCTCGAGCACGTCACCAGCGCTGCGTTCGAGCGTGACCTTGTCGTGCTTCATCGCGCCGTGATCCTCGCGCGATTCATACACCAGGCCAGCTTCGAGCGCCGCCCCGTCGCTGCGCACCGCACCTGAAAGCTGCCAGGATCAGCCGCCGGGCTGGAGCGAGATCAGGTACGGATACGCGGGCGCATCCGCGCTCGGCCACGCTTCGGAGAAGTTCCAGTAGATGCGGCCCGACGGAGCGACCGCCACCGATCCGGCATCACCCGAGCCGCTGAACACGCTCCGCACCTCCTGGCCGCCGATCTCGTTGCCCAGCGGATCGAGGGCGATGAGCCGTGGGGCTCGCGGTCCAGCCAGCGCCGAGATCGCGATGCTGTTGCTGCTCGCCGCGATGCTGCGTACCTCGGACTGGTGGATGCTGTTCGTGAACACGTGGGCTCCGGTCGCCGACAGCCCCACGACGAACGTGTTACCCGCCCCCCCGGTCGCCGGCTGCAAGGTCGGCCCGCCGAAATTGACCGGTTCGAAGAACGTGCCCCCGAAGTAGACCTTGCCGTTCGCTGACAGCGCCAGCGCCTGGATGCGGGCGTGGTTCGGCCAGACCTGCTGCCAGTCCGGCACGCTCTGGCCAAAGCTCCACTTCGTGACGCTCACGCTCAGGTTGCCGTGGCTCGCGTTGCCGAGCACGAACCCGGTCGGGCCGATCCCGATCGCGTTGCCCAGAAACCCTTCAAGCACCGTGCTTTCCGTGCCATCGCTGAGCCAGCGCGCGACCAGTTCGACGACGACGTTGCCATCCGCCAGACCGGACCCGACCACGACGGATGCAGCGTCCGCTCCGATCGCGAGCACGCGCTCGCCCGTGCCGACCGGACGCGACCGGGTCCAGCGAGGGACGAAGTCGGCGGTATACGCCTCGACGATCAGAGCGGTCCCCGTGATCCGCGCGAGGTACACGTTGCCCGCCGGGTCCACGGCGACCTGGCCGCCGGCGGCGAGTGTGGCCAGGGTCCGTCCGTCGCTGGTCACGCGCAGCGTGCTCGTATCGCTGGCGATCAGCGACTCCTGGGTCGGCCCCGGCAGCGGGGCGACGGCGTAGTTGCCCTCGCGCGACAAGCGGACGCGGATCGAGATCGCGTTTCGCGCATTGCAGATCGACATGATCCCCTGGGGCGAATCGATGATGGCGTTCAGCGTCCCCAGAAAGCTCGCGGCGGATTGTGTGGGCCGAAACGCGTAGCGGTTGGCGAGCTGGACCGAATGCTGATCGTCGGGCGCAACGTAGACCGAGAACGTGTGCGTCGGCACATTGGCGATGATCCGCACCCGGCGTGAGGCACCGGCGAAGTACGGCTGCAAGACGTCGGCCTGGAAGTGGTCGCCGTTCCTGGCCTCGATGATGCCATTCGGTGAGAACCGGACCGTGGCGGCGAGGTCGTTGAAGCTGGTGGCCGGGTTCGGCGATAGACCGACGACCCCGTCGACGAGCTGGTCCGCGGTCGCGACGAAGTCCGAGGACACCACGACCTCGCCCGGCTGTCCGATCGACTGCGCGACGAAGCCGGCGTCTGCCTGGGCCAGCGGGCAGCTCGTGTCGATCTTCACGATGGTCACGCCGCAGATCGAGACCGAACCCGGATCCGAGTCGACCTGGATGGCCAGGTTGTCCAGCTGTCCGACCTGCGCCTGCTCGGTCCGGAACGGATAGTTCCTGGCAAGCGAGGTCGATTGTCCGGACTCGTCCACGACTACCACCGAGTACACATGCCGGCCGACATCGATATCGAGACCAAAACTATATCTGGCCCCCGCCGCGTAGGGGAAGTCCACGTCTGCCTGGTAACCCGAGCCGGCCCGCACGTCGATGCGGCCGCTCGGGTTGAACCGGACGATCGCCGCAAGCTCCGGGAACCACGATGCCGGACCGGAGCCGAATCCGATGACCGCGTCGATCGGGCTTTCGCTCGGTATGGCTGTCACCGCGGCATGAAACAACCCGGTCTGGGCGACGAATGACTGATTCACCCACTGCCTGTCAGGGTCTCCAACCGTGCACGCCGGACCCACCGCCTGCGTGGTGACTGCGTACTGATGCGCGGTGTCCTCGCTACATGCAACAGTGCATGTCCAGGAAGCGCCGCAGAGCAGAAGCTGGAACCATGGCCCAATTCGAATTCGTCGCATGCAATCCTCCCAACCAATGGAGATTCAGCGAGCAGCAAGAATCGATCCCGCCCGGACGTGCCCGGCGGTCACGATGCGCGAGGCGGAAGCACGTCATGTTGACGCTGATCAGCCTCGGGATGGCGGCAATGCCTCCTCCATGAATGGTGACAACCAACCTGGCTGGCGACGATGACAACTAGCCTCATGATGACAAGTAACCTCAGCGCGAAGACGGACCAGACCGCGGCATACGGTGGTTGTCGATCTCCGGCGCTGGCAGGCGACGCGTCCGCTCGACGGCCTGCGTCGCCCCGGGGGTAGCGCGCGATGGGTTCGACGCCGCGCCGCAGGTGCGCGTGCGGCACTCCCGCGCCGGTCCAGGTGCCGATTGCGACGCGCTCGCCATCGCGCGGATGCGACCACGGTGCGGCGGCCACCGCCCGGGTAGAAAACACCGTCCTGGACAACACCCGGCGCAAAGGCTCAGCCCACAGCAGCCGGCGGGCGCGCGACGCGGCACCGGCGGTCCTTGCCAGGGCATGCTGGCTTTGAGAACCTCCCGCGCTCAAGGAGGTCCCATGAGGTATCGATCGACGATTCCACGGTCTCTTCGCCTGGCGCCGGCCATTGCGATCGCCTGCGCGGCGGGAATCGGGCGGGTGGACGCCGGCCCGCCGAGGCCCGCGACCGCGGACGTCGACCCCGAGGAGTTCACGGTCTACGCCTTCAGCCAGTCCGAGGCAAACCAGGAAGATCCCCAGGTCTACCGGTTGAAGCCGGACGTCAACATCCGGGCTTTCCAGAAGTGGTCCACTTCCGGGGACGAGGCGGCCGATTACAACTTCGCCCAGATCAGGCGCTATCACGACAGGGGCATCGCCTTCATCGGCGGTGGAACTGCCAGCGTCATCTTCGGTGCTGAGTTCGGCAGCGCCGCGATCTTCGACGACCTGTCGACTCGCGATGCCAACAACCTTCCGGTGCCTCACGACTACATCGTGCCTGGTGCTCGGCGCGGCTCCATGGCGAACCCGAAGTTCCGCAAGCAGATCGTCGACTACTGCAAGCTCCAGATCGACGGGGGCGTGGACGGCCTGTTCCTCGATGAGGTGAACGGCGGCTTCAGCGGCGGGCTGGCGCACAGCTTCAACGGCAACGAAGGCTTCGACGATCACGCCCTGGCCGATTTCAACCGGTATCTCCTGGACAAGTACCCCGACTTCAGGACCGAGGACTGGAAGGCCAGGTTCGGAATGGCGGACAACAACATCGTCCGGAGAGATGTTCCGCCGCGCGATCTGGTCAACAACTTCAATTACCGGACCTATCTGCAGGCCCATGGCTGGAACGGCGGCACCGGTTCCGCGGATA
>Ga0307515_10017255_pt1 | contig 13159 bp, 9 predicted proteins | sample 17_EM_MG_FD_194513 | JGI IMG/M metagenome (GOLD analysis project Ga0307515, IMG submission 194513) | Populus trichocarpa ectomycorrhiza microbial communities from riparian zone in the Pacific Northwest, United States - 17_EM | ecosystem: Host-associated > Plants > Roots > Unclassified | place...
TGCTGCTGTCCAGACAATGACCAGGAAATCAGGAAGTTTCATGGCCGAAGGTTCTTCGTTGCTCGTCCCCGTTCTGAACCTTCAGGCCGTGACCCTCACCCTGCCTTCGGCGGCGGGGCCCGTGAACATCCTGCGGGGCGTGGATCTGGCGGTGAATCCCGGTGAACGGCTGGCGGTGATCGGGCCGTCGGGATCAGGCAAGTCGTCGCTGATCGCGGTCGGGGCCGGGCTGGAGCAGCCGACCTCCGGCGCCGTGAAGCTGTTCGACCAGGACCTGGCCAAGCTGGACGAGGACGGCCGGGCGCGGCTGCGGCGCGGCCGGGCGGCCCTGGTGTTCCAGGCCTTCCACCTGCTGCCCAACATGACCGCCGAGGAGAACGTCGCCACGCCGCTGGAGATCGCGGGCGCCAACGACGCCCTGACCACCGCCCGCCAATGGTTGGACCGCGTCGGCCTGCCCCATCGCCTGACCCACTACCCGCACCAGCTTTCCGGCGGCGAGCAGCAGCGGGTGGCCCTGGCCCGCGCCCTGGCCGCGCGACCGGCCCTGTTGTTCGCCGACGAACCCACCGGCAACCTGGACTCCAAGACCGCCGCCATCGTCGCCGACCTGATGTTCGATCTCGTCGCCGAGGTAGGCGCGGCTTTGGTGATGGTCACCCACGATCCGGTCCTGGCCGAGCGCGCCGACCGCATCGTGCGCATGGCTGATGGGAAGATCGTCGCCTGATGGCCGCCCTCTCGTTCCGCCTGGCCGCCCGCGAACTGCGCTCGGGCGTACGCGGCTTCCGCATCTTCCTGGCCTGCCTGGCCCTGGGCGTCGCCGCCATCGCCGCGGCGGGCTCGACCGCCGAGGCCTTCCGGCACGGCCTGGCGAGCCAGGCGCGCGAGATTCTGGGCGGCGACCTGTCGTTCTCGATCGAGAACCGCGATTTCACCGACGCCGAGCGCGCCGCCTTCGACACGCTGGGCGTCACCACCTACACCGCCGCCGCCCGCGCCATGGCCCAGGCTGCCAGCGGCGAGCGCCGCCTGGTCAGCCTGCGCGGCGTCGACGGCCGCTTTCCCCTGGCCGGGACCGTCAAGGTCAACGGCGCGCCCGACCTGACGGCCGCCCTGGCCGACCGGGGCGGCGTTCCCGGCGCGGCGGTCGAACCGGCCCTGCTGGACCGCTTGCACTTGAAGCTCGGCGACCGGTTCGAGGCCGGGCCGGTCACCCTGGTGGCCAGCGCCATCCTGGTCAGCGAGCCCGACGGACTTTCCCGGGGTTTCGCCATCGCGCCGCGCGTGGTGGTGCGCCGCGAGGTGCTGGAGCGCTCGGGCCTGCTGGCGCCCGGCGGCCTGTCGGGTCGCGCCGTCCGCATCGCCCTGCCCGCCGCCCAGGACCCGCGCGCCACCGGCAAGGCCCTGCAGGCCAAGTTCCCCGACGCCGGCCTGGAGATGCGCGACCGCCTGGACGCCGCCCCCGGCGCGCGGCGGCTGATCGACCAGCTGGAATACTTTCTCGGTTTCATCGGCCTGGCCTCGCTGGTGGCCGGCGGCCTGGGCGTGGCCGGCGCCGTCAGCGCCTACCTCGCCACCCGCGAGCCCTCGATCGCCGTGCTCAAGGCCCTGGGCGCGGACGGGGCTCTGATCCGCAATCTCTACCTGATCCAGATCGGCCTGCTGGCCGGCCTGGGCGTCGCCATCGGCCTGGTCATCGGAGCCGTCGCGCCGCTGATCCTCGGACAGTTCGCGGGCTCGCTGCCGATCCCGGCCCTGTTCGCCGTGTATCCCTGGCCCCTGGCCAAGGCGGGCCTGTTCGGCCTGCTGGCGGCGGCCGCCTTCTCGCTGATCCCGCTGGCGAGAGCACGCCGCACCCCGCCCTCGGCCCTGTTCCGCCGCAGCCTGGGCGGTCGCGTTCCGCTCGGTCTGGAAACCCTGGGCGCGGTGCTGGCCGGCGCCGGCCTGGCCGCCCTGGCCGTGGTCACCGCCCCCACGCCGCTAGCGGCCGGGATCATGATCGCCGGGGTCGCCGTCTCGTTCGCCATCCTGTGGGCGCTGGGCCTCGCCGCCGCCTGGGGCGCGGGCAAGGTTCGCCGTCTGGCCAGCGGCCCCGCCAAGCTGGGCCTGGCCAACCTGGCGGGGCCCCGCTCGGCCGCCCGCACGGCCAGCCCGGCCATCGGCCTGGGCGTGGCCCTGCTGGCCTGTGTGGTGCTGATCCAGTCGGCCTTGCTGTCCCAGATCACCACCACGGCCCCGCGCACCGCGCCCGCCATGGTGTTCACCGAGATCCCGGGCAGCCAGACCGCCGCCTTCGACGCCGAAGTCGCCAAGGCCATGGGTCCGCTCGACGCCGAAAACTACCTGCGCCTGCCCTTCGCCACCGGCCGGATCAGCGGCTTGAAGGGCCAGCCGATCGACAAGGAGAAGATCAAGCCGGGCCAACGCTGGGCCTTCGACAACGATATCGGCATGACCTTGCTGCCCGGCGCGCCGAAAGACGGCGAGACCGTCGCCGGCCAATGGTGGAAGCCCGACTACGCCGGTCCGCCTCTGCTGGCCCTCAACGCCGAGTTGGCCGCAGGCGCGGGGCTTAAGGTCGGCGACGCCGTCACCCTCACCATCCTGGGCCGCGAGATCGAGGCCAAGGTCGCCGTGCTGCGCAAGATCGAGTTCGGCGGCTTCGGGCCCAATTTCAACGTGGTGCTGAATCCCAAGGCCCTGGAGGGCGCGGACCTGCGCAACGTGGCCATCGCCCGCCTGGACAAGACGCGGGAAGCCGCCCTGACCCGCCGCCTGGGCGACAGCTTTCCGGGCGTCAACGTGATCAGCGTGCGCGAGCAACTGGACGCCGCCGCCGCCCTGTTCGACCGCCTGGCCCTGGCCGTGCGCGGCGCGGCGGGGGTGGCCGGCCTGGCGGGTCTGCTGGTGCTGGCTGGGGCCATCGCCGCCGGGGCCCGGGCTCGGGCGCGCGAGGCCGCGACCCTGAAGGTGCTGGGCGCCACGCGCGGCCAGATCCTGACGGCCTACGCCATCGAATACGGCGCGGTCGGGTTGATCGCCGGGGCCGCCGGCGTCGCCCTGGGCTTCGCCGCCGCCTGGCCGGTGGTGGTCAAGGTGTTCGAGGCCAGCTGGAGCGTCGACTGGGGCGGGGTGATCATCCTGCTGGTCGGCGCGGCGGGGCTTTCGATGGCGGGGGGGCTTTTGGCGGCGGCTTTGGCGCTGTCACAGCGGCCGGCGCCGGTGCTGCGGGCGGAGTGAGCAACGGGTCGGTCGGGCTGCCCGAACCGGCCTGCGGCAGGCTGTTGATCGGCACGCCCGGCAACATCGGCTCGCCGGTCCACTCCCAGTGCCACGGCTCGAACACGTAGTTGACGAAGCCGAACCGCCCGGCGTTGGCGACCATCCAGCGATAGACGTCCGAGCGCGCCATGGCCCGTCGGTTGTCGTCGGCGCTGGAGTCGGGGCCAAAACCCGGGGCGGCGGCGATGTAGACGTCCAGGGCCAGACCCGTGCGGTGGGCCGAGCAGATGGTGCGCGACACGCCCTGGCAGTTGTTGTCCCGCGCGCAGCGGGCGGCGTCGGCGGCGGGGTCGCGGAACCCGGAGAAGATGGTCAGCGCGCGCGGATCCCGCAGCACCCCAGCCCCCTTGGCCTCGGCGACCATCCGGCGATAGGCGTCCATCGCGCCCTGTCGCAGTTGGATGGTCTTGCCGCCGTAGCTTTCCTCCGGCTTGGCCGTCGCCAGGGTCGAGACCGGGGGCGCGCCGGGACAGATCCCCTCGCCATTGACCTTCACGAACGGCCGCGCCCGGTGCCAGCGCACCAGCATGACCTTGAAGGTTTCCGGGTCGAAGGTCCCGGTGCTCTTCAGCCCGTGCCCGCCCTGCCAGCGCGCCAGGGCCGCGGCGAAGCGGTTGGAGCCCGGGGCGCAGGCGGTCTGGATCTCGTGGGCGACATGAGGGGCGTAGATCTCCCAGCCGACTTCTTCCCGCCCGAACGGCGCCCAGGCCATCGTGGTCAGGGACGCGGCGTTGACGGGGGCGGCGCTGACCGAGGTCCCGCCGGCGTTGCAGTCCTCGGGGGTCGCGCCGCCGGCCGGCACGGGCGTGAAAGTCTCGCTCGACGGCGGATCGTTAGACGGCAGATAGGTCGGCGGCTCGTATTCGACGGGCTCGCGCGGCGCCGAGGCCGAGGGCGGCGGTGCGGCTGGCGCGGATCCGCGCCCTCCCAGGCCCTTGGGCCACATCACCCAGACGAAGAACGCCGCGACGAGCACGGCCAGGACGCCCACCACCCAGATCAGCCGACGCAGGATCTTCAAACAGGGCTCCTTGGCCCCGAAAGGGCCGCTGTGGAACTTCGCCATGGCTGAAGGTTTGAGAGGGGCAAGGCGTTCCCGCCTCGGAGTTGTGACATGCCCTCGCCCCTGCGTCCCGTCGTCCTGTTGCTCGGCTGCATGATGGCCACGACGGCCTGCTCAGACCCCGCACCCCCGACAACACCGCCGGCCGCCGCCAAGCCCGCCGCGCCGGCCCCGCAGACGCCGCCGCCCGTAGTCGCCGCCGCGCCCGCCGCCGCGCCCGCCGCGCCCTCACCGATGGCCACTGCCGTGAACACCGCCGTCTTCGATCCGGCCGCCACGACGCCCGAGGCCAAGAAGGCGTATCTGACCCGCGCCCAGGTGCTGTTGGATCGCGCCCACTTCTCGCCGGGCGTGATCGACGGCCAGGAAGGTTCGAACCTGACCCTGGCGATCAGCGCCTTCCAGGAGGCCCACCGCCTGACCGTCGACGGCAAGCTGAGCCCCGCCGTCTGGGACGCCTTGGTCGCCGACGGCGCCCCGGCCGTCACCGACTACGTCATCACCGCCGAAGACGTCGCCGGCCCGTTCACGCCCGACATCCCCAAGGACGACTACGAGGCGATGGCCAAGCTACCGGCCCTCGGCTACGGCACGCCGCTCGAGGCCCTGGCCGAGAAGTTCCACATGGACGAGCCGCTGCTCCAGGCCCTGAATCCCGGCGTCGACTTCAGCAAGGCCGGGACCACGATCATCGTCGCCGCGCTGGGCGGCGAAGGCCTGGACGGCAAGGTCACCCGCATCGAGATCGACAACGCCAAGGGCACGCTGAAGGCCTATGCCGACGGCGACAAGCTGCTGGCGGTCTATCCGGCCACGGTGGGCAGCACCGAGCGCCCGGCCCCGGTCGGCGAATGGGCGGTCAACACCGTCGCCCCGCGCCCGACCTACACCTACGACCCCTCGCGCCTGACCTTCGGCAAGCCCAAGGCCAAGCTGACCATCAAGGCCGGCCCGAACAATCCGGTGGGCTCGACCTGGATCGACCTGACCAAGGACACCTACGGCATTCATGGCACGCCGGACCCGAAGCTGGTCAACAAGCGGGCCTCGCACGGCTGCGTGCGGCTGACCAACTGGGACGCGGCGGAGCTGGGCGCGGCGGTGGTGAAGGGCGCGAAGGTGGTGTTCGAGGGCAAGCCGGTGCGGTGATCACTTGCCCCCCTGCGGACCGCTTCGCGGTCGTCTTCCCCCCGAGGGGGAAGAGCGCTCGGCGAAGGCTCCGCCCCCTATGGGGGCGGACAGACCGCGTAGCGGTCAGGTGGGGGCAAGTGCGTGAGCTACAGCGCCACCCTCAGCCCCACCCGCACCACGCGCGGCGCGGCGTAGCCCGCCACGCCGTCCGCCGTTCGCGAGGTCTGGATATCGGCGTCCAGCAGGTTGTCCCCCGCCAGGTACAGCGTCACCAGCGGCTTCACCCGCCAGTCGAGCCGCGCATCCAGCCGCCAGGCCGGATCCAGCACCCGGCTGTTGAGGTCGTCCTCGAACCGCTTGCCCTCCCAGGTCAAGTCGGTGGCCAACACCCAGCCCTCCGCCAGCTCAGCGGAAAGTTCCGCCGTGGCGCTCCAGATCGGGGCCTGGGCGGGACGCTTGCCGGTCAGTTGCGGGGCGGTCGAGCCGCCGTCGAGACGGGCGTCGGTGACCGACAGGGCCGAGGTCAGGGTCACCACCCCGACCTTGCGTTCTGCCCGCCCTTCCAGCCCGAAGGCGTCGATCGTGCCCGCGTTCCGCCGCTGGCGCAGCACGCCGCCGGCCGGGATGAAGCCGCCGATCGGGAAGGTCGCGGGTCCAGACCCCAGGGTGACGTTGACGATTGGATCCTCGATGCGGTTCCAGAACGCCGTGGCCTCGACCAGCCCCTTGGCGCTCTTGCGCGAGACGCCGGCCTCCAACCCCCGCAGCCGCTCGGGCTTCAGCGCGGCATTGGCCTCGGTCACGTCGTTGCCCACCCGGAACGGCCGGTAGAGCTCGTTGAGCGTCGCCGGACGAAAGCCGGTATAGCCGGCGAGCCGGACCACCGCCCCGTCGCCGACCTCGCGTGTCACGCCAAGACGGCCGCTGACCACCTCGCCGTCGCGGTCGGCCGGACGCTGGTCCAGCAGCACCGCGCCCGTGGCCAGGAGGCGCTCGGTGCGGAAGCCGTCGGTGGTCCGCCAATGGTCCAGCCGCAAGCCGCCGGCCACCAGCCACGGGCCGCTGGACCACGAGCCATCGGCATAGACTCCAGCCACCGCCGTCTTGCCGCCCGCCACGCGGCCTCGCGTATAGGCGCCGCCGACATAGCTGTAGCGCTCGCGCTCCTCGCCGTCGTTCAGCCGCGCGTCGGCGCCCAGCTCCCATTCCACGCCGCCGATCTTCTGACGCAGGGCGCCGTTGACGCCCCAGCCGGTGGCCGGCGTCTTGTCCTGGCTGTTGGCGGGCGTGGCGGCGGCCCGGTTGGCGGCGACGGCGACCGAGCTGTTGAACAGGTCGCTGGTCCGCCGCCAGGCCTGCAGCCGCCAGCCCAGGGCTTGGCCGCGCGGGGCCCGGACCAGGGTGGCGCTGAGCACATTGCCCGAGGCGTTGGCCCGCGCTCCGACCAGGCCCGCCCCGCGATCCTCCTCGAAGAAGCCGCCGCGCAGCGACAGCAGGCCCAGCCCCGTGACCATGTCGACCCGACCTGAAATGCTCTTGGCTTCCAGATCCGTCCGGGTGTCGGCCACGCCCTGGGCCGGGCCGCGCACCGGCACATAGCCGTCGGACTTGTCGTAGGAGGCCGCCCCGAAAAACTCGAGCCGGCCGAAGGTCGAGACGGCCGCGGCGGAGGCGCGTTGCGAGCCCATATTCCCTGCCGAGACGTCGGCGGCGATGCCGGCGTCGCGCTCCTTCAGGCCGATGACCCCGGTCAGCGCCCCGGCCCCATACGGTCCCGCCCCCGCCCCGCGCACGATGTCGACGCCCGTCAGCGACTCCGGCGCCAGTTGAGACCAGATCACCCAGCCGCCGAACGGATCGTTCAGCGGCACGCCGTCCAGGGTGACCAGGGTCCGCCCCGCGCCCGACGGGGCGATGGCGCGCAGGCTGACGCCTTGCGTCGTCGGGTTGGCTGACAGGCTGGAGGTGCGGCGAAACAGCGAGACGCCGGGCGTCTGGCCCACCGCCTCGTCGACCCGTTGAGACTTGGCGAGATCGCCCTCGCCCAGGTGGACGATCGAGAAGGCCGCGTCGGCCGCCGACGGCGGCAGGCGGGCGGCGGTGACGATCACCTGTTCGACATATGGCGCTTCAGGGGGCGGCGGCGTGTCGAAGGGCATGAGATCCTCGCGTGGGGAGCGCTTGGCGATGACCTAGACCGGTTCGCGCGGCGGAAGAACGGCGCTCTTCATCGTGGCCGGATTTTCCGTCACTTGCACAATGAGACTGACGTTTCTAGTGTTGGCCTCAAGGCGCGCAGTCGCCGGAGGAACACCATGAAAGTCGACCGCCTGCCGTCGGTACGGACCTCGCTGCAACCGACCAACCACCCCTACATGACCGGGGCCTGGACGCCACTGCACGAGGAGGTCGACGCGGTCGACCTTGTGGTGCTGGAAGGCGCGGTTCCGGCCGACCTGGACGGCGTCTATCTGCGCAACACCGAAAACCCCGTCCACCAGCCGCTGGGCCGCTACCATCCGTTCGACGGCGACGGCATGGTCCACCAGATCGAATTCAAGAATGGTGAGGCGCGCTACCGCAACCGCTTTATCCGCACGCGCGGATTCGAGGCCGAGCAGGAGGCCGGTGAGAGCCTGTGGGGCGGCCTGGCCGACGGTCCGGGCACGTCCAAGCGGCCGGGCTTCGGCGCGCACGGCAGCCTGAAGGACACCGCCAGCACCGACATCGTGGTCCACGCCGGCGAGGCGATCGCCACCTTCTACCAGTGCGGCGAAGCCTATCGCCTGGACCCGCTGACCCTGGAGAACCTGGGCGTCGCCGCCTGGGCGCCGCTGGACGGCGTCTCGGCCCACGCCAAGGTCGACGAGGCGACCGGAGAGCTCCTGTTCTTCAACTACTCAAAACACGCGCCCTACATGCACTACGGCGTGGTCGACGCGAGCGGCCGACGCACGGTCTACCAACCCATCGACCTGCCCGGCCCGCGCCTGCCGCACGACATGGCGTTCACGGCCAACTATTCGATCCTCAACGACCTGCCGGTGTTCTGGGATGCCGGGCTCCTGGAGCGCGACATCCACGCGGTGCGCCTGCACAAGGGCGTGCCCTCGCGGTTCGGCATCGTGCCGCGTCACGGCGGCGAGGTCCGCTGGTTCGAGGCGGCCCCGACATATGTGCTCCATTGGCTGAACGCCTACGAGGACGGCGACGAGATCGTGCTGGACGGCTATTTCCAGGAGAACCCGACGCCGCGCCCGCTGGAGGACGCGCCCGAGGGCCATGGCCACCTGATGGCCTATCTGGACGAGCACAGCTTCCGGCCCAAGCTGCATCGCTGGCGCTTCAACCTGGCGACCGGCGAGACCACCGAACGGCATCTGGACGAGCGGGTCCTGGAGTTCGGGATGTTCAACCAGGCCTATGCGGGCCGGCCCTATCGCTACGCCTATTCCACCACCGCCAAGCCCGGCTGGTTCCTGTTCAACGGCTTCGTCAAGCACGACCTGGAGACGGGGGTGAGCTGGTCTCTGCCGCTGGACCCCGGCCGCTATGCCAGCGAGGCGCCGTTCGCGCCGCGCGTCGGAGCGACCAGCGAGGACGACGGCTACCTGGTCAGCTTCATCATCGACGAGAACCGGGGGACATCGGAGTGCCTGGTGGTCGACGCGCGGACGATGCAGCCGGCGTGCCGGATCGCCCTGCCGCACAAGATCAGCAGCGGCACGCACGCGGTCTGGGCGGGGCGCGCCGCGCTAAACCCTCGCCCATAGGGAGAGGGAGGGGCCCGTCGCGAAGCGATGGGAGGGAGAGGGGTTACGCCGCCACCGTTTTCCCCGAGCGTCCTGCCGGCACGCCGGTCAACGTCCGAGCCCCTCATCCGTCGGCTACGCCGCCACCTTCTCCCTCAGGGAGAAGGATTATGAGCGTTCAGCAGCTGCCCGGATTATCCCGCCGCAGCACGCAGATCATCTTCGCTCCCCGCGCCGGGCCATAGCGCACCAGCAACTGGCTCTCGAAGAAGGCCCACTTGGTCGCCGTGTCCTGCGCCGCGACGGCCATGGCCCGGTTGTAGGCGGGCAAGCCGCGAGACGTGCCGACGCCGTCCTTGTTGAGGTAGGCGTGCTTGACCCTGCCGCCGCAGTACAGCGACTCCGGGAAGCCGTCGTAGCAACCGCTGATCAGGCCGGCGGGGAACGGCGTCCAGAACGGCCCCAGCCAAGGCGCGGGTACGGTCTGGTTCAGGCCCTGGGGATTGGCGATGGTCGGCGAGGCGCGCGGCGTGTCGATCCAGTTGCTGTGCGAGTAGAAGTCCTGGGCGGCATGGAAGGCCATGCCCATGTCCTCGAACACGTTGCACTTGGCCCGCCCCTTGGCGCCGTTGAAGGTGCAGCCGCCCCAGATGCTGGTGCTGTCGAGGCTGAGATCGGGCTTCACCAGACCGGCGGCGTCGTTCACCGCGGCGTTGATGTTGTTGTAGATGTAGCCCCGGCAGGCGGACAGGGTGTTCTGGGCGGCCAGGGCGCTCTGCGGATAGCCGGGGCTGGGAAAGAAGTCGCCGCCGTCGCAGTGGGCCGACTTGCTGCTCATCAAGCCCCGGGTCGGATTGTCGGGCGCGCCGACCGCGCCGAACGTGCCGTTGCGGCCCGCCAACTGGTTCAGCGAGTCCGGCCCGAAGCCGAACGAGGCCAGGCCGTTGCGGGTGATCCGCTCGTGCTCGGCGTTCTGGCCCAGGCCGTGGATGGTGCCGAAGGCCAGGGCCTCCTCTGGGGTAAGGGCCTGGGGCGCGGCCACCGCCATGGTGGCGACGGCGGCGAAGAAGATCGAACGCTTACGCATGACGGGTCCTCCCAATTATTTCAATCGAGAATTGCATAACCACACGCAGGAGTACAGTGGCGTCGCCAGGATCGGTTCAGGCCTTCGGAAACCACGGCACGAAGCCCGAAGTCCGCGCCACATAGGCCTCGTAGTCCGGGCGCTTGCGACGCATGCGGCCCTCGACGGTCGGCACGCCGCTCCATCGGGTCAGCAGCACGGTGATCAGGATCGGCCCCGGCAAGGCCCAGGCGCCCAGGCCGGTCTCGGCGGCGATCAGGTAGAGGCCCCACCAGACGCAGGCGTCGCCGAAATAGTTGGGATGGCGGGTATAGCGCCAAAGGCCCGTGTCCAGCACCTTGCCGGCGTTGGCGGGGTCGGCCTTGAAGCGCGTCAGTTGCCAGTCGCCCAGACTCTCGAAACCGATGCCGATCACGGCCAGCACGGTCCCGGCGATGGCCAACCCGCCCAGCGGCGCCGAGATCGGCTGGCCCAATTGGACCGGCAGGGCCACGGCGAACTGCAGCAGATAGGGCGAAGACGATCAGGCCCGAGGCCTTGGCGAAGCTCCAGCCGCGCTGCGTCTCGGCATGGTGCATCATGGTCACGTAGCGCCGATCGGGCCCCTGCTTGCGCCAGCGCCAGAACAGGTAACCGCCCAGTCGCGCGGCCCAGACGGTGCACAGGCCTGTCAGCAGCGCGCCGTGCGGGGTGACGCCGCACTGGATCAGGGTGGTCCAGGCGATCAACGCCATGCCCACGCCCCACCAGGCATCGACGAAGCTGACGTCCTTGAGGCGCAGGCCGATCAGCCACAGGGCGATGAAGGCCAGCGCCGAGACGGCGGCGTTGGTGAGGAGGAGGGTCAGGAGGGGCAAGGCGACGGGCTTTCCAAAGCCTCCCCCTGTGGGGGAGGTGTCGCCTGAAGGGCGACGGAGGGGGGAGTTGGCCGAGGTGGGATCACTCCCCCCTCCGGCCCATTCGGGCCGCCTCCCCCGCAATGGGAGGGCTTGGGTTGCAAGGCGTCGTCACACCCCCACCACCAGGCTCACGGTCGTGGTGGCGGACCCGCCGATGTTCAGCGTCTGCACCGTGCGAGCGCCCTCGACCTGGCAGTCCCCGGCCGTCCCCGTCACCTGCTTGAACGCGTCGAGCGCCATGCGCACGCCGGTCGCGCCCACCGGGTGGCCCGCGCCGATCAGGCCACCAGACGGGTTGATCGGCAGGCGGCCGCCGATCGCGATCGAGCCGTCCTCGATGGCCTTCCAGCTCTCGCCGGGCGCGGTCAGGCCCAGGTGGTCGATGGCCATGTATTCGGTCGCCGTGAAGCAGTCGTGGACCTCGACGACGTGCACCTGGGACAGGTCGGCGATCCCCGCGCGGGCCCGGGCGTCCTCGATCGCGCGGCGCACCTGCGGGAAGACGTAGGGCTGGCCGCGGCTGGCCTCGACCTTGCGGGCGTAGCTGATCGGGGCCGAGCGGTGACCCCAGCCCTGGATGCGGGGAAGACTCTCCAGCGGCAGGCCGCGTTTGTCGGCATAGGCCTTGGCCCGTCGCGCCGAAGCCAGGAACACCACCGCCGTCCCATCGGTGACCTGGCCGCAGTCCTGCTTGCGGGTGCGCCCCTCGACCACCGGATTGGCGACATCGTCGGCGGCGAACGCTTCGGGCGGGAAGCGCCAGTCGCGGGTTTGGGCGTTGGGATTGCGACGACCGTTGGCGAAGTTGTTCTCCGCGATCGCCATCAGGTGCTCGTAGTTCAGCCCGTAGCGGCGGTCGTACTCGTCGGCGAGGTCGGAAAAGGCGCGCGGCCACAGGAAGCGGGCGTCCTGGAACTCCTCGCCGACCCAGGCGGCCGAGCCCAGGTTCTCGGCGGCCTTCTGGCCGGGGACGTTGCGCATCTGCTCGATCCCGACCACGCAGGCCAGGTCATAGCGGCTGGCCTCGATCTCGGCGGTGGCGGCCAGGATCGCCACGCTGCCCGAGGCGCAGGCCGCCTCATGGCGCGCGGTCGGCAGGCCGTCCAGGGCCGGATGGACCAGGCCGAAGAAGCCGCCCAGCAGCCCCTGCCCCGTGAACAGCTCGGCGGCGAAATTGCCGACATGGCCGGTGTCGATGTCTTCGGGATCAAGATCGACGGCGGCCAGCCCCTCGCCCACGGCCCGCGAGAAGGCGTCGGCCAGGGTCAAGCCCTGGCGCGCCCAGTTGGCTGAGAAGTCGCTCTGCCATCCGCCCAGGATGTAGACCATGCCCACCACTCCTCTCCGGTCTCGCGCCGGAGTCAGTCTCACTATACAAGTGAGCTATGGCGAGGCAATGCTCCGCGTTGACACCCCGTCGCGAAACAGTCGAACCAAGGGTCATGCCAGAGGTCGCCGCCCCTCCCGTCTCCATGGTCCGCGCCAGTTCGGCGGCTCGGGCCCTGAACTTGATCGGCGACCGCTGGACCCTGCTGACCCTCTATGCCGCCTTCATGGGCCAGACCCGGTTCGACGGCTTCGTGAAGCTGACCGGCATGGCCCGTTCGCTGCTGGTCGACCGCCTCGCGCGGCTGGAGGCGACCGGCGTGCTGGAAAAGCGGCCCTACCAGGATCGGCCCGTCCGCCACGGCTATCACCTGACGGCGATGGGCAGGGACCTCTATGACGCGGCCCTGATGATCCTGCGCTGGGAAACCCGCTGGCACTACGACGAAACCAGTCCGTCGCACCGGATTGAGCACACCACCTGCGGCAAGCCTCTGGTGGCGCAGCTGGTCTGCGAGACCTGCGACAAGCCGGTCGAGGCGGGCGATGTCGAACTCGTCCCTGGTCCCGGCGCGGGCCTGGAACCGGCCCCGCGCGGACGGCTGAATCGGCGCTC
>Ga0307515_10017256_pt1 | contig 13158 bp, 14 predicted proteins | sample 17_EM_MG_FD_194513 | JGI IMG/M metagenome (GOLD analysis project Ga0307515, IMG submission 194513) | Populus trichocarpa ectomycorrhiza microbial communities from riparian zone in the Pacific Northwest, United States - 17_EM | ecosystem: Host-associated > Plants > Roots > Unclassified | place...
CTAAATACAAAGGCAAAGGTTTCTTAGGTTTATTAGTATGGAGCTAATCTACAAGCAAAGGGCTACGAGAAGCTCTAGCTCTATAAGCGCTGCCATTAAAAAAAGGCTTATAGTACCTAGCTCTTTAATACACTCTCTACCTCATTAATTGTATCTTATTTAAAAAAGACCCATAGAATAACTAGAGCCAGTAAAAATCCTAACTCTATCTTGTTATAAGGACAAGGTTCTACTTACGTAGGCTTTACACAACATAGTCTTCTTCCACCGCCATTTGACGATCTTAAATATAAGAAGAACCTTATTAACACAATCATTGCCTACAACCTTAGCTTTTCGACTATTCAAAATACACGATTTTAACAGCTCCTTATTTCTAGCCGACCTGAGATTAAAGCAATCCTTCCATCCTCATATACTACAATTAGGGGCTAGGTAATAGATACATTTCAGTTAAGGAAGACACAGATTAAGGACAAGATTTTATGTGCAAAAAGCAAAATCAACCTCTCACTCAATAGCTGGCGCTCTCCAAATTGTGACGACTATATGGCGATATGCGCTCACTTTATTAGTAAGGAGTATAAGCTTAAGCACTGTTTTCTAGGTTTCCGGAAAGTGAATGGAGCAAAATCTGGCCAATTAATTGCAGAAATTACAGCCGATGTCATTAATAACTACAAGATTAGCCAGAATCTTGGGGCGTTTATGATGGATAATGCTACGGACAACGATACTATGCTAAAGGAGCTAGCAACTCGGTTTAATATTAACGTTGGCTATTCACGCCTGCGATGTCTCGGTCATATCATTAACTTAGTTATTAAGGCCTTACTATTTGGTAAGAGCGTTAGTAAGCTTAAGTGGAAGCTAGCTGGTGCTTTATATGATAACGCATTTAAAATTTGGAATAGTATAGGCCCAATCGGTAAGCTCCATAATATCTATATCTATATCAACTATAATTTAATAAGGATGACAACATTTAGAGAGTGCCAGAAGGAAGACTTCCAATATTACCAGCTTCTTACTAATGGAGGAATTCGGTGGAATTCAACTGAGGCTATAATTTCTCGTGGTATATTCTGTTTCTTTTATTTATATAACGGTACTAGAGTACATTACCTGCCACATTGCCGCTATATCGCCGCAATATGCCGTACATTGCCATTATGTCGCATATTACCATTATGTCGCACATTGCTATTATATTGCATATTGTCATTCTTGGTTACCACTAGGGGTATCATACTACGCGTTATTTCTAGGCTTTTTACGGTCGTAATAAGTTACTATAAGTTGCCAGCTAGCAACTTATACCGCATATTCCTATAGCAGCACCTATAGTAAACCATATAACTTAGGCATACTGCATAATAAGCCTTAGCGGTCAGCTGTATATATTTATTTACATCGGTTCTGGTAACCCCTTCTTCTTCTCCTTAATTTGGTATTGTAAAGATAGCAATCATTTAAGGCTCTATTTAGAGCCATTTATCTAAGTTGTTACAATTTATATTAGCTATTATACTAATAAATGCTAGCAATTAAACTACGTGCTACTATTACCCTTTACCAAACCCGCTGGAAACTTCCTAACCAGCAGGGTGCCTATGACCTTCGACAAGACTTTTTACAAGAGGCCGATTAGGAGGACCTAATTAGGTAGCAAAAAATACTGGTTCCCTTTTAGAAGCTTTGTGAATAAGAGAAAGGTTGAGCATAGAGAGTTAGTCAAGAGGGACAATATGGCGCACTATGGAGAGTTCTCCATAGTATGAACTTCATATATGATGTTCTTAAGAAAGCGCAGGAGGAGATTAATAAGTCTGATGCCAATTTTAAACGAACTAAGCACTATAATACTGGTATTAATACGGCCTGGCTAAAGCTTGAGAAATACTTTAAGCTAACAGATTTCTTACCTCTTTACGTTACAGCTATTGTCCTTCACCCTACACGGCGATTTGAGTACTTTGAGGATAAGTAGGAAGAGCATCCAAGTTAGGTTAAGACCGCAAGGAAGGCATTTAAAGACCTTTTCCTAAGTTATTGTGAAAAGGTTCCTAATATTAATTCTGCCTTTAACTTTAAGAATCAGCCAAATAATACAAAATCTTCCTACCTTACATACAACGAATTCTCAGTTAATTACCTATCACGGAAGTATCACAAGTAGAAGAAGAAGGATATGGATAGTCTGGAGCTTAATACCTATCTAAGGTCTTTTGATTACCGGCTTCTATTAATCCAGGACCTGCTTATGTGGTAGAAGGAGCATCAAACTGACTTTCCTATCCTTGCACGTATGGCATTTAACATATTCTCAATACCAGTAATGAGTAGTGAGGTAGAACGCGTGTTCTTAGCGGCTAAAAGGCTTATTACGGATGAGCGAAATTGCTTAGGAGCAGAGGTTGTAGAGGCTAGTGAGTGCCAGAGGCACTAGCTAAAGGCAGATCTTATAGATTAAAGCGAATTCCTGCGAATTCTTACAATTAATAAACTCAATATCTTACCTTTCGTTCTTTCTGCCACTGTATCGCGGCACGTTGCTGGGACAACCTCCTAGCCAAATATCTGATTGGAAGTTTAATCAAATCGGCCGTCAATCAGGCTAGCTTCAATCAAATACGGCCCGTGCGTCAGTCAATCAAATATCCTGGCAATCAGTCCGGATATTTGACTGTTGGCAGCACTGGAGTGGTCGATTCTAGAATTCGCCATCGTTCATTACTTTTTTTTGGCCCTTGATCTGAGAATTTACGGAATTGTGGTCTTGGGAAGGGAAGATTTATAGCACACTGAATCTCTGTTTTTTGGGAAGTGTTAACCTAAGGTTCGTTCGGGTTGGGTTAAAAGGGTTTCAAAACAACGCGTATATCTATATAGAATTCAATCATCAATTATACCGCCACCATGCCTTCTAATCGTGTTAGAATTGATGTAGGCCTTGTTTAGAAGACTCGATATAACGGCGAAAACAGCTCTCCCCAAACCCTGGCCGTTGCCCGAATTCGAACCTCTCCATATTAATAATTAGGACGACCATAGCTCACCAAACCTCCCTTCTAACGTTGATATACACAATATTTTCAAGTTATTTGGACTATCCTTTACGGATGAGATTATGGATAAGCTTATAAGTGGATAAATAAGCACGCGGAGCTCTATCCGCTCGACAAGGAAGCAGAATACCTACGCATATGGCAGCCAGTATGTGCTCTACGCGTACTTCGGAATGCTTATTCATATAGAAATTACTATAGAGCCGGCTATTAAAGACTACTGGGGGGTTTAAACACACATGGCAGCCTGATATTCCTGAGTACGGGCACCGAATTTAGCTGATCTGATTGGTCGATCTTTATCGATAACCCGAGGACCGAATTAACGTGTTAAGGGATAAGATAGGCCTGTCGGAAAAGTCAAGCTGGGCCTCTAAGCTGTATAAGTCGCGGGCTGAGACTCGAGAGCATGCCGCGATACAGCAGCGCTTGCTAAAAGAGCAGGGGGAACTACATGTATTACTGTAGTAAATCAGGAGGTAAAGAGGTTGAGTGAGGGAAATAATGGATAAGACACCGTAAGCTACACAATTTGGCATAGTAATAACCGGTTGACTTGAGTGCAGGCTCGACAAGTCACGAAAGGGTAAAACGTGTACTGTACATAATACGCCCAAAACTCCGAATAAGCGCAAAGGAAGCTAAATATAAACCGGGCATAGACTTAACACAGCAGAAACCAAAAGTTATGCAGCCAAATGATACATTGTCAATTAGTAGGTATTCATGGTATACAGATAATTTACAAGCCGTCCTGTGAATTAACGTTATGAACTCTCTAGTGCTTCCCTCGCCTTCTGGATAGCTTCTTTAGCAATCCTCCTTTCTTCTGCGCCGTCAACATCTTGTTTTGGCATTCCGGTGGTTTGCACAATAAGCCTGATTTTATCCTCTGTATCTTTTAGCGCTTTCCGCCCTTCTTCCCTGATCTCGCCTTTCCAAAAGCCTCGGGCGCTTTCCCACTTCTTTTGCATCCTCTTGAGGGAAAAGACGAGGCCAAGCGCCGCTACAGCTCCAGCTTCAAAAAGAGATGTGGAGATCGAAACGTATAGCAAAGCCGAAAGAACGGATGTCAGTAATGTGGTCGATAATGTCTGAAGTACAAGCTTCTGCGCGAGTGCTTGGAGCGGAGGAACGGTTTCGCTCAATAGGAGAGCGCGGGTGATTGGAATCTGCGCGGGCCACGGCTTGGGTTCTGGGAATTTTACTTCACCATCGTCCACCAGTTTCGCCTTACGCTTTTCTAGAGCTACAATTTCATGTGGCAGAGGTGGATACGTTCCGAGGGTATGCTGGTCAACATTTTCTGGCCTTTTGCGCAGCAAGTCTTCGTTATATCTTTCAACTTCTTTAAAGAGTCCGGCTTGTTCAATGTGGCCAGCAAGGTAAATACACTCCTTTTCGGCGTCGACAAGCCAGCGTCGCTCCAAGACTTCGGAGGCGATCATCCAAACGTCATCAACGCGCCAGAAGAGTTTCCACCAGGCAATCTTCCGCCAGTTTTTCCCAGCGAAAGCCCCTTCCAGTTGATCTCGGAGTTCGATATGCCCATGTTCAGCCCACACTTTGATGGACTCGAGGATAGGCTGTCTAGTGCTCTCTGAAACGGTTGATGCAACAAGTTCTTCTAGCCGCTGCGCATCTTCCTTAGCGATGTTTGCCTCGATATCATCTAGTATCGAGGCAATCAGGTTCTTGACGGCAGGTTTGACTTTTGATTCAGATTGTTCAACCCCATTGGCAAGCCAATCTGTAAGCGCAGGCATTCCACTCCTGAACCATCCTTGTTCGTAAGCTACGGAATTCGCTGTCGATTCTCTAAATTTTGAAAGCGCTTTTGCAGCGGTGTCCACATCGACGATTATGAATGCATCTGAAGTGTCTTGCAAAGCTTCGTCCTGAGGTGCTGGCAGACCTATAGCAACCTTTACCATTTCCGGCGAGATGCCTTCGACGGTATCAGCTGTATATCGACCATAGGCTACACTGCTTCGAATTCCCTGTCCAATGACGATGGCTTTATGAACAGGGTACGTAACTAGTGTAACCCTCCCAGACGATGAGGTTGGGGTTTGAAGGCTGGGTACTAATATCGCATCCTTAGGTCTATCTGAGTCTGTGGGTCTTCCTGGACCTGTTACGTTGACATTAAGTGTATATATGAGAACTTCAAGGTTGTTCTTGTGTAGGACTCTGGAAGGAAGAGAAATGGTTTGTAGGAGTGGATTTGGTGGGTGTACGTCGGTTTCGTCACCATGGCTGAGGAAACCAGTAAGCAGTTATTTCAACAGTTGTATGAGTGGTGATAGAACCGTAATAAAATTCCTCTCCCATCATCAAGCCTCGTGTCTTCCAGTTGCTGCTCCCAAGCGCCTTCTGCGGCCAGCGGGTCAACGAGCAGTAATCGAGTCAGCTTTCGTGCGATTTTCTGATCGCCCATGCTGAGGACTAGAGCAGTCATTCCATCAGCTTTCCGTTATCCAGAGCGTTTGACGTGAAGTGTTATGCCTACCGGCCACCCGTACCACCGCTTCTTTTGTCTCTAGCCCCCTCAACGCCAATTGAAGCCGGCTTAGATTTACATAGTTCGCCGCATTCTGTTTCAACCCGTCTAGTGTCCGATATAGCTCCTGGTTGTGGGCAGCAACCTCCAATGGTGGGTTGATTGCTGTTGTAGACACGAGTGTAGAGGCATTCCGGAAACGTGAGAGAGCTCGGGCTTGCGGAGGAATTCTAAGCGTAGCGACTCTAGGTTGGTTGAGTCTCCAGATGGAGCATGAGGGGCAGAAGAAAATGTCGGTCGGCCTATTTCTCGTTGCCCTGGAGGTTTGCCGCACGGAAGGTATCCGTGGAGGCATTGAGTTTATTGGCCGTGAACCTCGCTCATGTTGCCGACGATGAAATTTAAGGACGCCAAGAAATGCTCGGACGGGAATCACCAAAACTCGGATTTTAGATCAAAAATATTCCTACCCCAAGCATTTGTGGTGCTACAAATTAGTGCAAAATTGAGAACAGTTAGCTAATTCTACTGCTAAGAGAATACTAGTCTCGTCCCTGACGCGACCGGCATTTCCTAGCAGTGATGTCCAAGAACAGCTCGTTCATTATTAATCATCATTGGATACAGTTCTCTAGTGGTACTGGTTATCGATTTCACATGGAAGTGTGGTATCCCGAACAGAACATTTCCTCCAGCCAAAACCAAATTTGACACCGTAAAGTGGTGCTCTTCAAACTAAACAAGTACCTATAGGCAACCCATTTCATTTAGCTTCTTCTACCCCGTCCAGAACCCGAGGACCTGGACCACGTTAGTTGTCTAGCTTGATATGTAATTCTGAACAGAACTTACATGCTGATTCGTCTAGCCACAGTTGCGAGTCCGCTGTCATTCTCAGCCTCCTTGCTAGCTTTTTCAAGTGCCTGAGTTCTGCTATCTTCGTGTGATTTCTTAACTTCTTCATGGCTAGGTGGTAGCCGTTCATTCTGGAGATCGACTTTTCTGGCGTCCTCAAAGCTATGGATGGCTTGCTTGATGCCTTCTGCGCCAAGCATAAGGGTTCCTGCGGGGAGACGGCCACCGGATGCTGTCTTTAGCTCAGTAACACGCTCTGATTCTTCACGCAGTACCTGAAATACTCGAGAAAGACGACCAATAGCAAGAATTTTATTCTTGATTGCGCGTCGCTTAAACTCGGTGGATTCCGGATCTATGTTTGCCGAGGAGAGCGGTGGTGATGAGGGACCCGAAGATATGGAACTTGGTGTTTCTTCCTCGAGTTCCTCCTTGGAGCAGGTATTGAGAATGGCAATGAGCATGTCAGTAACTGTGGCGGGTTAGTCTATCTCTCAACTAGAACATGATTGGTACGCACTTTTCTCGCCGACGAAAGGTAGAGACCAGGTGAACACGTCCATGAAATTAGGCAGCCAGTATGGATGGGGTGTGCAATCTGGGATTCAATTAGCGGGATATCAAATTCTGCAGATATGCAGGCCATACTGAATTGTCGGATGTTCATGACGTTGTTCTCATACTTCAAAACAGCAGCCTTATTGTTATACACATCCAAGTAGTTGGGGGCGCTGAATATGGTCATAACACTAGGGAATCCTGTAGTCCGAGTTTTGCGGTACATACGATATCCGGCATCCTGGGCTTCGTGGGCACGAATAATAGACAAGAGATTATTCTTCTCAAGGAACGCGCACGCTGCAGGGTAAGAGAAAAAATAAGAGCACCCTCGCACGTGATTGTGAACAAAGAAGTCATTGGTCTTCTCTTGGCCGAATTCCTCCAGAGGATCAGCCCAAAGAATGTCGCACATTAGGCCATGAGTAGGAGGTTCCCGAAAGCGGTCAATCTAGAAAAGCAGTCAGCAGCAACCAACTAGTATTGTATAGGTGCAACAGACGCTCTTCAAATCCTCCAAAGTATGAAGTTCTGGGCTCAGCCCTCCATGTATGCATAGGAATTGTTTATTCATAATTGCCGCCAGCGGTAGAGCACAGAAAGATTCCATGCAGGCCTCATAGACTGCCTCGGAGTACTTGTGCTTGCATTCGAGCTTGAAGGTAAAGTAATCGGTCAAATGCCGGCATTCATGGTTACCTCGAAGCAGCCAGAGTGTACTTGGATACCAGATCTTCAAGGACCAGAGGTAAAGTACGCACTAGAACACGGTCAATGGCGTGGTATGCATAATTAATGCCTGTACTAACCTCTATACTGAAATAACCTCGGTCAACATAGTCTCCCAAAAAGAGATATCTGGTGTCGGCTGGATCGCCACCAACTTCAAAGAGCTTCATGAGGTCGTAGTACTGCCCGTGAACATCTCCACATACAGTAATTGGCGCGTCCATCTCCAGAAGGTTGGGTTCCGCCTTTAGGATCTCTGTACCCTTACGTATAATCCACAGCGCCTGCTCCTCAGTCAAACGACCTTCGCGGTAAAAATGTTGCTTAAGGAATTGGAGATTTGGCTTGTTTCGGTCGGTTGACGAGAGGAACTGTTCCTGCGACGGGGGATGGAAAGCAGGAGCCTGGACATCTGCGATCCAATTGAGTGAGCACAAGAATCTAGTGGTTTGCGGGCAGTGGTATGATCTTCAAACCTCCTCCACCACTGGAAACTAATTATATTGCTAGACCGTACCTTTACAGACTCGTTCCATCGTGCTTACTTGAGAACCATCCTCCATAGTATGCAAAGTGAAATCAATTTCAGGCAAGGGCTTCTTTTGTTTGACTGCGCGGATAGCATTGTCGATGTACTTTGTTTGATCGAATGGCTGTTGATTGTTCTCCATGGTGGCGATGATTTAAAGGCGGTTACAAGAGTGAGGAATATCAGGTATAGGCGGTTGGAAACGAGGGTTAGGAAGGGTAGCAAGATCCTGAGGGGTGGCGGCTGAGGAAAGATGACGAAGCCAAGACTCTCTGCGATGCCGTTAAAGTGACTTGTGCGATTCAACTTAGTTTCTAATCGATAGCGGCCTTGGTAGAGGCGGAGGTTGCGCGTTAAGATGTATGTTGGTAAGGCAAAGAGGTGGGTGTTAGAGGCTTAGGGCTGAGAAAGTGGGATATTCTGGAGGCAAGCGATGATCCGGGTTGCAAATTGCTGCAAGCAGTTGCCTGAGGGATCGCGAAATCGCGTGCAGGGGTAGATGTCGACAGCGAGCGGGTTGAAGAGATCAAGTATATTGGTATGAGTTCCCCGCAATGGCCTTGATCTTTTCAGGAGTCGAAAAGCCGTGGGGCGAAGGTAGTGCAAGCGGCTGAACAACTCATTCACAGGAAGGCCTTGCTTGATATGCGATGCGGCTCTGATGGGCTAGACTGACCATGCACTTAGGCTTCAGCGGGGCACATTCGGCAAGCGGTCACATGGATATAGCTTGGCGTGGTGGAGAGTCTTGAACTATTCGAGGCTAAGTATTATTGACGTGATTTGATTTATATGTTCACGGCTGTGGATTAAGAGAGAGGGGACCAATCTCCTACACTGTTTACGTTGTGGTGTCAACCCGGGACGGCTTATTAGTCCTGATAGCAAACTCTGGATTTGTGAACATGAAAAATAAAGGTTGGAACGCAGAGCTAAAGGGGCATTAAAGAATGTACCGTGGAGACTTAGGGAGATAATCATTTCGAATTTCAACATGTGCATCTTTGAATCGCTAGAGCAGGCTGTTTTTATTTGGCCTCTGAGGATGTGCAGCTCAAAGTATGCTTATGATGGGATCACTGAACGAGCCTTTACTTAATTCAGAAAATTGTACAGATTTTTTGTGTTCCGCTCTGGAGGCCCAATGCCCAAGCAGAAGACCAATTAGCTGGCAACGGGTAAAATGAGTAACGCCTGATTTTGTTACGGATCCTTCTATTCCAATATCGCGACGGATGATTTTTCCTTCTGCCTAGAGTGTTTCTGTGAGCGCGTGATAAAGCTTGGCTAATACCTAGCGGCTTGGCATTTTTCTTTGTATAAATCTCGCCCTTCCCCCGTCCCCTTTCTACTCCTCATCCTAGTGCAAGGGCATACGCGTGTCAGTGAGGATTCGTCCGAGACCGTGTTTTTGCTAGTTGAAAACTACAACTATTTGACTGCTCCTGTTGGTCTTCGGATCGGCTGGGAATTTTTGGAAAACAACCTGTGAAGACCTCTCAGAACCGCTTTTCGTTGATGTTTTCACCTTGTGTGAGACTCCAAGGAAGAGATTGCCAAGATCACTGACGAGCCTTAAAAGAAGCCTTACATAGTTAAGTACATGTGTATTGAAGCTAACCCGCCTTGGTGACTAGCCCAAGGGCTGGACAAGCATAGGTAACTCCATAGTTCAAGTTTTGAATTAGCGTGTTGAGGTGAGGCACAACGGAGTAGCGGGGCGACGAGCCAAGCACCCTCCAACTTCACCATGAAGACGGCACTTGTCACCGGCGGTATGATATCCCTAAAAATTGCAATATGCTGATGCTGCTTTCCTAACAATACGTGTAGCAACGGGTTTACTTGGTCGCGAGGTCGTGAAGGCCTTTGAAGGTGCTGGATATGAAGCAGTAGGCACCGGTCTGACACGATGTAATCCACCCTCTACCGTCAAGCTCGATTTACTGGACACGGACGATGTAGTGAGGGTTCTAGATGAAGTAAAGTATGACGATCTTGTTGGACTGAGTGGAATACTAGAACAGCTATCTGATTGGTGATGAGGGTCATTAAAGGCCGGATGTTGTCGTTCACTGTAAGTTGAGCTTTCTTCTCACGACTTATCTAGGATGGAATTCCTTGGGGTTCCTAGCCTCTTTGGTGCTCTTTAATGCTGATTGTATGTCTTGAATAGGCGCAGCAAACCGCTCTCCAGACTCCTGTGCCGCCGACCCAGATACCGCACACGCCCTTAACGTAACAGCGTCAGGCAATCTCGCATCTACAACTTCCTCGCGTGGCATCTTTCTCATCTATATCTCTACAGACTACGTCTTCTCCGGACGTCCTGGCGAAGCGCCTTACACAAATGTCTCCACCCCAGATCCCTCGAACGTCTATGGTCAAACAAAGCTTGAGGGAGAGAAAGCGATATTGGGTGTGTCAAGCAGAGCGGCTAGTCGTGACGAAAGCGGCAAAAATCAGGGTCTACGAATCCCAAGCATTGTCCTCCGTGTCCCTATCTTATACGGGCCCTGTGAGCCTTCCGAAAGCGCTGTGAATATGTTAATGTCACAAGTATGGGCATCGCAGGAGATAAAGCCTTCTGATCCGAAAATTAAGATCGATGACTACGCCCAACGTTTTCCAACCAATACCGAAGATGTTGCACGGGTATGTCTTGATATCTGCAAGCTATACCTAAATCCTCCAACAGGAAAGGAACTACCAACTATACTACAATTTTCTTCTGAAGACAAGATGACCAAATGGCAGATATGTGAGGCGTTTGGCGAGATACTAGGGCTACCGCTCGAGGGGCTGGAGCCGTATAATCCCAAAGAGGAACAACAGGATGACATTAAAAGGCCCTATGACTGCCACTTGGACACAACCGCTTTGAAGAAGCTTGGTATTGATGTGAGCACTGTAGGATTCACGAACTGGTGGTATGTTTTCAATGTCGCGCGTTTAGCCCGTACTTCCAGGATACTGACAATGCCCAGGAGGAGGGAAGTGCGTGCATTCAAGCATTAGGCCTTGCACTGCCCAATGCATGGGTATCAGCAGTCATGTGTACTACTTGGGATACGAACACGATCCTCTACTTATAGAATCTGCCCCACACAATATATTACCCCTTCGCGAACTATTGCTCTCTCTCTCCTACTAAAGCTGTGATTCTCTATGTTATTAAACTAAGCAGTCCATGTTCTGTGCACGGTCATCCGTCCAACTGGAACCGCACCCACTCGCGTTGCTATATTAAAATATTTTGGTGAACGGAACCTTCGTCTAAACAGATTCTGGCCCCAATTGACAAATCCATAGTCAAAATCCTGACTACGGACAATGACATAGCGTAGTAGTCCAATTGATTAGCAGACATCCGAGTCTAGAATATCTAATAGACGTTTTCACGTGACACGGACTTTCCTACGCCCGCAGCGTGCTTGTAGCGCACTGCAACGCGCCAGGGGCGAACAATCTCAAACAATCGCACCACAACCCCTGCATTATCTTTCGTTTCTTCTCCTCAAAAGGAAAATGTGATGGAAACGCATGCATCATAGGTCTTAGATACTGTGATTTCATTCCGATACAATGCAATTTCTTGGTTTTCAACCATCACGTATGTAACACCCCTGAACGCCTGCAGTCGCATAGCAAGCCCGGAAGAGCAAACGTCCATCGGTGCCTGTCACGGTTTCAGATCCATGAAGCTGTAGGATTCCCCACCACATTGAAGTTTATTTTGGGGTGAACTGGGCACTATGAGTGGTGAGCGTGCATTGATGCGGCGTTGGGGCGGCTACCTGATCACCATTCAGCGGCTGCCACTGCGCCTCATTCTTCCGTTTCATTTTTTAGTACTCAAATACCGACTATGGTAGTTTCAATTCTTCCTCGCGTGTTCTGCTATGCTGTAGCTTCTTTCTTACTATTTGGACTCATCTCCAACTGTCGCTCTTTATCCTTGGAAGGACACTTATCGAAAGGGCCAATCTCATCCCATTTATTGACGATTCCCTTCAGTGCCTATGGAACAGCCGCCACTCAGTGAGGACTCATTTCATGCTAATGAAGCCAGTTCAACACGAGAAACGTTACGCCGTAACAACACCTTGGACACAAACAGGTCGGGTGAATCGCTCGATCACCATGCCGAGACTAGCTTGTGGAAGAGCTGCTGGAAAGCGTCGTCTCTTATATTTCAACATCGAAGGAACAATCCAGGTAAAAAAGTCTTCAGATATATAGGATGCCTATCAAAAAACCATATTGCTGACGTTCACCAGGTATGGCCAGACGTCAAGCATGGAAACCAGTGACGCTTAAGGCACCGTTTCTTTTAAGCATTATGCTTGCATCGTCTGCTTTAATCGTTATGCTACAATACCTCCTCATCTCTAGCCAGAGAAATAATGGTATTATATTTTCGGCAAATATCAACGAGCTTCCGCTCAACCGGTCTTTTGCATACTTGTATCTACCAACCATCATTGCTGTAATTTACAGTTTTCTTTGGAGCTGGATCGACCTCGACGCGAAACGCCTTGAACCATTCTTCCAACTGTCACAAGATGGCGGAGCTTCGGCAAAGGACTCGCTGCTGCTTCAGTATCAATTCGACACAATTGCTTTGGTTCCACTTAAAGCAATACGACAGGGGTAAGTCCCCAAAGCTTCAAAATTTACAGGTAATTCTAACTGTCATAGGCATTGGACTGTATTCTCGGCTTCAGTTATCATGGTATTGGTATTCTGGGGTGTTACACCATCTCAGTCTGGCATCTTTGCTGTCCAGACGATTACTCAAAGCTCTGAAGTCCCGATGTTGAGGTCCACCAGCTATCTCACTATAAGCCAACAGCAAACGAGTTCTACAGCCAGTTACGCTCAATCAGTGTCAAATATTGCATGGCTAAACGAAA
>Ga0307515_10017257_pt1 | contig 13158 bp, 16 predicted proteins | sample 17_EM_MG_FD_194513 | JGI IMG/M metagenome (GOLD analysis project Ga0307515, IMG submission 194513) | Populus trichocarpa ectomycorrhiza microbial communities from riparian zone in the Pacific Northwest, United States - 17_EM | ecosystem: Host-associated > Plants > Roots > Unclassified | place...
ATGGCCACTTGCTGACGAGGATGTCTGGGCGGTCGAACTTGAGTATCGGCTTAAAAAGGCCATAGCTTTTGATTTGACCGTTGGATCGTGCAAAAAAGTTTACAGGGGTTTCCAGAGGCTGTTTTCATTGGGGGAGCTATGGAATGGCTACTCGGTGACAAGGATGTCTGGTCGGCCGAACTTCAGTATCGCCTTCAAAGGGTCATAACTTTTGATCCGACAGTTGGATCGTGCTCAAAATTTTACATGGGTTTCCAGAAGTTGTTTTCCTTGGGGTAGTTATGGAATGGCTACTCGGTGACGAGGATGTCTGGTCGATCGAACTTGAGTATTGGCTTAAGAGGGCCATAACTTTTGATTCGACCGTTGGATCGCGCTCAAATATTTCCAGATGCTGTTTTCCTTGGGGTAGCTAGAGAATGGCTACTCGGTGACGAGGATGTCTGGTCGGTCGAACTTGAGTATCGGCTTAAAAAGGCCATAGCTTTTGATCCGACCTTTGGATCGCGCTCAAAATTTTCCAGAGGTTGTTTCCTAGGGGTAGCTATGGAATGGCTACTCGGTGACGAGGATGTTTGGTCGATCGAACTTGAGTATCGGCTTAAAAGGGCCATAGCTTTTGATCCGACCGTTCGATCGTCCTAAAAATTTTACAGGGGTTTCGAGAGGCTGTGCTCTTTGGGGGGAGCTATGGAATGGCTTCTCGATTACGAGGATGTCTGGTCGGCCGAACTTAAATATCGGCTTCAAAGGGCCATAACTTTTGATCCGATCGTTGGATCGCGCTCAAATTTTTCCAGAAGTTGTTTTCCTTGGGGTAGTTATGGAATGGCTACTCGGTGACGAGGATGTCTGGTCGATCGAACTTCAGTATTGGCTTAAGAGGGCCATAACATTTGTTCCGACCGTTGGATCGCGCTCAAATATTTCTAGATGTTGTTTTCCTTGGGGTAGCTAGCGAATGGCTACTGGGTGACGAGGATGTCTGGTCGCCCATACTTGAGTATAGGCTCAAAAGGGCCATAACTTTTGATCCGACCGTTGCATCGCTCTAAGAATTTTCCAGAGGCTGTTTTGCTTGGGGTAGCTATGGAATGGCTACTCGGTGACGAGGATGTCTGGTCGGTCAAACTTGAGTATGGCTTAAGAGGGCCATAGCTTTTGATCCGACCGTTGCATCGCACTCAAAATTTTCTAGAGGCTGTTTTCCTTGGGGTAGTTATGGAATGGCTACTCGTTGACAAGGATGTCTGGTCGGCCAAACTTGAGTATCGCCTTCAAAAGGACATAGCTTTTGATCCGATAGTTGGATCGCGCTCAAAATTTTCCAGAGGTTGTTTCCTAGGGGTAGCTATGGAATGGCCACTCGCTGACGAGGATGTCTGGTTGGTCGAACTTGAGTATCGGCTTAAAAGTGCCATAGCTTTTGATCCGACCGTTCGATCGTGCAAAAAACTTTACAGGGGTTTCCAGAGGCTGTTTTCATTGGGGAGCTATGGAATGGCTACTCGATGACGAGGATGTCTGGTCGGCCGAACTTAAGTATCGGCTTAAAAGGGCCATAACTTTTGATCCGACCGTTGGATCGCGCTCAAAAGTTTCCAGAGGCTATTTTCTGTGGGGTAGCTATTGAATGACTACTCGGTGACGAGCATGTCTAGTCGCCCGTACTTGAGTATCTGCTCAAAAGGCCATAGCTTTTGATCCGACAGTTGGATCGCGCTCAAAATTTTACAGGGGTTTCCAGAGGCTGTTTTCCTTGGGGTAGCTACGGAATGGCTACTTGGTGACGAGGATGTCTGGTCGCCCGTCCTTGTGTATTGGCTCAAAAGGGCCATACTTTTGATCTGACCGTTGGATCGCGCTAAAATGTTTACAAGGATTTCCAGAAGCAGTTTTGCTTGGGGTAGCTATGGAGTAGCTTCTCTTTGACGAGGATGTCTGGTCGCCTGTCCTTGAGTATCGGCTCAAAAGGCCATAACTTTGGATACGACCGTTGGATCGCGCTCAAAAGTTTCCAGAGGCTGTTTTTCTTGGGGAAGCTAAGGAATGGCTACTCGGTGACGAGCATGTCTGGTCGCCCATCCTTGAGTATAGGCTCAAAAGAGCCATAAATTTTGATCCGACCGTTGGATCACGCCCAAAAGTTTACAGGGGTTTCTAAAGGCAGTTATGCTTGGGGTAGCTATGGAATGGCTACTCGGTTGACGAGGATGTTTGGTCGCTCGCCCTTGAGTACCGACTCAAAAGGACCATAACTTTTCATCCGACCGTTGGATCGCGCTCAAACTTTTACAGAGGCTGTTTTGCTTAGGGTAGCTATAAAATGGCTACTCGGTGACGAGGATGTCTGTTCGACCGTACTTGAGTATCGCCTCAAAACGGCCATAACTTTTGATCCGACCGTTGGATCGCGCTCAAACGTTTCCAGAGGTTGTTTCCTTGGGATAACTATGGAATGGCTACTCGAAGACAAGGATGTTTGGTCGGTCGAACTTGAGTATTCGCTCAAGTGGGCCATAACTTTTGATCTGACCATTGGATCGCGCTCAAAAGTTTACAGGGGTTTCTAGAGGCAGTTTTGCTTAGGGTAGCTATGGAATGGCTACTTGGTGACGACGATGTTTGGTCGCCCGTACCTGAGTATCGGCTCAAAAGGACCATAACTTTTAATCCGACTGTTGGATTGGCTCAAACTTTTATAGAGGCTGTTTTCCTTAGGGTATCTATAAAATGGCTACTTGGTGACGAGGATGTATGTTCGACCGTACTTGAGTATCGACTCAAAAGGGCCATAACTTTTGATCCGACTTTTGGATCGTGCTCAAACTTTTCCAGAGGTTGTTTCCTTGGGATAGCTATGGAATAGCTACTCGAAGACAAGGATATTTGGTCGGCCGAATTTGAGTATTCGCTCAAGTGGGCCATAACTTTTGATCTGACCGTTGGATCGTGCTCAAAAGTTTACAGGGGTTTCTAGAGGCAGTTTTGCTTGGGGTAGCTATGGAATGGCTACTCGGTGATGAGGATGTCTGTTCGACCGTACTTGAGTATCGGCTCAAAAGGGCCATAACTTTTTATCCGACCGTTGGATCGCGCTCAAAATTTTCCAGAGGTTGTTTCCTTGGGAGCTATGGAATGGGTACTCGATGATGAGGATGTCTGGTCGGTCGAACTTGAGTATCAGCTTAAAAGGGTCACAGCTTAGTTTTTAATCCGACCGTTGGATCGCGCTTAAACTTTTACAGAGGCTGTTTTCCTTTGGGTAGCTATAAAATGGCTACTCGGTGACGAGGATGTTTGTTCGACTGTACTGGAGTATCGGCTCAAAAGGGCCATAACTTTTGATCCGACCGTTGGATCGCGCTCAAAATTTTCCGGAGGATGTTTTCCTTGGGGTAGCTATGGAATGGCTACTCGATGACGAGGATGTTTGGTCGGTCGAACTTGAGTATCAGCTCAAAAAAGCCATACCTTTTGATCTGACCATTGGATCGCGCTCAAACGTTTACAATGGTTTCCAGACAAAGATTTTCTTGGGGTAGCTATAGAATGGCTACTCGGTGACAAGGATGTCTGGTCGCCCGTTCTTGAGTATCGGCTCAAAAGGACCATAACTTTTGATCCGACTGTTGGATCATGCTCAAAATTTTCCAGAGGCTGTTTTCCTCGGGTAGCTTTGGAATGGCTACTCGATGACGAGGATGTCTGGTCGGTCGAACTTGAGTAACGACTTAAAAGCGCCATAGCTTTTGATCCGACAGTTGGATCGCGCTCAAAATTTTATAGGGGTTTCTAGAGGATGTTTTCATTGGGGGAGCTATGGAATGGCTACTCGGTGAGAAGGATGTCTGGTCGGTCGAACTTGAGTATCGGCTCAAAAGGGCCCTTAACTTTTGATCCAACAGTTGGATCTCGCTCAAACGTTTACAGGGGTTTCAAGAGGTTGTTTTCATTGGGGTAGCTATGGAATGGCTTCTCGAAGACTAGGATGTCTGGCCGGCTGCACTTGAGTATCGACTTAAAAGTGGCATAACTTTTGATGCGACTGTTGGATCGCCCTCAAATTTTTCCAGAGGCCATTTTCCTAGGGGTAGCTATGGAATGGCTACTGTGTGACGAGGATGTCTGGCGCCCGTACTTGAGTATCGGCTCAAAAGTGAAACAACTTTTTATCAGACCGTTGCATCGCGCTCAAACGTTTATAGGAATTTCTAGAGGCATTTTTGCTTGTGGTAGTTAAGGAATGGCTATTCGGTTTCTAGGATATCTTGTCGGTCGAACTTGAGTATCGGCTCAAGAGCGCCATAACTTTTGATACGACCGTTGGATTGCACTCAAATGTTTACAAGAATTTCTAGAGGCAATTTTGCTTGTGGTAGTTATGGAATGGCTATTCGGTGACAAGGATATCTGGTTAGTCGAACTTGAGTATCGGCTCAAGAGGGCCATAACTTTTGATCCTACCGTTGGACCGCGCTCAAATTTTTCCAGAAGTTGTTTTCCTTGAGGTAGCTATAGAATGGCTACTGGCTGATAAGGATGTTTGGTCGCCCGTACTTGAGTATCGGCTCAAAAGGGCCATAACTTTTGATCCGATCTTTGGATCACGCTCAGACGTCTACAGGGGTTTCCAGAGGCTGTTTTTATGGGGATAGCTCTGGAATGGCTACTCGGTGACAAGGATGTCTGGTCGCCCGTACTTGAGTAGCGGCTCAAAAGCGCCATAACTTTTGATCCGACCGTTTCATCGCGCTCAAACGTTTACAGGGGTTTCCAGGGCTATTTTCATTGAGGTAGCTATGGAATGGCTACTCGGTGACGACGATGTCTCGTCGGTCGAACTTGAGTATCGGCTAAAAAGGGTCATACCTTTTGATCTGACCGTTGGATCACGCTCAAAATTTTACAGGAGTTTCTAGAGGCTGTTTTCCATTGGGTAGTTATGGAATGCCTATTGGGTGAAGAGGATGTCTGGTTGCCCGTACTTGAGTATCGGCTCCAAAGGGCCATAGCTTTTGATTCGACCATTGGATCGCGCTTAAATTTTACAAGGGTTTCCAAACGTTGTTTTCATTGGGGTAGTTATGGAATGGCTACTCGGTGACGAGGATTTCTCGTCGGTCGAACTTGCATATCGACTTAAAAAGGCCAAAACTTTTGATCTGACCGTTGGATCGCGTTTAAAAATTGACAGGGGTTTCCAGAGGCTGTTTTCATTAGGGTAGCTATGGAATGGCTACTCGGTGACGAGGATGTCTGGTCGGTCGAACTTGCATATCGGCTTAAAAAGGCCATAACTTTTGATCCGACCGTTGGATCGCACTAAAAAATTGACAGGGGTTTCCACAAGCTGTTTTCATTGGCGTAGTTATGAAGTGGCCACTAGGTGACGAGGATGTCTGGTCGGTCGAACTTGCGTATCGGCTTAAAAGGGCTATAACTTTTTATCCGACCGTTAGATCACCCTCAAACTTTTACAGAGGCTGTTTTCCTTGGGGTAGCTACGGAATGCCAACTCAGTGACGAGGATGTCTGGTCGATCAAAATTGAGTATAGGCTAAAAAGGGCCATAACATTTGATCCGGCCGTTGGATCACGCTCAAACTTTTACAGAGGCTGTTTTCCTTAGGGTACCTACGGAATAGCTACTCGGTCACGAGGATGTCTGTCTGGTCGAACTTGAGTATCAGCTCAAAAGGGCTATAACTTTTGATCTGACCGTTGGATCGCGCTCAAAATTTTTCAGAGGCTGTTTTCCTTGGGGTAGCTATGGAATGACTACTCGGTGACAAGGATGTCTGGTCGCCCACACTTGAGTAGCGGCTCAAAAGCGCTATAACTTTTGATCCGACCATTGGATCGTGCTCAAACATTTACAGGGTTTCCATAAGCTGTTTTCATTGGGGTAGCTATGGAATGGCTACTCGGTGATGACGATGTCTAGTCGGTCGAACTTGAGTATCGGCTCAAAAGGGCTATAGCTTTTGATTTGACCATTGGATCGCGTTCAAATTTTTACAAGGGTTTCCAGAGGCAGTTTTGCTTGGGGTAGCTATGAAATGGCTACTCGGTGACGAGGATGTCTGGTCTCCCGTACTTGAGTATCGGTTGAAGAGGGACATAACTTTTGTTCCGACCGTTGGATTGCGCTCAAAATTTTCCAGAGGTTGTTTTCCTTGGGGTAGCTATGGAATGGCTTCTTGAAGACAAGTATGTCTGGTCGGCCGCACTTGAGTATGGACTCTAAAGTGGCATAACTTTTGATCTGACCGTTGGATTGCGCTAAAATTTTTCCAGAGGCAGTTTTGCTTGAGGTAGTTATGGAATGGCGACTCGGTAACTAGGATGTCTAGTCGCTCATACTTGAGTATCGACTCAAAAGCGCTATAACTTTTGATCTGACCGTTGGATCACCCTCAAACTTTTACAGAGGCTGTTTTCCTTGGGTTAGCTATGGAATGGCGACTCGGTAACTAGGATGTCTGGTTGGCCGTACTTGAGTATCGACTCAAAAGGGCATGACTTTTGATTCAACCGTTGGATCGCGTTCAAATTTTTACAAGGGTTTCCAGAGGCAGTTTTGCTTGGGGTAGCTATGGAATGGCTACTCGGTGAGGACGATGTCTGGTCTCCCATAGTTGAGTTTCGACTGAAGAGGGACATAACTTTTCTTCCGACCGTTAGATTGTGCTAAAAATTTTCCAGAGATTGTTTTCCTTTGGGTAGCTATGGAATGGCTACTCGGTGACGAGGATGTGTGGTCGCCCGTACTTGAGTATCGGCTCAAAAACGCCATAACTTTTGATCCGACCGTTGGATCGCGTTCAAACGTTTAAAGGGGTTTCTAAAGGCTGTTTTCATTGGGGTAGCTATGGAATGGCTACTCGGTGACGACGATGTCTAGTCGGTCAAACTTGAGAATCGGCTTAAAAGGGCCATAGCTTTTGATCCGACCATTGGATTGCTCTCAAATTTTTACAAGGGTTTCTAGAGTCAGTTTTGCTTGATGTAGCTATGGAATGCCTACTTGGTGACGAGGATGTCTGGTCGTCTGTACTTGAGTATCGGCTCATAAGTGCTATAACTTTTGATCCGATCGTTGGATCACCCTTAAAAATTTACTGAGGCTGTTTTCCTTGGGGTAGCTATGGAATGGCAACTCGGTAACTAGGATATCTGGTCGCCCGTACTTGAGTATCGGCTCAAAAGGGCCATAACTTTTGATGCGACTGTTTGATCGCGTACAAATTTTTACAAGGGTTTCTAGAGGCAGTTTTGCTTGGGGTAGTTATGGAATGGCTACTCGGTGACGAGGATGTCTGGTCGCCTGTACTTGAGTATCGGCTGAAGAGGGACATAACTTTTGTTCCGACCGTTGGATTGCGCTCAAAATTTTCCAAAGGTTGTTTTCCTTGGGGTAGCTATGGAATGGCTACTCGGTGAAGAGGATGTCTGGTCGCCCGTACTTGAGTATCGGCTCAAAAAAGCCACAACTTTTGATCCCACCGTTGGATCGCGCTAAGATTTTTTCAGAGGCTGTTTTACTTGGGGTAGCTATGGAATGGCTACTGGGTGACAAAGATGTTTGGTCGTCCGAACTTGAGTATCAGCTCAAAAGGGCCATAACTTTTGATCCGACCGTTGGATTGCGCTCAAAATTTTCCAGGGCTTGCGAGAGGTAGTTTTGCTTGGGGTAGTTATGGAATGGCTTCTGGGTGAAGAGGATGTCTGGTCGCCCGTACTTAAGTATCTGCTCAAAAGGGCCATAACTTTTGATCCCACCTGTTGATCACGCTCAAAATTTTCCAGAGGATGTTTTCCTTGGGGTTTCTATGGAATGCCTACTCGGTGACGAAGATGTCTGGTCGCCCGTACTTGAGTATCGGCTCAAAAGCGCTATTACTTTTGATGCGACCGTCGGATCGCCCTCAAACTTTTACAGAGGCTGTGTTCCTTGGAGTAGCATGAAATGCCTACTCGGTGATGAGGATGTCTGGTCGCTCGTACTTGAGTATTGGCTAAAAAATGCTATAACTTTTGATTCGATTGTGGATCACCCTCAAACGTTTACAGAGGCTGTTTTCCTTGGGGTAGCTACGAAATGGCTTCTCGGTGAGGAGGATGTATGGTCGGTCGAACTTGAGTATCTGCTCAAAGGGGCTTAGCTTTTGATCCGTCCGTTGGATCGAGCTCAAATTTTTACCAGGGTTTCTAGAGTCAGTTTTGCTTGGGGTAGCAATGGAATGGCTACTCGATGACGAGGATGTCTGGTCAGTCGACCTTGAGTATCAGCTCAAAAAGGCCATAAATTTTGATTCGACCGTTGGATCGCGCTCAAACTTTTCAAGGAGTTTCTAGAGGCAGTTTTGCTTGAGGTAGCTATGGAATGGCGATTCGGTAACTAGGATGTGTGGTCCCCGTACTTGAGTATCGGCTCAAAAGGGCCATAACTTTTGATCCGATCGTTGGATCACGCTCAAACGTTTACAAGGGGTTTCCAGAGGCTGTTTTCATTGGGGAAGCGATGGAATGGCTACACGGTGACGATGATGTCTAGGCGGTCGAACTTGAGTATCACCTCAAAAGGGCATAGCTTTTGATCCAACCGTTGGATCAAGCTCAAATGTTTACTAGGGTTTCCAGAGTCGGTTTTGTTTGGGGTAGCAATGGAATAGCTTCTTTGTAACGAGGATGTCTTGTCAGTCGACCTTGAGTATCGGCTCAAAAAGGCTATAAATTTTGAGTCGACCGTTGGATCGCGCTCAAAATTTTCCAGGGGTTTCCAGGGGTTTCTAGAGGCAGTTTTGCTTGGGGTAGCTATGGAATGGCAACTCGGTAACTAGGATGTCTGGTCGCCCGTACTTGAGTATCGGCTCAAAAGGGCCATAACTTTTGATCCGACCGTTTGATCGCATTCAAATTTTTATAAGGTTTTCCAGAGGCAGTTTTGCTTGGGGTAGCTATGGAATGTCTACTCGGTGACGAGGATGTTTGGTCGCCCATACTTGAGTATCGGCTCAAAAGCCTCATAACTTTTGATCTGACTATTGGATCGCGCTCAAAATTTTCCATAGGCTGTTTTCCTTGGGGTAGCCATGGAATGACTACTCGGTGACGAGGATGTCTGGTCGCCGTACTTGACTATGTCTCAAAACCGCCATAACTTTTTATCCGACCGGTGGATCCCACTTAAACGTTTACAGGGGTTTCAACAGGCCGTTTTCAGTGGGGTAGCTATGGAATGGCTACTCGGTGACGACAATGTCTGGTCGGTCGAACTTGAGTATCGGCTCAAAAAGGCCATAACTTTTGATCCTACCGTTGGATCGCGCTCAATATTTTCCAGGGGTTTCCAGATGCAGTTTTGCTTGAGGTAACTATGGAATGGGTACTCGGTGACTAGGATGTCTGGTCGCCTGTACTTAACTATCGGCTGAAAAGGGCTGTTTTCAATGGGGTAGCTATGGAAAATTTTATAGTGGTTTCTAAAGGCTGTTTTCAGTGGGGTAGCTATGGAATGGCTACGCGGTGATGACGATGTCTAGTCGGTTGAACTTGAGTATCCGCTCAAAAGGGCCATAACTTTTGATCCGACCGTTGGATCGCGCTCAAAATTTTACAGGGGTTTCTAGAGGCTGTTTTCCTTGGGGTAACTATGGAATGGCTACTCGGTGACGAGGATGTCTGGTGGTCCGTACTTGAGTATCGGCTTAAAAGGGCCATAGCTTTTGATCCGACCATTGGACCGCGCTAAAATGTTTACAAGGATTTCCAGAGGTAGTTTTGCTTGGGGTTGCTGTGTAATGGCTACTCGGTAACGAGGCTGTTTGGTCGTTTGAACTTGAGTATCAGCTCAAAAGGCCCATAACTTTAGATCTGACCGTTGGATCGCATTCAAATTTTTACAAGAGTTTCCAGAGGCAGTTTTGCTTGGGGTAGTTATGGAATGGCTACTCGGTGACGAGGATGTCCGGTCGCCCGTACTTGAGTATCAGCTCAAAAGCGCCATAACTTTTGATCCGACTGTTGGATCGCGCTCAAAATTTTCCAGAGGCTATTTTCCTTGAGGTAGCCATGGAATGACTACTCGGTGACGAGGATGTCTGGTCGTCTTGAGTATCGCCTCAAAACCGCCATAACTTTTGATCCGACCGTTGGATCGCACTCAAACATTTACAGGGGTTTCCAGAGGCTGTTTTTAGTTGGGTAGTCATGGAATGGCTACTCGGTGACGACGATGTCTGGTCGGTCGAACTTGAGTATCGGCTCAAAAAGGCCATAACTTTTGATTCGACCGTTGGATCGCGCTCAATATTTTCCAGGGGTTTCCATATGCAGTTTTGCTTGAGGTAACTATGGAATGGGTACTCGCTGACTAGGATGTCTGGTCGCCTGTACTTGAGTATCGGCTGAAAAGGGCTATAACTTTTGATCCGATCGTTGGATCGCGCTCAAAATTCTATAGGGGTTTCTAGAGGCTGTTTTCAGTGGGGTAGCTATGGAATGGCTACGCGGTGATGACGATGTCTGGTCGGTCGAACTTGAGTATCGTCCCAAAAGGGCCATGACTTTTTATCCGACCGTTAGATCACGCTCAAAATTTTCCATAGGCTGTTTTGCGTGGGGTAGCGATGGAATGACTACTCGGTGACGAGGATGTCTGGTCGCCCATACTTGAGTATCGAGTCAAAACCAACATAACTTTTGATCCGACCGTTGGATCGCACTTAAACATTTACAGGGGTTTCCAGAGGCTGTTTTCTTTACGGTAGCTATAGAATGGCTTCTTGAAGACGAGGATGTGTGGTCAGCCACACTTGAGTATCGACTCAAAAGTGGCATAACTTTTGATTCGACCGTTGGATCACGCTCAAATTTTTCCAGGGGTTTCTAGAGCCAGTTTTGCTTGAGGTAACTATGGAATGGCTACTCAGTGACTAGGATGTCTAGTCGGTCGAACTTGAGTATCGGCTCAAATGGCCTATAAGTTTTGATCCTACAATTGGATCGCGCTCAAAATTTTACAGGGGTTTCCAGAGGCTGTTTTCCTTGGGGTAGCTATGGAATGCCTATTGGGAGATGAGGATTTCTGGTTGCCTGTACTTGAGTATCGGCTCAAAAGGGAATATCTTTTGATCTGACCGTTAGATCGCGCTCAAATGTTTACAAGGGTTTCTAGAGGCGGTTTTGCTTGGGGTTGCTATGGAATGACTACTCGATAACGAGGATGTTTGGTCATTGAAACTTGAGTATCGGCTCAAAAAGGGCATAATTTTTTATACGACCGTTGGATCGCGCTCAAAATTTTCCAGGGGTTTCCAGAGGCAGCTTTGCTTGAGGTAGCTATGGAATGGCAACTCAATGACTAGGATGTCTGGTCGCCCGTACTTGAGCATGTGCTCAAAAGGGCCATAACTTTTGATCTGACCGTTGGATCCCGCTCAAACTTTTCCATAGGCTGTTTTCCTTGGGGTAGCTATGGAATGGCTACTCAGTGATGAAGATGTCTAGTTGCCCGTATTTGAGTATCGGTTCAAAAGGGCCATAACTTTTGATCCGACCGTTGGATAGAGCTCAAAGGTTTCCAGAGGCTGTTTTCCTTAGGGTAGCTATGGAATGCCTCCTCGGTGAGGAGAATGTCTGGTCGCCCGTACTTGAGTATCGACTCAAAACCGCCATAACTTTTGATCTGACGGTTGGATCGCGCTCTGACACGACCAAAAGATTGATGTCTTCTCCCAAGTGCAGGAGTGTCGAAGTAATAAATAACCCGGCAAGACCGGGGTCGAACCACAGGGAGGTTAATTGTATAAATTATAAACAAAAATAATACAACAACAATAGTAACAATAATAATAATAACAATAACAATAATAATAATAATAATACTAGTAGTAGTAGTAATAATAATAGTAATAGTAATAGTAGTAATAATAATAATAATACCAATAATACTATTAATAATGATAATAATAAAGATGAAGAAGAAGAAGAAGTTGATGAGAGTTTTGAGATGGAAGATTAACGTAAGGATTAAACAATGATAACAACAAATGTCAAGGTTAGAGGTTCCACTAATGGTATTTCAAACAAGTATAGTATAAACTCTTATTATTCAATTGGAAACCACACACAAAGGAGGTTCCAATTAGATTATAAATTGTTAACATAATTACATTAGTTATCTTATTCGAATAATGCTAATACTTGTAAATGTTGTCAGGCATTCATGATTATAACTTATGTTAACAACAAATCAAGTTCCTTTCATAGCTCAGGTGTCGGTTATACCATACAGTATGGGCTATGAAAGTGCCAAGTATTTGTTGTACCAAGTATTATACAACATAAATCTAGATTAACCATTTAACAAGCAAAGTATTAAAAGTGAACAAGATAACAAATACAAAGCATGTTAGTATCCAACATTAAGGTCCGTGTTAAGTTTATATTATACTTATTCTTACACCATTAGTGTACCCTTTTCACCTTGACATAATTAACTTAGCTACACATAATGAAAGAAAGAAACATAAATAAACAAGATAAGAACATGAATGAGAAAGAAGTTAACTAGGTAAAGAAAAGGAAATGAAAGGCATAAACAAGAGATTAATATAAACAAAATTTAAGTATTACAAAAGAGAGAGCAAGAGCATGATCTTGATTTGAACACCAAGATGCCTAAATACATGGCAAATGCCTCCTTTTATAGGCCAAAATTCAGAACTATTGATTTGTTGACTAATTGATGAGTGAGTGGCCACATCTTGACTTGGTGACAATTCTTATCTTCTTGTCTGCCACAAACGTCATTGATAACATCATAATTTGAACAGACTTAAATCATGAAAGTTCTAGGAAATTGTCTCATCTTGCCAGGGTAAAAATGTGAGATCATTTGGACTTTTAGAACTCGAGATATGGGCTGAACACTGAACAGTGTCTGGGCTGCAGGACAGATTCAGACTTCTTCGTTGTTGCTACAATTTGGACTTGAAAACGGCCTTCTTAAATCTTGGACTCCCCATGAAAGTTGTAGGCCTATGTCTTAGCTTTCCATCCATATAAGGAAGACCTAAATCCGAGATCTACAGCTCCAGATATGACCCGATTACCGAACAATGTTCCAGTTTGGACTGCACCAACATCTCT
>Ga0307515_10017258_pt1 | contig 13158 bp, 12 predicted proteins | sample 17_EM_MG_FD_194513 | JGI IMG/M metagenome (GOLD analysis project Ga0307515, IMG submission 194513) | Populus trichocarpa ectomycorrhiza microbial communities from riparian zone in the Pacific Northwest, United States - 17_EM | ecosystem: Host-associated > Plants > Roots > Unclassified | place...
TATTTTGGAAGGCTTGGCTAATTTTATTGAGGACTTAATTGCAAGGAAATAAATTTTTTGGAGTCAATTTAGGTATTAATTGAAAGAAATTGAAGTTTGAAGACTGAAATTGAACTTTGAAAAGTTTAACTGGTCATTAATGGTTTAATTGTGAAAAATTAAAGTTTGATAGCTAATTAGAGGTTTGACTGAACAAATTCAAAACCAATAACCAAATCGTAAAAAGCACGAGACTTCAAGAGTTAAAATTGACTAAATCAAGGGGCAAATTGAATAAAATTAAAAGTTTGATGGTCAATTAAGGGTCCAAATACACAAATTAGAAATCAAGTACCAAAATAAAAATGACACTAAACTCTAGGGTTGATGATTGAGTTTGACACGGGTTAAATTGAATGAGATTAAGAGTTTAGGAGGCGATTTTGGGTGCAATTAAAAACAATTGAAAGAATATGAACTAAAATGAAATCTAAAGAAAAAAACTAAATGAAATTAGTGTAGCGAACATATCAATATTCATTGAAATAGTGATTTGACAAGTAACCTCTCGCCCAAAAAAACCTTTAGATTAGGCAAGGGGGCAATGTGGTTTTTTCACCATAATACAATATTTTTAACAATTTATGCAGGATTAGGTTAATAGTTTTATTTTCTTGTACGATAAAATTATTGATATACCCCTACAATAAAAGAATATATGATGCCTTTCAATCAGGGCTGCTATGGCATTTTCAAATTTTTTTAAATAGTTAAATTACTTTAAAGCCCTTAAAGACAAAATCAATATAACTCTCTCACAAAAACTTTTTTTTATCCTATTACATTGATTTCATTATTAATTTGAAAGTTATTTAAGGGAATTATTGTAATTTACATATATCAAATATTATTAAAAAACCTATTGACACGTGTGAACAACCCTGCATCGTTCAGGCAGCGCATGCGGGGTTGTTCAACCACCAAGCATTGCCTTCCAGGGTAGCATTTTGAAGGTCTATACGCTCCCTACATGATGGGGTTGCGTGTGTGCCAAACATGTCACTGGTTTGGTACAGGCGATCATTTTTTTTCTTCTCTCTTTCCTCCTCAAATTCAGTTCCAACCCCAAAATTCAAACTAGCTCCTTCAATTTTTCCTTTATATTTGATCCATGTATTTATTATTACAATTTTTTAAAAAAAATTTAATAAGCTATAAAATTACAAATGTTTTTCAATTTCAATCCCTTTTATTTTTTATTTTTTATTTTTTTAAATTTGACCCTCATTTTTTTAATTGATATTTGTTTTGTTTAATATCATTGTTTAGAGTGTTCTTTTTTATATAATTTTATCCTTTATGAGGTTAGTTCTAGGTTCAAGACCAGAGTTACTAGTCTCAACGGTTAATGTAGGCTAACTTTTTTTTGTCCTTTTTTAAATTGATTCATTTTAATTTCATCTTTCAACATGCGAACTTCATGATTTTACTCAATTTTCTTTTGAACACAATCACCTTGGTATCACCATTGAGTCAAAAATTTTGCATCTTGATTTGGGTGAATCCAAATCGAGTTTTTTAACCTTTGTTTAATTATATATATTTTTTAATTTTTATCTTTCAACATTTTATTTTCTAGAGATTGAGCTTCATATTGTTTCTTTTCATTTTGTTTTCTATGGAGTTATCAAGTTCTCATTTGATTTATTAGAAATTGGTTTTTGAACTTTTTTCCCGTTTTTTTTTTTATTTTTTTTAGTTTTACCCTTCAACATTAAGTTGTTGATGATCCGAGTGGGCTTAGATCGAGTTCTTTTTATCTTTTTTCACTATTATTTTTTTATCAGTTTATTTATTATTGTTGTATTTTATAATCATACTATTTAAAATACTAATTAAATCAATTACCCGTATCTCTTTTTTTTTTCCCTCTTTTTCTTCGCTGAAAAAAATTCGGTGGGTATGCGGACGTATATAAATACCAAATCTATTTTGAGCATAGAAGTCTAGATCCATAAAACAAGAAGTACCTTTTGAAGATTTTCTAAGGTATCATCAATGAAAATGCCATTCGTGGGTGACCAAAGTTCTGATCAGAATTCTTCCAACAACGGAGAGGTTCGAATATGAAGCTTCTAGAAAGAAAGAGATTCTGATAGATGTATATTAGTGTTTGTTATTCTCAGCGAAAAAACAAAAAGCCCCAGCAGAAGTGAATCTTTTTTTCAACGAAGAATTGAATCTAATGCATATCTCATGAATGGAAAAGTAGAAAAGTTGTTGTAAAAAGGAAAAGAAAGGAAGGGACTAAACTAAACATTTGATTCAGCTTCTTAATTCTGTAGGAACACATCTGTTGCCGTTTATTAATAACTGCCCTTATGAAAGCCAGGTCAAAAGAATGCTATAGTAATACACACAAGATCGAGAGGGAAAAAAAATCAAAAAAACAAGGCCAAAAACAGGGGTGACGTTTTGCTTCCCCATCTATGAATAATTACACCTTTGATTTTCTGTATTATTAAAACTGTTCTAGGACTATAGTAGTGAAGCTGTAGGTTTTATCTCTTCTGGAAGTTGAGGAACTTGATACCATAGGAAAACAGAAAGAAGAAGAGGACAACCCATCCAAGATGGGCGGCGGCCACGGCAGGAAGAAAGTCATATTCAAATCCCAAGTATCCTTTGAGGAATTCCTTTATTGGCACATCTTCAGACTCGCCAGGTACGCTGATTGTATTGGTTTTATCACCCACTTGAGATGTCACGAGGCCGTATAATGTCCAAGCCACTGGAGAACACCAGTAGTACCACCTCCACCAAATAGGTATTTGCTGTAATGAATGAGCAAAATTATTAGTTTTTATTTACACGAGGAAACGAGCAAGGGTTTAGGATGAAAAGCATGCATCATCATTCATCAATTATAAATAACAACATTGCGAATGATTTATTAAATATAATGCAGCTGAGTTTAAGATTACTTACAGGCCTAGGAAGAAGGAAACCAGAGAACAAGTTCCAGAAGGACGTGAAGAAGGACATGCAAATGGCAGCAATTTGTGGGGCAGGGGTCAATGCAACAACCATCATCCCAAACAATGTGAAGTAAACAAAGCACATGAATATGAAGTAGTAGAACCACAAGAACTTTGCAGCCGTCCACTCGAAGCCCATCATGGAGAAAAGGAGAATGCTATAAACAATAGTTTGTACTGCTACATAAATTGCTTCTATGGCCACCTGCAAGAAATTATCCTGTCAGCCTGAAAGCATGTATAACGACATTTGAGTCCTACTGATCATGGTGAATTAAGAGAAGGATGGAGGATGGGGGTAGAAATTGTCCTGTAAATAAAAAGAGGCCTCCCACATATTTTTACCTGCGCAAATGCGTAAGGCAATGGGGAGTACATTCCAGCTGCTCTTTCGCGATAGAAAACTGTTCTCTCAATAGCAATTATAGACTGCACTCCCGCAGCATTGGTTGCACCAAGGAAAAGCACCGCTGCGTACATGGCTCCGAAAACATTCAATAGATCTTGCTGGCTAAATCTGTTAACAAATCAAATTTACCTGTCAGTATGAGTGCAGAATTGAAAGCAAGAAGATAACATATGGCATTCAAAAAATGTGCAAGTTCTCAAAATCAGGAACGTTTCCCTCCCTTTTGAACAAAATACAGGCTACTCCTGCCGTATACTGGTATAAAGTAAGCAATAGTATGGGTACAACAATTATTTTTCAAGACAGAATTCAAAGCCTTACGTCTTCTGTCCTTTGTCCCAAAAGATGAGACCGAATATTATTCCAATGGCTAATGTCATGAACAGACGAATGGCATTATAACGAGGGTTTCTCCAGTAAGACCAATGCTGTTTCCAGAAACAAGCTTTGCATTGAGTAAGAAAAGTTTGGGAGTATTGGGTTCGGAAGTAGAGATCCTTGGATCCTGGTGCTGGTGTGCTTAGCTCTTTGATAATTTCCTGATTCCTCCTGAAAGCATTTCAACATAGAAAATAAGAAGAAAACTACAAAACTCTAGGCAATTTATGGCTATCATGATATATCCAGGCTTACTGATAGAGGGAGGAGTTGGCATATTGTTCTGCGAAGTCTACATCCAGTTGTGCCTCCATTGAAGGAGCACTAATTTCGAGCATCCATGTTGCAGGGTTATACGCATCTCTTATCTTGGGAACACCTGGGACAGCCTGTATTTAAATAAAAATATTAGTTAATATCATAATTTCTGTCTATATGGATGCTTTTGATAATGGTTGTGCGGAATGGCGCAAAATGATCCTTATAGCCAACCTCATCTAGTTTGGGATTGAGGCTTGGTTGTTATATCACAATTTATTTCGCTAGAACTTGAAATAACATTCTACAGTATTAGACTACTTAATTTCAATGCCTGGGAAGTGGGAATGATCAGGAGCTATGCATGGACATGAGGCACGATTAGTAACCCTACTATTTATTCCCTAGAAGAAAGGAAAAATTCTCTTTGATGCTAAAGGAATCATAGATGGAAACAGGACAGGAGAAATTGTCACCTCAAAATATTCTATGAGCTTGTGAGAACGGTGACCAAGAGATCCGGCATAAATGACTTGACCTCCTCTTTTCATCAACAACAGCTGGAACAAGAAAAATATCAAGTTGCATTCAAATTTGACACACACAAAAAAAAGGGGGGGAAATCAAAATCAAAATCAAAAGGCAACATTCAAAAACTTGAAATTTACCTCATCAAAAGCTTCAAAAATGTCTATGCTAGGCTGATGAATGGTGCACACAACAGTTCTACCTGTGTCCACAGTGTTTCTGACAGTACGCATCACGATAGCAGCAGCTCTAGCATCAAGACCAGAAGTTGGCTCATCCATGAATATGATAGAGGGATTAGCTACCAATTCTACTGCTATGGTCAATCTTTTCCTTTGTTCTGTTGATAGGCCGTCTAAACCTGGAAGTCCAACTAAGGCATCTCTGAGGGGATTTAGCTCAACCAATTCCATAACTTCTTCAACAAACATCTGTGGACCATATAGTGAAGATAATAAGAATAATAAATCGTACAAGGAAAATAAGAGAGGGTAAGATCTCTGAAGAAAAAAGACTTCTCAAAAATCCAGGAATAACTGATTACTGAGAAACATTACATACCTTTCGGGTTTTTGTATCTATATCTTTAGAAAGACGGAGCCAGGCTGAGTACAGAAGAGACTCATAAACAGTAACACGAGGTGAATGAATGTCATTCTGTTCACAATAACCGCTCACACGAGCAAATGTCTCTTGATTCTTTGGATAGCCTGAGATGTTAATACTTCCTTCAATGTAACCACCGGTCTTCCTTCCAGCTAACACATCCATCAAGGTGGTCTTCCCAGCACCACTTACGCCCACAAGTGCAGTCAATATCCCTGGTCTAAAAGCACCACTAACATCTCTGAGCAGTTGAAGACGCTCTTCATCAATTCCTTGACTCTTCATTTCCTGGCATGGAAAAAACAACCTTTGATCTCAATGTCCAACAATAAAAACTAAGTTTTTTTCTCTAGGGGAACATAAGCTGCCTGCAATTCATCTTTAACATGGGAAGAAGTTTTTATTTTATTCTATTGTAAGTTGAAAATCAGTTTAACTCTTCAATGCATTAAAACAAATCAAGAACCTTCATGTGTTCCAGAGTTGAAACTTTTGGCCAGTAGCAGTGAACTTTCAATGTTACCTAAGGGTGAGAAATTTACATTTGAAAATGTTATCTATTAGGCTAATATGTTTTCTAATCAAGAACAATGTGCACATGTTTCCTGACATGACACTCTCAGGAGATCCGCAACATCCCTGGTTATACAGATCAAGTGTTCTCGCACAGAAAAAAGAAGTTTCAAGAACAAAAAACTTCGGTGTAAATGCCCAAAAAAATGAAAAACTCGATGACGACTTACATCAGGCATATCCACATAGTAGCTCACATGGTTGAATGCAAGTGAAAGGGGCTGGAATGGCAGAACCATTCCTCTTTTTGTTGAATTATCCACTGCGCCACCAATTTCTGTAGAATTTCTCGTTGCCATAGGAATACCTGTAATTGATCACAGAATAAAATATAATATCCTAGAAGCTCGATTCCACAAAATAAGCATGTTTACAATAGCAACATGTAAATGTCACGACTGTGAATTTCTCCATTTTCCAGACACTTATTCATTCCAGTCGGAGGGCACAGTTGAGGTAGTTGGGACTTTTCTGAACATTGGACTGGGATATGTTAATATCATCACAATGTCAACCTTCTCAACTAATACTCATGTTCAGGCATATTGTATGCTACCTTCTTGAATTAAGTTAGAGCCATAATTAACTTGGTGAAATGTGCTATATCTGCAAAAAGTGAAGGGAGGGGAACAACAGAAAAGGAAAAGGCTTTGAAAGTGTCAGACCTTCTGCTCTCTGTTGTCCAGATGATGTCTTCTTATTCTTCTTCGCATCGTCATCCACAACGACAGCTTTTGAGTCACCCAAAGCTGAAAGAGAATTTCCTCACATTTGTCATATTGAAATTTCATCTCCATCCAATAACCCAGAATGAGCATCAGGCTGAGTAACTTACGGTTCAAGAAAGTCAATGCTACAATAAATAAAACGTTGAATAAAAGCGAAAACCCAAAGAGTGCTCCGATACAAATCCAAAACCAATAATCATCAGTAAAGAAGCCTCTAGCCTTCAGAAGCACTTTCCCAACAGTTTCTCCAGCGAAATTAGAGTCCGTATTATTCTGCAATTAAAAAACGTTATAGAACTTTGATGATGATTTATTTTTGGCGCAAAAAGCTTGCAGGCTCCATAACATCCATTTAAATTTGAAATTAAGAGAATATTGTATCTATAATAGAATGAAAATATAAATTAAGACATCTTACCACACTCCATCTTTCGTCAAGGAATTCATTCATGACAATGGCATTCTGTCCATACATCATAGGAGAGGAATAGTAGCCCCAGATCATCCATGGCTCAATGTCGTCTGTAGCCAAAGGGTGAAAAGAATGCTTAACTAAATCATTTCCTTAGAGAGAATCTAAAGGATTCACAGGTTTTGTTGAAAGGAATAGCAAGTTGATTAGATGGTGTTTTGCATTAAATACTAGATGCAATAGTAAAAGGGCTGTCTGCTTACCTTTGGCAACAATGAATCCTCCGAGCACGAAAACCAAAAGCAAGGTGAAGGTCCCTAGTGTGTTTGCAACGACTTGTGTTCTTCCAACAGCAGCAATGAAACGAAAGAGGGCCAGAGCCATCTGATGTATGCAAAAAAATGCAAGGAACTGTCTGAAGAACCTGAAGAAAACAGAGGAGATGTTTGTTGGTAAAAGTTATTGAAGCGATTGTAAATTCACTCAATGTATTTATCCTAAGAATTAGTACATGAAAAAATAAAATGAAAATCTAACATCTAACTAAGAGGCCATCCGCAACTGCATAAAGGAGAGAAAAAAAAAACAAAGTTCCCAGCAAATGCAAATGGAGTTCAAATGAAAAGGAGTTGGGAATTGCAAAACTTCAAACCCTTCTTACCTGCTAGCAGAAGGAGCGAAACCAATTGTGTAATATGTTAGGACAATCCATATCGCTGATTCCATTAACGATAATGGAATCCTGAGTACCCATATTGGTAAGCCGAAAGCCCACGCAGGAAAGAACAAGAAATCCCTCTGTTTATAGAAGACAGGGAGCCTGAAAACTGTCATTGAAAGTTCTGCCATCCCATTAAACATCACATTGACTAGACTGAAAAACAATGCTCCAAAAAATTTTTGTCCACCTAGTACAGTCCCCACTTTCATTTCTGTCCGAAAAAACACTGTGAAGGCAATTATTGACATGATTGTTATCTGGGTTGTTTTGAATATATACAAAAAAGAGTTCCGCTTCATCAGCAGCCACTCTCTTGAGAAACATGCCCTGAACAGCTCCCAATTTGAGATGCCATACTTCTCTGTGACCAATGCAGCCGGATGGGCCCTTGATTTATCATAAGGAGTCCTAAGATCTGAAGCAAGTTGTTGGCCGACATGAAAAGAGTTGAAACCTCGCACAAACTCAAGAACTGAAATAAATCTGTAAGGTATATTCTTTCTGAACCAATATTGTTCCTGGTCCTTCTTGGAAGTTACTTCTTGCAAAAAGTCAGCAGCTCCTTTCCTATCAGGGCATCTGAAACCCATGTGTTCAAAGAATTCAAGGACATGCTCGCGTGGACCTTGATAGACAACCTGACCCTCTGAAAGCAGGATAATGTCATCAAAAAGCTCAAATGTCTCTGGTGCTGGCTGTAGGAGAGAAACTATCATAGTTACATCCATGGTATGGACCATTTGCCTCATGAACTTGCAAATCTGGAAAGTAGTGGCACTGTCCAACCCTGTAGATATTTCATCCATTAAAAGAACCTTTGCTGGTCCCACCAACATCTCTCCTGCATTCAGTTTACACGATGCGTCTTAGCAAGCAACATTGTCAAAAGGAAAACTTTATTGAAGAAGAGCAAATGGAGAAAAATGAGTTTTCAGGAGCATAGACATTATAGGTTTCCAAAAGCAGAGTTTACTGTAAAGATAACCGGTACAGCTGGTGTTTGAACAAATTTTGAGAGAACTGACAACAAGCATTATTGATACTAGTAAGTGACAAATGGGATCGCAAGAGAGTGGATTTTTCTATGTTCAACAGTTAGTTAAATCTACTGAGGAGGGGGGGTGTTACCGGTAGTCACACGCTTCTTCTGCCCTCCAGAAATACCCCTTTTCATGTCATTCCCAACCAAAATATCAGCACAAATATCCAATCCGAGTATCTGCAGTTAAAGATTCTTAAGGAGTCAATCTTGCAACTTGAGTTGTTCAATAGAGTAGCAAAATAAAGGTAAGAACAGGATAAAAATGGACCAACTTTAAATGCAGAAAGCAACCAAACCTTGAGAGTATAATCAGTGACCAAACTATGTTCCTGTCCTGACATTGCTGTGGCTTTCATGAACGCGTCAATTTCTGGATCTGGCTTAATTCCTGCTTCTTTCTCACGCCTAGAGAGTTCCGCCAGCAGTTCATACCTCGTGCCCACACCTAAGCAGCGTCCAGAAAAATCCAATGTCTCTCTGACTGTCATTTCTCCATAATGAAGATCATGCTGACTAATGTAAGCACAACTCCTCTGAGGAACAAACTCTTTCAATTCATGCCCACAATAGGTGATCTTCCCGGATGACTGTTCACAAAGAGAAGATTAAACAAGTTTATACTGAGATTAAATAACTTATCATACAGCCAGTTAGGCAAAGGGCTAATAAACCGAAAATGATTTAGCTTCAAGATTCATGAAACATACTCTTAGCTCCCGGTGGAGTTTGCCTGCAAGTGCCATTAGCATTGTTGTTTTCCCCGAGCTTGGAGGACCCAGAAGTAGGGCCATCCTGAAAATGACCATGTGAGCAATAATAAACGCGAGTACTAGAAAAACCAGACTTCATTTTTCCATCAGATAAACACAAGATGAAAGAAGATGAAGAACAGATATTCAGTATACAAGCATCCACCCCCCACCCCACCCCCCACCCCCCACACACACACACCCCTTTTGCCATCATCCTGTTCCTACTAATAGAGGAATTAGAATATATCAATCCGTAGTTTCAGAAAAATACCGTGATGGTTTGACAATTCCACTGATATCTTGAAGAATCTGAACTGTTCTCTTCTTTGATGGAGCAAGCCCAACCAATCCAAGAATACTCTAATGTACACAAGAAATTAGAACAGAAACACAGAATAAGTAATCATCCATATTTCACTTGATCAAAATGGCATACACAAAACAACTATATAGCTCATGTCAATAATCATTAACAAATTTAATCATAATCAATTCAAAATGAGAACAAAGCTTCAAGAAAAAATAAATTCACCACCCTCCTTTTATAATCAGTTAAAAAGAAGAAGAGGAAGAGGAAGAAGCACCTCTACTGCATTCAGCGTGGCATTAAGTAAGGTAGGAAGTGCTCTGCTCCCAACAAAAACTTCACCCTCCACTGATAAGTGCTGAAATCGAACTTCAATCTTTGGAATCTCAATCCCCACCCTATACATGGAGAAATTAATTAAACCTATTAATCAAACAGAAAAAAGGAAAAGGAAAAGGAAAAATTATATACCTATCAGTCCTGTCTCTAACTCTCCTCAGAAACTTTTCATTGTCTTCTTCAACAACTCTAAGTATGTTCTCCATCAACTGCTTCTTATCTTGCATTCCAAGCCTTGTTACATCAACCTCACTTTGAACCATTCTTCCATTATCAAGTACCTGCCTTAGAACCCCTTTCCTCATCCGATCATAAGTCGGCAATCTCTCGATAGCTGCCCATCGCAGCTCCTCCTCGTCGTCCATCTGCTGCTGCCTCCTCCCGCTATTCTGGCTGAAAACGTCCACCGGTGCAGTCCATGCTTCTCTTATGCTAGCAGACGCCCAGCTCCTGTAACTAAAGCTCCTCCTGCTGCTGCTGCTCATTGATCTTGCTAGATCATCTCCGGCTAAAACTGCCGCCATCTTTGCACGTAGTTATAAAAACAAAACCAGTAGTACGTGTCTGCAATTCTGCCCTGTTGTCTTTATAACTAAGCTATACTTAATGATTTTAACAGCTACAAGTAGTAAATAAAACTCGATCTGACTGATTCTACAGGTATTTCACCATTCATGGTTTGGGGAAAGAAACCTGAAACTCCGCCAAGAGGACCCATGACTCTCTGTCTCTTAACATTGAAAGAAAGCTCGGGATTTGGCAAATGTGGATGTTAAGAATTAGTGGAAAGACTATTTAAAAGAGGAGAATGGGAAATAACCACCAAGTCAAATGGAGGGCTGGCTGGGTAGTCTCCAGTCAAGTTGCCGGCTTTTATAATTTAAGTTTGAATAGCACGACTCTCCCCCTCCCCATCAAAGTTTGTTATCTTCTCCGCAGTACTGTGAAAAATCGAAGGGAAAGCATCTATGCTAGCCGTCTCCCTGTTTTTTAGTTTATTAGCGTTTGATTCTTTACGTTGTCACGCCTTGTTCTAGTAGCCGGTACCTTTGCCATTCAACCGTCCATTTCTTCTCTCACCCGCCATCAACGAGTCAGTCAACAAAGAAATTTCGTCTTCAAAAAACACCCGCATCATTCCTTTATTATTAATTAATATTATTGGAATCAAGAAAACCAGTTTATATAATATTTTTATCAGGCGGCATAATTGATCTGCCGAGGTGGATGGAGGCCCACATCCTACTTGCACCTGATATTTAATAATCATAATGTTTAGCAGCCTCCAGCCTCTCCCACCGTTAGTGGTCGTTCCGTTAATTGCCTCGCCTTCTAGAAAGTCAAAAGGATGTGGAAGAGTTCGGCAGAAAAACGCTGCTTTTTTAATTTCCATACCATGCACGGATATCCATGAATTATTTATTAAAATATGTATTATTTATTAACTAATAAATAATAAATATCATTTATATATTTATGTTTTATGTCCGTATGTATCATGTTGTATTAAAAAAAATTAAATATTATATATATATATATAAAAAATTGGAATCGGTATATTTTAAGTTGAATTTAATAATATTTATACACTATTTATTAGCCATCAAATCCAAAAAAAACAATACTCACGTGTAATCCATTCCTGCTTACCGCTGCCGGCCACCATGCGAAAAGAAAAGTAACGCCATAATGTTTGAGTGCCTTTGAATCCCCCCCGTGTAATGTGAATTTCCACTGTAAATGCGCACATTCACCAGTTCAGCGCATTCAAGGAAAGGTCAATTCTAGAATGCCTCGTCACCTCACGAGGCCACTCGATGAGAGAAACGATAAAATAGACAGCAGTGATGGCGGAAGCAGGGGTGGTATCGTCGTGTTGCAGGTGGAGGTGCTCATCGAGTTTTCGGTCCCATTAAGCAGCAAGTAGATGACAAAATATCATCACATGAAATTAATAAAGACACACAAAATAACACTGACAATTTTTCACATACTTTTTAATAGATATATTTTTTCTACTCGATAAAAAATATGTTAGTGTGAAGTCAAAATATATACATTGATTTTTCAATTGTCTTTGTATCAAATTCTTGAAATACTAGATGAAAATACTTTTATATATTATTATATTATATTATGAATTATTATATTCTTTAATAGAGATTTTTTTAGAAAAGATATTATAATAGTTTGACGGAAAAAACTGTCATATAATGATTTTTATAGACATAAAATCACATAAAAATAGTTTATTAGAAAACACAGAATATCGTAGCATATTTTATTATATGCATAAAAGAAGTAAAAATAAATTTGATAAATTCAAAATTAGGAAAATAGAGAGAGAGAGAGAGAGAGAGGAAAACAAACTAGGGATGGAGGTCTATGCATGCTATCCTCGCGGAAAATTCAAAATATCAGAGCATATTTTATTATATGTATAAAAGTAATAAAAACAACTAGTTGATAAATTCAAAATTAGGAAAAACAAAAAAGAATAAAGAATAAACGTGGAAAAGCAACGTAGGAAGCTTCTATTCTTTTCCAACTTTTAGTCAAATGTACTATTCTTAAATCTGTATTCAAGAAAATACTCCTCTAAATAACTATTCTTAAATCTGTATTCAAGAAAATATAATATAATTTATTTATTTTATTTTAAAAAAAATATAAAAAACCGAATTTTTTTCATTATCCAGATTGACGGGTTGATCCACCCAGATGAATCTTATAACTAGGTTCTCTATTGCCACGTCATCAGTATCTTCTACGATCTCCAATCTATGATCTTTTAATATAAATGAAAACAGATGTGCTCAGCATAGATTAATTTATTGTGGTTTGCTATGTGTGCGTTGATGTTATTATTATTTTACCAATTGTGTGATGACAAGCCGATTATTTATGAATACTAGTATAATGCCCACGTGTTGTTATAGAGCACTTTTTAAAATATATTTTTATTTAATTATATATAAATTAAAATAGATATTAATTTGTAAAAAATGTAATGATTAAAATTCTAGAGGAAAAATACTTTTTAGTTAAAATTATCTTCTTCTATTCATGTAATTGTTTTTGACAATAA
>Ga0307515_10017259_pt1 | contig 13158 bp, 15 predicted proteins | sample 17_EM_MG_FD_194513 | JGI IMG/M metagenome (GOLD analysis project Ga0307515, IMG submission 194513) | Populus trichocarpa ectomycorrhiza microbial communities from riparian zone in the Pacific Northwest, United States - 17_EM | ecosystem: Host-associated > Plants > Roots > Unclassified | place...
GCTCCTCTCAGAACTCGATTTCGGGCTCGGCGATGATAGTTGGATTGAAGATCATTCACATATCTTCGGAACATTATACTACAGGGATATTTTCAAATGTATCCAGTTCCTTTTGGCACATCTCGAATTTCAGGCGCACCTGGATTTTGAACCGGTGCGCCTCGCAGACTCGGAAAGTAGCCGAATATACAGTGAGATGAACACCGGCGACTGGTTGTGGGATATGCGAGATCAGCTTCCTGCCGGAGCGACGATAGTGCCAGTCATTTGTGCATCCGACAAGACTCACTTGACCAATGTTTCAGGCAATCAACATGCCTGGCCACTGTATCTCACGATAGGTAATATTCGAAATGATATCCGCCTTACACCAAAAAAACGTGCATGGATTCTTGTTGAGCTGATTCCATATCCCCCGAAAGGTGACAAAAATACAGACGATGCATCGCGTTCCGCGGTTGGAACAGTGCTGTCCCCACTCCGGAAACTTGACATAACCGGTCCCGGCTTGAAATCGAATTGTGCTGATGGATTCCAGAGACGATGTTATCCTCTTTTGGCGGCCTGGGTCGGGGATTATCCAGAACAAGTCATGATTGCTCAAGTCTCTTATGGCTCATGCCTGATGTGTGAAATTCCTAAAGGTGCGCCGATGGGACATTCAACTTGTCGAGCACTTGATAACTCAAGAGATCAGCATGTTTACTCAGAGCTTCTAGACGAAACTAATATTGATGTTCTACACACTCTTCATGTTCATCCCATCTGCTACCAGTTCTGGCAATTCCCTCTCTGCAATGTCTATCGCCTTTGGCAGCCTGATGAATTGCATCAGCTGCTCCTGGGTTTAGTTAAAGACTTATTGCACTGGCTGGTCAGATACCTGAAAACTAGAAATGTCAAGGATCAATTAGACAATTGATTCACATCAGTACCACAATATCCAGGCCTCCAGCACTTGTCTAAACCATTCGATTCGATGAAAAGCAGCTCCTGGCAGGGCAAAGAGATCCGGGGCATGATCAGAACACTGTCAGTAGTGTTAGCAACAGCTCTGGGTAACCCGCCAGCGGACCGGGTTTCGACCGGAAAAACGGTTCGGTTCGGTTCCAGACCCGTCCATAAACCCGACCCGGAGCTTCTTGGCGGGCCAAACCCGCACCCGTACACCTCAACCTGCGGGTTTTGCCAGGTTTGGCTTGACCCGTCGGTTCCAATCTCCGGTTTTCATTTTCAGGTTTTTCTATTTATGGTTGCAGTCAGATATACTGCTGTTATATGCAAATTATCAGCTTTGGTACATCATTCTCTTTATTTGTCTCATTGGCTGCCTTTATAATCAAAACACAGAGAGATATGCTCCCTGCTACATCCTGAAGTCGAGTGTGAACGAATTTTCGTCTTGCATCATTTGTAAGATTTGAGGTCCGGAACAGTCATATTGATAGTGATGGCAGTCATTCCGCTGGAAATTGTTTAGTTTGCATCTGCCACTGCACCTACATCATTTGTCGAGCCGATGGAGATGTACGATAGTGTCAGCGGAAGATTTCAATCCTGCAAGCAACATCACGAGCAGAATGTAGCCATAACCGATGAACATAACGGAAACCACCATCTCACATATGCATATTGACTTTCATAACCAATGTGGTACCCGATTCATCACCGATTCTGAAATCGAAACCTGTTAAACCCGTTAGCTTTCACCCCTGCATATTTCCTCCCTACCTACTTACCAGATAGGAAATGGATTCAGATGAACATATTGTATTGGCTCGTAGGTCACTTGTCCACAACCTGCACAATCTATGATCATTGACGACATATCTCCCCAAAATGTAACTGCTGTATCTATTTTGCTACACATCAGAATTTTTTTGATTTCAGTGACAACATTGTGAGACATGATAGTTCGTCTGTGCATGTGCAAGGGTCATACGGGCCATACGAACGTTCTAAACTCCAAACCACGTTGATTGACAATTGATCGACGTATTATCGTCCTGCCTCTTACAGATAAGTGACAACGCGCAATCTAAACTCGAGATAAAATTGACTGACAAAGTTTCGCTTAATGATGGAATACGAGTTATAGAAGGAGCGGTCAATGCCCAACGCGAATCTGTATGAATGACCACCATCATGTTGCATTCATCCATACACCCAACTATATCACTCCGCGCTCAGACCGGGTGCACATAGTCAGCATTTTGCAAAGTCCTTATGGTGGTCATAGAAATCGAGGAGATCCAACTGGATATGGCAAAGTGAGCAAGTTGGGCTATATTAATGAAAAATTAGTATATGGATCTACATGCAGTGAATTGCCAGCTGAACACGCTGGAATGTCACAGCGCTAGGTGATCCATCGCTCAGAGAACATGTGCTTCAGTTGATCAACAATTGATATGCCACAAAGCTTTTGCATGCAACTGAGTATTGATAGAATTTGTACATTGGCTGTCAATAATGACTATATGATTATTTGTACAAAATGATTATCCATAAAACATCAGTTAGGACATGTTTATGGTGAGTGTGAATGGAGCGTCAATGATTTATGGTCTTGTAAGTAAGTTAATTGGAACGCGAGTTGCATGCTGTTATTCATAACACACGTATTGGCTGCCTTGACTGGCAAAATACAAAGCGACACGGATACAGCCCAATGCTGAAAATCAGAGTCATTGGAGTGACAATGATTTTTGGTTTTGTATGTATGTTAATTGTGAAGCGATTCGCTCGCAGTTATGCATAACCAAAGGATTGGCAGCCTTTATAGCCGACAAAGAAAGCAACACGGAAACAGGCAGATTCTCAAAATGAGCATCAACAGAGCGTCAATGATTTTCGGACTTAGAAGCAACTTAACTGGGAAGTGATTTGCTCGCTGTTATTCATAATCACCAGATTGGCAACATTTATAGGCAAAACAGACCGCGGCACGGTAACAGCCACATTCTGATACTGAGCGTCAACAGAGTGTGAACAATTTTTTGTCTTGTTAGTAAGTCAATTGGAAAGCGCGTTGCTCACTGTTATCCATAACTAACGTATCAGCAGCCTTTATAGGTGAAAGTGGATTTGGCACGGTCACAGCCGCATTCTGAAAATGAGCGTCAACGGAGCGTCAACAATCTTTGGTCTTGTAAGTAAGTCAATTGGGAAGCTATGTGCTCGCTGTTATCCATAATCAACGTATTGGCAGCCTTTATGGGCAAAAGATAAAGCGACATGGTCACAGCCCCAGTCTGAAAATGAGCGTCAACAGAGCGTCAACGATTTTGTGTGTTGCATCTTGTATAATTCAATGGCTGTGCTACGGCATTTAACCATAATGGAAATATTGGCAGCCTTTATAGGCAATATCGTGTGTGTCAATACTGCGACACGACAAAATGAGCGTCAACAAAGCATCAACAGAGCGTCAACACAGCATCATCACAGCGTCAACAGAGTGTCAACAGAGTGTCAACAATTTTGTGCGTTGCATCTTGAATAATCCAAGCACTCTGCTACAGCACATACCCAGAATCAATGTATTGGCAGCCGTTATGAGCAAAAGAGATTGCAACATGGTCACAGCCCCAGTCTGAAAATGAGCGTCAACAGAGCGTCAACGATTTTGTGTGTTGCATCTTGTACAATTCAATGGCTGTGCTACGGCATTTAACCATAATCGAAGTATTGGCAGCGTTTACAGGCAAAATCGTGTTTGTCGATACTGCGACACCACAAAATGAACGTCAACAGAGCGTCAACACAGCATCAGCAGAGCGTCAACACAGCATCATCCTAGCGTCTACAGAGTGTCAACAGAGTGTCAACGATTTTGGGCGTTGCATCTTGAATAATCAAAGCACTCTGCTGTGGCATATACCCAGATTCAACGTATTGGCATCCGTTATGAGCAAAAGTGATCGCAACATGGTCACAGCCCCAGTCTGAAAATGAGCGTCCACAGAGCGTCAACGATTTTGTGTGTTGCATCTTGTACAATTCAATGGCTGTGCTATGGCCTTTAACCATAATCGAAGTATTGGCAGCTTTGACAGGCAATATCGTTTTTGTCGATACTGCGACACGACAAAATGAGCGTCAACAGAGCGTCAACACAGTGTCAACAGAGCGTCAACAGAGTGTCAACAGAGCGTCAACAGAGCGTCAACACAGCATCATCACACCATCAACAGAGTGTCAACAGAGTGTCAACGATTTTGGGCATTGCATCTTGAATAATCTAAGCACTCTGCTACGGGATATACCCAGAATCAACGTATTGGCAGCCGGTATGAGCAATAGAGATCGGAACATGGTCACAGCCCCAGTCTGAAAATGAGCGTCAACAGAGCGTCAACGATTTTGTGTGTTTCATCTTGTAGAATCTAAGGGCTGTGCTACGGCATTTACCCATAATCGAAGTATTGGCGGCCTTTAGAGGCGATATCGTGTGTGTAGATACTGCTACACCACACACTGAGCATCAACAGAGCGTCAACAGAGCGTCAATAGAGCATCAACAGAGCATTGACACCGCGTCAACAGAGTGTCAACAGAGTGTCAACGATTTTGGGTGTTGCATTTTGTATAATACAAGGGCTGTGCTATGGCAATTACCCATAATCAACGTATTGGCAGCTGTTATGCGCAAAAGAGATCGTGACATGGTCACAGCCCCAGTCTGAAAATGAGCGTCAACAGAGCGTCAATGATTTTGGGATTTGCACCTTGTATAATCCAAGGGCTGTGTTACGACATTTACTCATAATTGAAGTATTGGCAGACTTCCTAGGCAATATCGTCTGTGTCAATGCCACTACACCTCAAGTGTCAATGGAGCCTCCACAATTTCTGGTATTGTAAATAAGGTAATTTGTGAGTGATTTGCTCGCTGCAATCCATAACCGATGTATTGCCACCGAGTATGCCCAAAAGAGAAAGTGACGTGGTCATGGCGCCATTCTGACAATATCCGTCAACCCAGTATCAACTGAGGGTCATGAATTGGTGGTGATGCAGATCGGATAATGAATGCATCGCATGGATATTTGAGCTTATAATCGAACTATTGCCCTCCTCTATGGTCAAAAATACAGATCATTAAAAGATACGCATGAATTGAAATATTGTCGATCTCGCGACATGCAAAGCATGCAAAATTTGATTCCTGGATGTCAAATAATCGATTTTGATTTAGTACTATAATCAAATAGCAATGGCAAGGGTGTTATATGTATTTACAGATGGACCCGCTGAAGAACCCGCTGAGAACCCGCCCAATTCAGACAGGTAGGGAGATGTCGATTGGACTGTACCCGAATTGACAGTTCGGGTTTATTGATGACTGGGACCGCCGATTTGGCTCCGGTTCAGTTCCGACCTGGACCCGGACCTGAAGTGACGGTCCAGAACCGTTGCTAACACTAACTTTCAGTGAATTGCACTCCAATTCTTGACTGCTCCAAGAATGACGGGAAAACTGCGGCGGAAACAGCCTCTGATGAAATGGTAATGGGAGCAGTGAGGGCATTATGTGAATTCTCTCTACTTGTCAGCCAACAAAATCACTCTGACCTATCCCTCACAGCACTAGACAATGCACTGAAGCAATTTTACAAGAAGAAGGGTGTCTTTCGGGATCAGGAAATGTCGAAGTCTGCAAAGGCCAAAGTGGATGAACAGTTGGCAACGGAATCCCATCAGTTACGAGAACAAAAGATTCATAAAATCTGTGCTGCAATGGAAGTTCAGGTGTACGGGGCTGAAAAGGTTACAACATCAAAATGAAGGCAATTTCAGGTGCGCCTGAATAGAGCCCGACAAGCGGCAACTAAATGGTCAGAGGCTGATCGGCAGAGGGCAATCGAGCGATTGGAGCGCAAAATCCATCAAATGACACCTGTCAAATGCAAGCTTTTCGATAAATTATTCCAACATCACGAGCGACAACTATTACAAGAAGTCGGGACTAAGGCAACCAGTCCCAAAAGCATATTCGCCAAAAAACTGGCTCAAATCAAGACTGCTGCCGAACAAGAGGTTTACGGGGCAATAAACATGACCGCCGACAAGCGTGTGGAATTTCAGGCCCGTCTATCTGATGCTGAGACTGAAGCCACTACCTGGAGTCTCGCTGATATTGACCGGATTGTGAGTCAGCTGGAGAGAGAGATTTATGGTATCACATCGAAAGAGCAGATGCGGTTCAAGCCGGAATTGTCCATCCACTTGATCCAGTTTGAAGGTTGGTGGCAGGCAATGGGTGATCAGGAGCTCCGGAAAACCATCGAACAGCGTGTAATCCATTTCAGATATCCAAAGATGCATCTTGTGAGCCATATATCAGAGTCACTTCGGCAAATGGGTTCCGGCGACAATTTCACCACTGATATTTCTGAACGGCTACATATCGGCAATGTGAAAGAGGCATATCGATCTACCAACAAAGTCAATTACATTCGACAGATGCTCAAGCACAATGACCAGTCTACCACTCTTGACTATATGGAAGAGACACTCTCATATCTTGCCCTCCAAGGATGGTACCTTATTGACTTGGCAAGAGTTTTCAACCTACTATCCGCTGCCGATAAACGGCGAAATACTCGCAGAGCCCATGTTTTACGCCTCCAGCATTGTCAGGACGAGCCATTTTTCCGCCCCGTGTCACCACAGGTTCATCATTTGAGAGAAACTCATATCTGCGGAGTGTGCTGAAGTATCAAATTAACCCCACTCAGAGATGCATCAGAAGATTTTGGAATTCCCAACTTTGGACAGCTATTCCATTCACAAATTGAAGAGGACTGGGCACACGAAGTTAGTGGACTGGTGCTCGGATATGATCAGAATGTACTCCTTGACCGTATATTTATTAAACTTCAGAATGGAATGTCGTACTACCGTCAACCAGTTCACTGCCCTACATCTGTGGAGCGTCTGCGACTTGATTGCAAGGTAGAATATACCGATGCCAACCAAGGGGTCATGCCTGAATCTCAAAACATCTGGGTCCAATATACGGACAGTGACCTCGATAACACCTTCCAAGGCCGAGTTCCTTCTTTTCCTGTAATATACTGTAGCTGGACTCCACCTAATCAGATCCTCCGATTTCAGGTGCGCCTGCCCGCCGGAAAAACCACATCAACGTTTTCTAAACGGTGCAAGAACTCTCAACAATGGATATTACGTCCTCAAGTTCAAGAATATGCAGTGGTGATTCCAACATAGTACAAAGATCCGCATGGTTGGGATGATTGTGTGGACGGGTTTATCCGGGTTGTCAAACAGACTAATATGATGCATATTGTACCGGTCGGAGCAATTGTTGGACCGGCACATTTGGTGTGAGAGAATGCTGCATCAGATAAGATCGATAGCGTATGGATTGTAAATAATCATATGGATTTAGATACCTACTGGACTGTATATTCAGTTACAATGCCTGAATCAAGGTGTGCAGGAGGAAGATAGTTAGTTAATTGAATTGTACTATTTGATATAAACATTATAATAATCACTCCTGGAGAGGACGGCTCCAGGTTCGAGATGCACTGGAATAGTCTTGGAGATGCGGCCGATACTCCCAATAGCTCCGAAATTTGCACATTCTAATAGTTTGATTTTGTAGCATTTCGAAGACAACGATACATTCTTCAGGATATTCTTGTATTCTGTTCCACAACTTCCAGAACATTGAGGAGCACCGGTAAAGTATTCTCGGAGCACCTGAGAGCTCATCGCTTTGCACTCAGCCTATCTGGGAGCATCTGGGAGCATCTGGAAGGATCAGTGTGGCTGTTCAGAGTTGCTGAGTTGTTCAGTTGTGACTTCCAAACCATTTTACATTTTGCTGATGTATATACAGGCCACTCTTTCTTGTCGCCAGCAAAATTCGAGAGATGTGTTCGGTCTGACATGAACATCAAAGGACTCAGTGTATCCCCCACTCTGAGCATTGACTAAACGTTGATTAGCACATTATTATCCTGGTGGATCTCTCCTTACCAGTGTCTCCCACCACCAGTCAGCAGTGTGCATTTTGGTTCAGAGGCGTTTCGGTGGCATATCACTCTCAAAGCAACGCTGAGGGGCGTAAATACGATGCTCGGCGTAGGATGGCTGGCGCATCAACCATCTCATGCCTTTGATGATGTCTTGACTCCAGTATATGATAGGGCGTTGGTGATCGTCATTCCATCTCATATCCTCGAGAGTGTGTAGTTCCCACTCCCCAAGAGCCTGATCATCTGGCATGCTAGCCATGAGCTTTTGGACGCGATCCCCGTTTTTGAAGCTTTGGAAACGCAGAGCGGTGTTTTCTTCCTTCAGCACATTGTCATTGTACATCTTCATGCCCTTCTCCTTGATCCCGCACAGGGTATATTTGTACTCTTCATGCTTCGCTAACGGGTAGTAGGGGTCGTTTTGTACGTCGTTCACAAAGAAACCCTGAGCGTCGCGTTCCCAAGGCTCAGCAATGTAATCAGTCTGCGGAGCGCCGGCGCCGGGGTATATCTCTTTCCGTGGCAGAGGAGGTCGCAGTGGTTGAGACTGCGATTCTGCGATGTTTTCAACGTGTTCGAGGTAGGGAAATGCATCCAAGACTTCAACTGAATCATTGTTAGCGTTGAATTCACGACACTGAGCGGGTTCAACGCGTCGGGGCGCGCTGCGAATAGTCTGATTGTTCTTGCGCGCAACTTGAAGGTGTCCAGGATGGTGAAATTTGATATGTTTAAGTCGCCAGCTGTCTGAGGTGATCTTCTTTCGGCATGAAAATTTGGGGCATCAAAAACGTGGTCTTCTCTGGCATTGTCGACGACACGGGAGGAGGGGAGTATACACTGTAGAAATGGACGTAAGTTGGTGCTAGGCCTGAGCAGCCTGGTGTGTAAGCTCACGATACTTTCAGCTAACTTATTGAGCCTCAACACCATCAAAAGGTGCTTCCTTACACGCCAGGAGTTGCAAAAATGCTGCATGCGCGATGTCCCATAATATTATGAATAACATAAAACCAATACAATACCCATAAATAAAATAAACCCTGAGCAATCCGAAAACCTCGCGACGCGTGTAATAGTCAATGCCTGAGATAAATGGATTAGAACAAAGGAACCGAACAATACAAGAACCCGACCCTAACCCGAACACAACAACCATCGCCTCCTCTGCAACGTGAGGACTGGTTCACTCCTCGCCTACCGAGGTATCCGGGCGTGCCTCAGGGAGAGGGGCATCGGGGAGAGAGACATCGGGGAGACGGTCGCCACCTGCCGATTCGTGGAGCAGCTGCTGATCCACATCCACATCCGAGGTGTTTCCGGCCGCCTCAGCCTCTCGCAGAGTTGGCACCGCTGGGCGTGGTTTTTGCAGCGTCAGGAGCCCCAAATGCTCCAGCCCACTCAGGGGATGAGTCTCCGGAGTTCATGGTCATGGGCGAGGCTCTGAGGTTTGTCGATGTGGGGCAGGCACCGGAGGTTGTGGCTGTGGGGTATGCTCGCGCATCCCCTGGCCTTGCTCAGGACGCACAATTGGCTGATCGTCTTCCTTGGTATCTTTATTGTCAGCCGATGTATTTACCATCTCTGCCTGGCCAATCGTCCGAGGTTCTTTGCCATCATCCTCATCCTTATCCTCCTCCTCATCCTTATCCTCCTCCCCATCCTCGTCCTCCTCCTCTTCATCTTCCTCCTCTGTATCATCACCATCCCTTTCCATATCCACATCGCCATCTAAATCAACGCCGTCCGGTGCGTCCACAACATCCTCCATCTGCAAATACATATCAGGACCATGTTGTGAGTCATATTTGCCATCCAACTCGGTAGAGTCGGTATCATCATCGGAGGAAATCGAGTCAGCGGGCGTTGCTTCCCGCTGTCAATATTGCCGCTCTAGTTAGCCCTCTGTGTCCGAGGCTGCCTCATACATTTCCTTCTGCAACTTCGAATCAATGGCACGAGAAATATAATCTCCCCCTGCGGTTTGTTTGACAATACCTTTCTCTTTACCGTTTCCCTTCCCGTTCCCTATCCCGTTCCCCTTCACTTTCCACTTCCCATCTTTTGTTCCCATCTCTTTCCCGGTCCCTTTCTCACCGCCCTGCGCGTCCTCCTCACCCTCACCGTCCTCATTGTCATTGCCTTTGCTAGGATGGCTCCTTCCACCACTCTGCACTCTGGGATCCACCCAGTTCTCATCATCATCATCCTCGTCGATTATCTCATCCCATTTCAGTGTTGTAACAGCCAGGAAGTCGCCCGGCTTGTACTGCCGGCAGCTTGGTGGTTCAATCTTTACCCTGGGATCATCGCTACCGTACCAAGGGAAACGCTCACCGGTGCGTTGAACCTTCCCCGAGATGGTGGTCTGCGGATTGGAGCAATCGACTTGATCCCCGAAAGCACGGGGGTTGTCCCACCTCCGATTGTTCATTTGGTCGCGGGTTTTGTCAACCTTTTGCCCCATATCTGAGCGGAAGGCTGCCCACCTCTCCCGAAAAGGCGAACTCCTCCTCCTGCGGTGCGGCCACATTAGCTGGAAATGTGAAAAGTGGCGAGTCGTGACTGGATCAAGAAAGATTGTATCATAAAAGAGGTCCCATACCCTCTGAGCTTTGATGCCGCAAACATTGTATATCTGTATGAGTCCTCAAATGAGTTCCGAGATGAATCCCTCTATAAGGTGCAGAACCAACCTCAGGCATCGATTTATAACCGATGTCGGCATCTTTGCCCTAGCCTTCCCCTTTCCTTTGGGGCTGCCCTTTGGTGCCATTGCTGTCAGTTGAAAATGAATCTACATCCGAGGCATCAGCATTATGATACAGTTGCATGTAGCGGAAGCAAGCCCAGAGGGAACGTACAGAGAGGTGTAGGTTATCAGGTGTGTTTTGGAACGAGAGGAATTGTTTTGTGCAAGTCACGTGATGGTGAGAAAGTTGAGGTTGGTGGCGGGGTGTTTGATACAGGAGGAAAAGAGAATGGAGGTGTAGGCGGGAAAAAGGGATATATATACTCGAGTTCCTGCGATTTGATTCATATCCTGCGTTTTGTTGGTTAATGAACACAAAACGGCCCAGCCTTTGTCTTGCACAACCACCAGGCACTTCATGAATGGAGAGCCTCGAGACGAGATTCAGTACTCGCGGTGAGGACAGTTTGCGACGCCGGGCGTTGCTTTGGCATCTCATACCAGTTTTACTGCTCAGACCTCGTGCATCTCAGAGCAAACTGAGTGGTTCTCAAGTTCTCCCAACTGTGCAACCATCCAACACGGCTACCAACGACTAGCAGTGGAAGAAGTACACGCAACTGATGTCATAGGATTGAGAAGACGTCATTGTTCGCTTCACAATGCTTTAAGCTCCGCCAAAGGGGGATTCCCACCGAGAAGCTGAAGATATACACAATCGATGGTTCGAAGTATTGTGCCCAGATCAAGTGCAATGCTATGATACCCGCGCCAAGAAGGCATAAACACCCTTCAGGCGGTGCAAATAGGCCTTCAGACTTTGGTGTAACAGTGAATACCAATGCTGAGTTTAATCTGATGGCAGTTAACCCCATAATTGAATGCTTTTCAAGGGATCTCGTCACCGTGTATTGTCACAGTTTAGAGTCTAGCGCGGTCTACGCTGCGCCTCCCTGTTTTGTCGAATCCCTCCCCGGGCGCTGACATAGGAGGCTACCTCGCCTGCCGTTGATTATGCATGCACAGGCAATTATTCCTACATTCTTAACGTCGAACATCTATATCGTACGATGCCTTCCCAAAGCTCTCACCATGTCACTACTCCGGTCGTACGAAATGTTTGAAGTGTTCATCAGCAAAATGTAAATCGGTCTGGAAGCCGCACGCAAACCTCCCAGACACTCCGGTAGACCTCACCGGTGCTCCCAAGTGATTCCAGATGCTCCCAGGCCCCCCTGGAGTTAAGCAAAGTGCTCTCAGACTCTGAAAAAGCATTCCCAGGTGCTTCTGAAAGCAGCTGCAGTTATGGAGGTGCATTCAAGATGCTACAAGATTTGACTTATAGGATGGTCAAATTCTGGAGCAGCTGAGACTTCAAGAGCAGCTTGAGCCCGCTGCACAGCTCTGCGGGAGACTTAGTGCCGTATTTCTCACAGCGGTGGTTCTTAGGCATCAGCAACAACTCCAGTTTCTGTCTGAAACACCCGGGTGTTCCGGACGGCTCTGACGGCTCTGACGGCTCTGACGGAACCTCGTACCCGCGGACGGAGAATCAGACACGGCCCGTCGCCCAAGCGACTGGTCGCGTTGCATACCTCCCTTGCGGCGGCTATTAGACCATGCCTCCTATTCTTGCGACGCGTCACGTTGTATATTGCTCTCGCCACTCCTGCGTCAGGCTTCCTTTACTTTGCGTCCGGAATGTGGTGACGTATACGCACCATCAGAACGACACGTATGTTACACTCTTCGCAGCGGTTGCAGTTATGCAGTAGCAGTTTACACAACGCCTGGCGATGTTAATGCCTATCTTCGGCCGATAGCCACATGCCGCACTCTCATTTATGTTTAGCTTTGAGATTTTGTCACTTATTGCAATACAGTTTTCGCTTCGGATACATCGCTTGCCATTGCATTTGCTTCGCCATTATCGTATTTTATGTCTGAAATATACTGTCCAATCTTCACACTCTCTAGTACTATGCCCTCAGTCCTCCACATTCTGCTTTAATCCATCATCGACTTGCGATGCTTATTCCTCCGCATCCGCATCCGCATCGTCGCACTCATACCCGTCAACATCACCTACTATGCCCTGAGTCCTCCACATTCTGCGTTGATCCATCATCGGCTTGCGATGCTTCTTCCTCCTCATCCGCATCCGCATCCGCATCGTCGCCATCCTCGCCCTCATCCCTGTCGACATCACTGGTTCCCAACTCAAAACTCTCGAGTTCAGTCGCCGGCCATCGTCGCCGGCTGGCGGTGCGGATGGCATCGTGCTCGTCGCTTTCGTCACGTTCATCTTCGAAATCCCCGCTGCCCCTTGGCATCCCGAAATGAAGTTCGTCATCCGTGCAATTGTTGTCTATCGGGATGTTTGGGTCAGTGCTTCCGATCTCAGGCTCCTCAAGCGCCACTTCGGAGGTCAAATAGTCAAGAAGAATAGCATTG
>Ga0307515_10017260_pt1 | contig 13158 bp, 1 predicted proteins | sample 17_EM_MG_FD_194513 | JGI IMG/M metagenome (GOLD analysis project Ga0307515, IMG submission 194513) | Populus trichocarpa ectomycorrhiza microbial communities from riparian zone in the Pacific Northwest, United States - 17_EM | ecosystem: Host-associated > Plants > Roots > Unclassified | place...
ATTTAGGCTTTTATAGCTAAGGCGGGCGTTCTATACTTTAAAAGGGTCTTTATAAATAGAAGATAAGTGTTTAATTATTTCTTCTTTAGAGATAAAGGGGTCTGCTAAGTCTTTAGTATATTATAGGCGTAAATACGTTTAGGCGTCTCCGCCAGTACGGCTAAAGATATAGGCTATTCTAGCTTAGGCGTTAGGAAAGTAGTCTATATTAACTTTAAGCTTATCCTGTAATTAAAGCTTCTAATTATTAAATATAGGGTTAGTTCCGTCTATAAGTAGCGGGGGATCCATAACCTTTACTAACTGCTTCGGTGCTATATAGGCCTTAGTAGATCTACTAAGGCGCTAGGATAGGGCCTAAAGGACTATAGTAAGTCTTTAGTTATCTAATAATAACTCATTATTAGATATAGGGGTATCTCTAGCTTTAAGCAGCTCTCGTAGTCATTTAATTTCGGTATTAGTAGCCACAAGCTCCGCCTAGGGGGTTAAAACGTTAATTATTTCTTCGTCTAAAGTATTTAAGGGTCCTATAGCTGCTTTACCTACTACTATATTTCGTAGTATAGTAGTAGGGGTATTAGGTAATTCTAGGTAATTTCTTTAGGGGTTCTAGTCTATGCGTGTCTTATAGGTCCTTTCCTTAGAGTTCTATTCTATTCTTTTAGGTCCTATCCTTATAGTCCTAGTAATGTCCTTAGGGTCCTATTCTATATTCTTATAGATATATTTAAGTTCCTTCTTAGGAAGAAAGAGTAGAGAGAGCTTTAGATAATATTAGCGACTTAGTTAATTAAGGTATAGGCACAGCAAAAGGGACGCGCAAGCCTATATAATTGGATTGTCTATAAACGAGAATCTGAAGCTAGGAAAAGGAAAGGAGAAAAAGAGCAGCGCCATTCAATATTTTATAAGATCTTCGCGTCACGTGACCGCAATATGCGGCAATCTATAGCAACTTACTAGTGCGTAGTTCTGCTAAGTCCTGCTAGTGCCGTAATAGTATTAAGTAGTTAATAAGCTAAATAGGTAGAGGCACTAATATAGTACGATTTTAAAATTATATACCGCCTAGGAAAGATAAATCCCGCTAATAGGTTATTAAGACGTCCAGATTATAAAATAGGAAGGATTTAGGACAGTATAGGGGAAATAATCCCTATATTGCAAAATTTGCTTAAAAAGAAAGAAGACTCTTTCCCTAGAACTATAGAATTTTACAGTAGGATAAAGGTCCTAGCAATACAGCTATAAAGCGCTAAAGTAATCGTACTTATTTGTTAACTAATTAAGAGTAAGGTCCTAGCCCGATTTAACTTTAATATAGGTAATAGCGTTAACGTAATCGGTGGCTTTAAATATAGCTCCATTGGTCTCTTTTCCCTAGGCAACTAATAGCTTTAGGTACTCTAGAAACACTTTACTTAACGCCTTAAGCTATACTAATTAAGAATTCTTATTACTAGGATCCTCGCCCTTAGCCGCCTCCTTCTTCCTCCGCGTCTTTTTGGCAGGTGGCTTAGAACCAGCACTAGCAGCTGCAGGACCCTTCTTTGCCGTATTCGCCCTTGCTTGCTTCTTTGGCGGCTTTACCGCAGGTGTCGATATTAGTTTAGTAGTAGTAGAGGCAGCTTTAGAGGTCGTCATACTGGGTGTAGGGGTGGTGGTAGAGGTGGTGGTAAAGGTAGTAGTTGGGTTATGGCTATAGCTAGGGGCAGGGGCAGCTACATCGGCAGCAGTGTTGACAGGGCTTCCCTCTATGGGCTCGTTGTCGTCGCCTATTAAAAAAGGTGCGTATATTAGGAACGGGTTAATTATATCTATAAGGCTCTAACTATTTGTTTTATATGGAGCCTTTTAACGTCCTGCGTGCGGCTTATATAACCCCAGCTCTACCGCTATTTCGCCTACCTGCAACCTTGGCGACTACCCCTAGTAAATGAACCGCTCTTACCTGTTTGATCTACACCCCTGCACGAGCGCTTGCTAGTGGCGCTTACAATCCACCTGTTAAGCCTTAATTTGATCCACCTGGTGGCGTCAAACAGGTGAGCGCGAATAGGTGAAAAAAAGTTAGTAAACAAGCCCTTAGGCGTTAAGGGGGAAGTCTCTCGCAGAGGCTCTAAATCGTCAATTGGCCTAGTGCCTGCCTACTTGCCTACCTACCTAACTGCCTACCTATTCGTCTGTCTGTCTGTCTATCTATCTATCTATCTATCTATCTATCTATCTATCTATCTATCTATCTATCTATCTATCTATCTATCTATCTATCTATCTATCTATCTATCTATCTATCTATGCCTACCTATCTGTGCCTACCTGTCTATACCTACCTATTTATATTACCCAGTGTGTCTAATAGTTAGCTTAGCTGCGATCTTGAGAAAAATAGCTGACTAACTGCGTTAATTAAATCGCTCGCTATCCGCTAGCTATTAGATAACGTACGCTAACTATAAAGCTGCCAGCTAGCTGTCCCAATTAGGAAAGTAGTATAGACTTATAGTATTTTATTGCGAATTTTAGCAATACCTCTCTTTATATAAATATTAATATTACTTAATTAAAATTCGACCCTAATTTACTTAATATAGTATTTAAATATAGCTAAATTTATCCTATATACCTATAAAAGCTTAAAAAAATAAGTAAAATAGTTGGTAGTAAAGGCTCTAAAGGCTCTATTAAATATATTTTACTAAGCTAGCCTTTTTACCTCTATAGTTAGCTTATAGCTAATAAGATTAATATTTAAACTTATTAACTAAGATATAGTTAATTAAACTACTTAATAAAAGGCCTTTAATTAACTGCTACTTCTAATATTAATCTACTTTAATTATATCGACTAATAATCTACTATACTTATTAATAATAATTCTTTTATCTTAATTAAAGGCTCGGTTATATATAGAGAGTTTATTACTAGTATAGAGAATATATTAAAAGTAATTTTAGTAAGTATTAGATAAAGAATTTAACTAATTTTAAGCTACTAGTTAAGAGGATTAGAAATAATAATATTCCGCTTATTACTATTATTAAAATTAATCTTAATAGACTTAAAGCCTATATTATAGTAGTGGTTAAGCTTATTAGTAAGCTTAACACACTTTTAATTATAATTTAAGAAAGTAAAACTCCTATCTATAACTAAGAACTGTATATTTATTATTTAAATTATTATTAGATTTATAAGAAGCCTTTTTACATTATTGCTTAACTAGTTCCTTATCTTCCTTATTTACTTACTTATTAATATAGCTATTAAATAAAGTCTCTATATACCGCCTGGCGTACTTCTATTACTAGGGTTACTATTTCTACTTAGTAAAGGTAGGCGCGTTTAAAAAATAGATAAAGGGTTACTATAGTAAAATAGTAACGGCTCTTAGCCTTTATTTTATTAAAATATTTATTAATCTTTTTAATAGTGTTCGTACTAACTTAATAGCACGAGTGAGTTAGATCCAGGGGCACGAAATACGTGTAGTATCGTATGCTCTTTTGGATGATGGTGACTATCGATTATATAAAGCAGACTATATGGTCTATATACTAATGCGCCTCCCCCTAATTAGTTAGTGCTTTATAAGTGCACCAGACGCGTAAGCGAGTGGTTAGTGTATTGAACGCGTAAACGCGTACCTGGTGTACCGAACGCGTGAGCACGCGGTCGGTACAGGTGCTGTAATTATACACTGGCGGTACTTAAAAAATGAAACCACCTATATATAGTCTCCGTAATTGCTTTAACAGAACCATAAAACGCAGAAGAAATATATAAGAAATAGAACTATAAGGTGCGAAGGAAGTATATAGAAAATCTCCCCCTAAGGTACCATCTAGACTGCCTTCCAGACGGTGCTCCAAACTGGTCGTAAGTTAGATCTTAAGGGCCACCAAGGCGCTAGTACTAAGCGAGCCAATAGCGATTTTCTATCCCGGGGATGGAAAATCGTAATTAGTTAATTTAACCACCCTATAAAATTCGGCAGGTTACGTAAGTCTACTAAGTTCCACCGTAGCTTTCTACCGTTTTCTACCTGTACCGTATAACGAGCCATACGGCCTTCTAACGGGCCGTAGACGTACTATAGGTGCTCCGTTAGTCCCGTTCTACCCATTTTATAACTTTTAGGTTAAGCCTATTCGTGTTAATTAAGGTTTTAAGGGCTTAACACGGCTTTGCCTTAGTCATGGCGTCTACTAGGTTATTTCCGCCGCTGATTTATTTAACCTCTATAATCTCGCGTTGTTTATAGGCCTAATATAAGCACATTAGGTCAACTATAAGCCTCTTCTCTTATATCGTACCTAGTTTAACTAGGCAGTCGTAGAGGGACTTTAAATTGGTGTATAAAACCAGGGGTAACTGCTCTAGTTATAGAATCTTCTAGACCGTTAATTTAATTGCGGCTGCTATATTAAAGCTATAGGCTAGTATATATAGTTTAGAAGCTAGTACACTTTGGGTTACTTGTTTGCACTTAATTAAAGACTAGTACAGTATATTTGCGTCCTAATTGCGGTCCATAAGTACAATTACAAAGCCGATTTATAATAATAGGTCTTTATTATTAGCGAAGGAGGCGTCCGTAAATACCAGTAGGCTAAGGGAGTTTAGGTCTAGTGGTATAAAGGTAAGTCCCCTTGCTACATTATCAATTTGCTACTAAATGCGCTTATTAAGCTGCTTAACATTTTCTTCTTATAGGTCTATTACCTGGGCCGTAAAGGATAAGTTATAGGCAGATTCGGGTTGGCAGACTATAGCAATATAGGCGTCTCTTGCACGCTGTGCAGCGTATTAGTCCTTTATATTTATAGTCTTACGGGTTTCTCCGTGGGAACTAGTAAGGTCCATAGGCTTTACTATAACAGGCTTTAGGTTTTAAGCTTAGCGTTCCTAAGTCAGCTAGATTAAATTACCCTTTTATATAATTAAGCCTCCGTTAAACTTAATTAGAGTCTACTTAGCTAACTACTCTCGCGGCTTTACTAGGAACTTAGCTTCTTAAAGTTTAGTCTCTTTAACATCCGCAAAAGTCTAGTCCACTAAAAAAAGAGTATTATTTATTTAGAGTCTAACAATACCAAGGCCGTTTAATGGGGTGTATAGGAGGTAGGGGTTATAGGTCGACTATTCCATTTTAAGTTTACTAACATAGTGCTAGTGGTATATCTTAAACCAATGGTTTCTGGCTTCTGGTACTCCGTAAAGAGGTTTTACAACCCATAAAATTGTTCCTAATTATAGGTTAAGCTCGCGGGGTAGTCGTATAAAGATATCCCTACTTAGGTAGGTATTAGACTGCATATAGGCTTATAAGATATCCCGTAAATATAGGGCTACAGGCTTAGTTTACTGTAGTCTAGGCATAAGTACAAGTATAATCCATTAACTAACTCGTTAAATTATAGGCGATTGCGTAAGGACTAGGTCCTTTCCCTAGTCGTTATAAGCTTATATAATAAGCCTTAATTTCTTAAAGGCTTTATTAGTACTAGAGTGCTTAATCTCGTTAACAAAGCATAAGTTAAATATATAGACGCCTTGCGGAACGTCTCTCTCCATTATATTCGCAAAAACACCCTTTTTAAGTAGTCCGTTAATCTCTTTACGCCATAAGTCCGTAAATGGGGTTTCCTATACTAGAACTAATATATCCGTAGGCGGAGATTACTTTGCGGATGTGCCTGCGGAGGTCAGGTAGTTCTCCGTTACGGGATTCTTACAGGGGCGTCCTTGGCCACGCTTTACGGCAGGTTTAGTAGGTTTAGTGGGTTTCTGGGGGACCTTTAGGGTAGGTAAGGGTGCCTCTAGTTCGTCTAATTCGGCAGTCGCTTCTAGTTCGTCTAGTTCAGCGGTTACTTCTAGTTCGTCTGGCTTAACGTCATAGGTGTTTTCGGGCCGAAAGTAGGGTTTTACGGACGTGCTTCTGAAGCTAGTTAGCCCGCTAGGAAGCTATACGCAGCACGTCTCATTTTCTACGGCTAGTAGACGGTAAGGTTCATTCCAACTGCCGCTTTTACGCCATATAAGGACTTTAGAGTTAAGCGGGAGGTTATATACTAAGGTTGTATTAGGTCCGTTACGGTGGTGTAGGGCATTATTAATAGTTTGTTTAGCCCGTAATTTGACTATTTCGGCTATTGCCTTCTATATTACAGCTGCTCATTCTATAATAGACGGGGTAGGGGGGCCTAGGTTACTTATCCTTGGGTAGGCTCTATAAACTAAGAGGGTAGGTACTAGTCTATTAGGGCCAGCGGTGTTATTAACGGCTTTTACGGCCATCTATAAAGCCAGTTCCTTTTAGATGTCCTTATACTTGTCCGTAATAATCTAATAAGCTCTCTATAAAGCTAGGTAAGCTCGCTTAATAAGCCTAACGGACTAATACGCCTTAACTAGAACAGCTTTTGTTAATATAGCTATAGCCGTAGCATACTACTGAAATTCCTTGCTGATAAAGTTCCTACCGGCGTTGTAGGTAATATACTTAGGAGGTCTAACATACGTGTTAATCTAGTAGGTCCGTAAAATATCCTAAGTATGCTTTATAGATATATTTTGCAACTAATAGGCGGCTTAATAGCGGGTTGCCTTGTTAATTATGTATAATACTAGGCTACCGTTAATATACATAATGTCTACGTACACTAAGTGGTTAAAGTCAAGGTCCTTATAAAGGGTGAACTTAAATCGGCCTAGGGAACGTCTGTATTTCTGGCAAAAGGAGCAGTATTTAGTTAGGTAATTAACTGCCTTCCTATTAACGTTATCGTATCTAGAGCGTTTAAGGACTCTATATAGCTTTTCGGCTAATAGGTAGCCAAAACAGCGGTATAGACGGTAGATCTCCGTACTAGTAAGGTAGCACGGGTTATAGTTAAAAGATTCCTAAATATAGGTCCGTAAAGTCTCTCCCTATATAAGGAACGGGTGTCCAAATCGTTGTGTAATTGGCAGGGTAATATACTTGCTTCCTAGGGCAGTTACGGGGCCGATTAAGGTGTCCGTAATATTATTATAGTAAACCTATAACCTATCTATGTCCGCAAGGCAAAGTAAGAAAGGGGTGTCTGCTTTTACTATATGGAAGTTAACTAGGCCAATTAGGGTCTTAACTGTAACTAATCCAATTAATGCAGTTAAGCTAATGCCAAATTAGACGTTTACGGCCCTAGTTTATATAGTGTTAATATCCGTATTATTATTTGCGGTGGTCCTATATACAAGGTATTATCCATAACCTATAGTAGACTTCTTAGAGGCGCCTGTGTCGATTATAACACCGTAGAATTCCTTAGGGGTATAGCGTTCTATGGTGATATATGCAAATAGGTCCTACTTATAATCTATAACATCTATAAAAGGGGTGCTTACGGAATAGTTTTTAGGCGCAACTAAGTGTATAAAGGAACGGTCGGCTAATACAGTCGTAATATTAAGGGCTTAGCTGTCCGTAAAAGGTCCAAAAGTAGTTAGGAACGTCTCTAAGGTCTCCTATTCCTGGTTATCTAGGTTAAAGTCAATTATAAGGGCTTCTATTAACTTATTAGGGGGCTCCTCTTCTTCCTCTCCTTTGTATTCTAAGATAAACTAGCTAATCCGTTTATTAAATCTCTTCTTAGACCTATTACGTTCTTCCTAGGTATGCCTTATAGACCAATATTCTTCCTTGCCACATACGAAGCATTTCTAGCTTATTTGTCTGCGGGGGTATGCTTTCGTACGGAAGTTGCTGCGGGGGTTACGGGTGGGACTTAGTCGGTATGGGTACTGCTAGCGGTAACGGCGGTCCGTAAAGTAGACGTCTGAGTCTATCTGCGGATATTAAATATCTATAGCAAAGGCTTAAGTGCTGCCCGGTGGGTTTAAGACTTTATACATTGTAATAGAGGACCGTAAATTATTAATAAGGCCAGCTAAGGTGTCTATAGGCTTGTAACAGGCGTACTTGCAAAGCTCTACTTCCTAGTAGGCCGTAATAAGTTTGTTATACAGGAAGTCGTCTATTTAAAGCTTAGCGTTAAGGCCATGCTATAGGTGCTAGAGGTCTTTAATAAGAATTTACAGGCACTCTATAGTTAATTTTTCAGTATTCTTATTAATTACGGTCCGTAGCTTAGTTATATTCCATTAGGTAAGAATATTACGCTTATATTCCGGTTCTTTAAAGTAGTTGCAACTAGCTTTATATAGCTTATTAAAGGGAACACTAAGGGGGTTACTCTTAAGGTTGGTGTAGTAGTGGTCGAGTGCTAGGCCGCGTAGTATAGTAGAGTAGGCTTAGCTGAACTCTTATTTAGGAATATTAGCCTTTTAGTAAAGGTCCGTAAAGATGGTCAGTTTAAAGTTAAAATTATCGTTTTTACCGCTGTACTTAGATTCGTTGGTATAGAGCTTAGCTAGGTTAGCTAGTTCCTTACCGTAGGTCTTTACTTAGGTGCGTTGCGGATCTATAACTTATGGATCTGTGGCTTACGGATATGTGGCTTGCGGATATATGGTTTGCGGATATATAGCTTACAGATCTGTGACTTAGGTGGGTTATGAATCTATAGCTTTGGCGACGGAAGGGTTTTAGTCCGTATTTTAGTTTACGGGGGTATTATGGTCCGTAACTTAGGTACTAGGTATACTTTAGCCCGTAAGATTAATTCTAAAATTGCTTAGGTTTATAGGACAAATTTAGTTAAGTAGGTTAGGTATAAGGCCAGCGATGCTATTAAGTTTGGGAGAAGTAGAGAGATTATTAGTAGCTTTAACCTAGTCTAGGATTTTCTCTTTAGTCTATTCCGTTTAGTCCTCCTCTTATATTATGTTATATAAGGACCATATAACAGTAACTTATTTATCCTTTTTAACCTATACACCTTAGTGACGTAAAAGGGTTCGTAGGTTACGGATGGTAGTAGGGTTATAAGCCTTAAGAATAGCTTCCGTAAAGTCCGCAAAGTCTTCCTTATATTACTCCCATAGGTCGTTGTTTAGAAGCTTATAGTGTCCGTATTTAAGGATTTTGAAATTAATATAGTCGTTAACGTCGTCTATAGACGTAAGGTCGACTCCTTAGCTCTACTTCTTTTGACCTTTACTAATTTGCTTGCTTATATCTGCCATATTATGTAGCGTTGTATGTCTATATAAGCTATAGCGGGTCGTAATAGCTTATAGCGGGTAGAGGAGGTCTTATAACGGTCTGTAAAATCAATTAGCGGGTCCATAATAGTTTGAGGGGTCTTATAATAGTCCGTAAAGGCGATTAACGGGTCCGTAATGGTTTATAGAAGGGTAAAAGGTTTCCGTAAGGTCCGAAGAGGTTTAGGGTTTAAGGGGTTAAGGATAGGGGGTTCCGTAAAGGTCTGTATTCGCGTCTATAACTTCTAGTAAACTATACTAAGACTTAAATAAGTATACAGAGTTAGTGATAGTCCGTAATCCCCGACTTCCGACCTTCTAGTAGGTCGTACTAGGAGTCTAAACGGGTGGTTGCTGTCGTATGTATCGCTCGGGGGAGGTATTAAGTGATTGCTGATCTGTGCACGCTCACTGATTAGTGTTCGTACTAACTTAATAGCACGAGTGAGTTAGATCCAGGGGCACGAAATACGTGTAGTATCGTATGCTCTTTTGGATGATGGTGACTGTTAATTATATAAAGCAGACTACGTGGTCTATATACTGATGCGCCTCCCCCTAATTAGTTAGTGCTTTATAAGTGCACCAGACGCGTAAGCGAGTGGTTGGTGCATCGAACGCGTAAACGCGTACCTGGTATACCGAACGCGTGAGCACGCGGTTAGTACAGGTGCTGTAATTATATAAATAGCTATATTAACGCCTAATTTAAAGAAGATATTATACTTATTTTTAAGGCTTTATATTAGTAATTAACTTCTATAAAGCGTTATATAAGTGTAACGGAACCTTATAGTAAGTACTACGGTAGGCTTATTATTGGGCTAGGTATATAGGTAATATAAATTAAAGTTAACAATATAATAATACCTAGTGGAGTGGTTACCTAATAGATTAACTCTAATTATATTCTAAGAATTACTATAAGGAAGGAACTATCTAGGTAGGGACTAAGGGTCCTTAAATACCTAACCGTACTCTTATAAAATCCTTCTTATATATAATATATATATATTCTATTTACTCTATCGCGGATTATATAAATCCTATAGATTATATAAATTACATTATATAACCTTAGTTACTATTCCTTATTATATAGCTCTATTAGCTCTATTCTAAACTATATTTATATTAACTAACTAGCTTCTTCTAACTCTCCTTTAAATAGTTATAATATTATACTTAAAGCATCTATAATACTATCTCCTTTCTCTTTATCTTTATCCTTAAAGATTCCTAATATCTTTAAGTTATTTACTAGAGGTATAATATCCGTCTAGTTAATTTAGTTAATATTATTACTTATTATACCTAAAGTAATTTCTTTGTCTTTAACTGCCTATTGTGTTCGTATTATTACTGCAATATTATCTCTTAGTGAGATTATACTATCTCCGTATTCTCGCTATTTAAAAGAGGGGTTAGTTTATATTACGTTAGCGAACCTATCTTTATAATAACCGTCCTCTTACTTAAAGTGTACTAAAGCAAATATTTGTTTATCCTATAACGTTCGCTTTATCTCTAATACTAAATATATATAGCCTATTACTCTTAATAGTCGTCTAGTTCCTTAATTAATTAATTTTAAGGTCTTATATTTAATCTACTGCTATATAGCTAGATAATAAGCTATCTATTACTTTGGTAAAGTTGCGCTATTTCTATAATATAGAACGGGAGGCTGCCGATACTTAGCAACGGGCCCTTAAGTCTTATCTTACGGCGTCTACTTAGTTAATCCGTCTTAAGAAGGTTTATAAGAAGGTTTATTTTAAGGAGTAAAAGCTTATAGAATAGGGTCTATAGAAACTTAGTAATAAAAAAACGAACTTTTCTCTAATTAAGAAGGAAATAGGTCTAAGTAGTTTAGTAACTACTCTTCTTAGGTCCCCCTTAGGTGACTTATTTTTTAGTAATTCTTTTTTATTAATACTACCTAACCTAATCTCTTTTAATACTCCTATACCTTTTCTATAGCGTTTTTTAGGTTCTATAATAGCTCCTAAGTAGTCTTAGTATAGCCTATCTACTTAACTTCGTACTATATTTTATCGTTAATATCCTTATAACTAACGATCTTTAAAACTTGCTATTTATCCTCTTCTTATCCTCTATATATATTTATTTTATAAACTAGTGGCTTAATATTTCTATATACTAGCTTTAGTATTGCGATATACTATATAGAGTAGATCTTTATTTTGGCTAGTAGGTTTAACTTAAACGTAACTAGTAAAATTCTCTATTTAATTTTAAAAGGTCCTAGTCTAATATAGTCTAACTTCTTACTTAGCTGTTAACTCTTAAAAATTTTGTGTAATAGCTATACTTTATCTCCCTCCTTAAGATTTGGTCCCTTAGATCTCTTAGCGTTATAGTACTTTTTTATTCTTTTCTATACTTTCTTTATTAATTTTATAAGGTCTATATAAAGATTTATTAGCGTCTTTATTCTTTCTTTAGCTATACTACTTATTTTTTTAACTTATTATAGTAATAATATTCTTAGCTTATATCTATAATTTGCCTTAAATAGTAATATACCTATTCCTTTTTATAGTGTTATATTATATATAAACTATATAACTAGTAACAATAATACCTAATTATTCTATGTATAATTAATATAATATCTTAGATACTGTTCTAGTATCTAATTTAATCTTTCTATTTAACTATCTGTCTGTAGATAATATGCGGTAAAAGTTACTACTTTAACTTCTTATTCCACTAAGAATACCTTCTAAAATACTGCTATAAATCTTAGATCTCTATCTAATATAATCTTACTTAGTACTCTATGTCTTATAAATACTTCTTTAATATAGATTCTAGCGACATCTTCTACTAATATTTCTTCTATATATACTATAAAGTATCCCTACTTTATAAGCTTATCTATTATTACTAAAATCGCGTTATAATCTTATTCGGTAATAGGGTCTCTTAATCTTAATAACTTAATAATAAAGTCCTATAATATAACCTCCTATAGTCTCTTGGTATTTTAATAGGTTATAGCCCTCTATACGGCTTATGCCTTATTAAATTATTTCTTTAGCAATTTAGATATTCCTTTATAACTTTCCACGCTAAGCCCTAGATTCTATTAATAATATACTTTTCTTAGAGTCTTAACACTAAGCCTATAGCTCTATTATATCCTTAAATTATTTCTTTATAGAAATCTTCTATAAAGTGCTCTGCTATGCTTTTTAGGATATACTTTACCTCTCTATACTTATATAATATTTCTTCCCTTAAATATTCTAACTATTCCTCTAGCTATACTTTAAAGATCCTTTATACTTAAAAGCTTTTTAGTAATTTATAAACTCTTTCTAGTTCCTTTTAAGTTGCTATAATTTTCAGATAATTATATCTAATTAGTCCATCTATATCTTTTCACAGTAAAGCCCTTAATAGCTTTTTATTATTTTATAGTTTAGCCTTTTAACTTAGAGTATCCGCTTATATATTATTTATACCTTTAGTATATTAAATCTTAAAATAGTATTCTATAAGTATCTCTACCCATTTAACCTATCTTTAGTTAAGTTCCTTTATTATTAAGAATCCTATTAGGTTTTTATAATCCGTCTTAACTATAAATAGTTTTTTATACCTTATAAGAATGCTTTCTATTTCTTTAATACTATAATTATACCTAATAACTCTTTATTATAGATGTTATAGTTTAACTCTAATAGTGTTATCTTCTAACTATAGTATACTACTAGGTGCTATCTATCTTAATATTTTTATATAAAGTATACCTCTAGTATAAAGTCTAATATATCCGTTTCTATAACCGTTTCTAGTCCTAGTTAATAGATTTTAAGAACTAGCTCCTAGGTAAATAACTCTTTAACTTTTTTAAATAATTTTTACTATTCCTCTTCCTATACCTATAGTTATTCTTTCTTTATTAGTCGCGTAAATAGTTTAATATTCTTTAACTATTATACTATAAACCTTCTACAGTAATTATAAACCCC
>Ga0307515_10017261_pt1 | contig 13157 bp, 10 predicted proteins | sample 17_EM_MG_FD_194513 | JGI IMG/M metagenome (GOLD analysis project Ga0307515, IMG submission 194513) | Populus trichocarpa ectomycorrhiza microbial communities from riparian zone in the Pacific Northwest, United States - 17_EM | ecosystem: Host-associated > Plants > Roots > Unclassified | place...
TTATTACTGCACCTGGATTGGATCAGAAGAAAGATCGTAACAGGTTCCCAGTTTTGCCACGACAGCAAAAGATCACCTACTTTTTCTCTTTTATTTATTTATTTATTTATTAAATTATGTATGCATCAGATAGTTTCTTTCAGATACTTATCCTTCACCTGATACTCTAAACATCACGTGCTACCATTTCTTTCCTTTTCAATCAACAATCAAGTTCAAGTTTTCTAGATAGTGTTTCTGTGATAAAAGCTTGAGATTAAAAGATTTGTTTTTTTTATGGTCTCAGGTTCGAGTACTGTGGTTGCTCATATGATGTCCACTAGAAGCTTATATGATCGTTAACTTCAGGGTCCGTGAGATTAGTTCAGGTACGCGCAATCTGGTCTAGACACTCACGTTAAACTAAAAAATAAGAGGCGACAGAGATAATCTATTCAGGGATCAGGATCATGTTGAACGATGCTGTATTATCATTGCTGATTAAACTCAAACAACGGGATCCTGATCCCATTGATAGCAACAAAGTTATGGGTTAGAGATTCTAGTAATTTAAATTCTTTGGTCATCGGCCAACAAAAAAGTGGAAAAAAAGAGAGGAATTTCTGAGTTGGACACGAAGTTTACAGTGAATTTTCCTCAGATTTTTAGTTAGAACTTTCAATTCATCATTTTGTCATTTTTAGTTAGAAATAATTATGAAAAAACTACGATATATATTGCAGGTAATGAATATAAAATGAATAGCAGGTCTCATCCAACAATTTAAATTTAAAATGGGTTTTTCACTTGGAATTTAATTGATTAAATGGATTTGTTTGAGTTGAAGATGCAATAGAATTTGTTCAAGAATTTTACTGTTACAGTGGCTGGGTCAATGGATTTAGAGAACTGTGGTCCCATAAGCTCAGCCGTCATAAAGGCACAGACAAAATGTCTCCAACAAGCTCAAAGAAGCCTTAATTCAATTAGCCAGGTGAACAGATACCAAATTTGACCTCTAACATCATAAGAGCTGAGCTTGTTTTTGTGTGTGTTATCTGTTGTGTTCTTGAGTCGTTACATTAACTGTAATTTTATGGTTATGACTAATCATCTATATTAAGCCCTAATTGCAGCAGATAGCATTTTTTATAGAGAAAGAGCAACTAACAACAATCATATAGACAGAACTGCCTTGTTTAAAAAACTTCTTTTTTAAAAAACTCTCTTATTTATCCACTCTTGCTGAAGTGGTAGTTTGTGGATTCATTACCTGATGGAGAGCTTGGAATGAGGACTATGGAGAAACTCGAAGACTTTGCCACAGGGGTCATACTTCCTTTGTGCTCATGAGAGATCTGTATGTCAATGCTAGTGGTCTCATGATTCTGGGACTTCGCCAAGATTATAAGCGGTTTCATGGTTGCAGCCAAGATTATAAGCGGTTTCATGGTTGCAATGTACTATGGTATGCCAGCTCATCTGCTCATGGAAGTGTCGCCCTTGGAGTTCTTATGAACGCCAACAGGCTTTGATTATTCTTAATGCTGGGAGACATAAATATGCAATCACTATTTCATCAACTTGAGCTTGTGTCGAAGACTCGAAATCACCATGGTTATGTAAGATAACACGTCCTGTTATTGACAAAAAAAAAAAAAAATTGTCTTCAAATCCTCTCCAGCTTGAACAGTTCTTAGGCGTGCCTTTCATCCTAATTCCATTTTCACAAGCAATCCAGCGCAGATGGGATGGACCAAGAGTACTCTCCTATCATGCTCTGTGGGGATATTTATATTTATTGATCGAGGCCTCATTCTGAACATTTGTAATGAGTTTAGCCATCACAGAGAACAATTAAATTTTGCCATGCTCTGTACTCGGGGGCATGATGAAGCCTAATGCTTGCAAGATGGCAGGGTCTCTGAATGTGAGTTTAAAAGTTGTGCGATTTCTTCCAGGTAAAGAGGCAATTGATGTGATAGCTATAGAAGAGGAAGTGGAGAGTGAAAATCAAAGACTTGTTGATGATATGTATCTGAATGAGTTACGATTTATGACAATGTGCAATTCATTCATAACTTGTGGAAAAGTCGGCTAATGGTGGGGATGGGATTATCACCACAACAAGAGATCTAGGTGACCACTATGATATATATATATATATATATATATATATATATATATATAGTGAGAAGGGGTCAAGGAATGACAAAGCCATTTGCTTTGGGGCTTATCGGAGTGGAGTGGTTTTGATGATCTTGTGCCCACTAGGAGATGCATTACCATCATCTGTCTTCGCACAGCATGCATCAATTTAGCCACGAAAAATAATGGCATGCAGCAGTATCAAGAATAGAAAGCTAGGCTTGCAACGAGTAATCATCACCTTCTGAACTTCGTAAATCAGGGAAACAAAGACTTGTATTTTGTATTAATAGGGTGTTTAGAATTGAATTTCAACATGTTTTTTTTATTATAATTTAACTTTTTTTATTTTAAATTATTTTTTAAATATTTTTAGATAATTTAATATTTTAATATAAAAAATATTTTAAAAAAAAAAAATAATTTTGATGTTTTTCCAAACAAAAAATATGTAAGTGTTTTGTGGTTGCTTTTCAAAGTGATTTTCATTTAGAAAAGTATATCAATAATGTTTTTTTATTTTTTAAAAATTATTTTTGAGATCAGCACATCAAAATAATTTAAAAACATCAAAAACATATTAATTTAAAATAAAAAAAAATTCAAATTTTTTCAGAAAACAGGCACTAAAAAACAATTGTTATCACTCTCAAAAACCATCAAAATAAAAGAAAGATTTATAGCATATCATGTAGCCAATTTCAAATGGTATAATATCTTATGCAGAAGTTCTGCCTACATTGATCACATTTAAGTTTTTGGTTGATTGTTTTGGGCTTACAAAGAAATAGATGTACAGTTGAGCAGGGATCATTTTTATAAATCACGGAATTAAAGATGAAATGTATCGCATCAACTCAATTACCATGGCAACTAGTAAATAGTCAGTTTCTTTGTCTAATTGCGACTGCAGTTGCATCAACACCCCAAACAGCCTCACCCCTGCCCCCAACTTCCTCTGGGGCTAAATATCAAGCTAAAATTATCAGGAGGAAAACGAAACTGGAGAGTGAACTATTATAGTACCAGGACGTGCTTTGTTACTTTTCATGCAAGAATGCACCCATCATGCATCAATCTCAAGGCAAGGACCAAGACATAACAGCAGCATGAGTGCTTGAATTGAGAATGTCGGCAGGGTGGAAATGGGCACCTATTCAGCTGGTTTTCTCTTCCTCCCAAGAATTGAAGCTCTCTGCAATCTGGGGCCACCCATCCGCCATTTCTTAAAGGCTGCCATGGATGATTGAGCTGCTTCATACACTAAACATGCAGAGAAATAAATTACTGTCATTGCAACATAAATGTGCGGCATGAAAGCAGAAAATATACGCTCAAAAGTAAAAGAATCTCACTGTAAGTTTCTTCTTTAGTCAGGAGCATCAGGAATCTGGAAGCTGCTGCAAATGCTGTGGTGTGTGCCTTGTGTAGGACTTCCTTATACCGGATTCGAAATGCATATGCAAGCAACAATCCAATGGATTTATCACACCTAAGCATCATTATGAATAACCAAATAAGTCCTCGGAAAGAAAAGGTAAAAAGCTTGGTGAACACCAGCTTGTCAGCCAAACGAAAGATTGCTGGTGTCATGTAAATTTACTGTCAATAGGTATGACCGACATTCGACCACCACTTGTCAATTGTGCACTTTTGCCTCCACCAGGACAACAACGCACAATCTCTCATTGCATAAGACAAATCATAGCAAATATGCCAAAGTAAATTCGGATGTATTGTTGCCAAGCACAGCCTTCACAACATGTAAACTCAACCACAGTACAGTGTATGTCTAAAGCCTTGGGGTTTGACCACAAAGTAAAAAGGCCCATGAACAATATTGATTGTCAAGCATTTGACCCCATTCACAACATATAAACTTCTCAAAGCTAAACAGAAAATCAGAATGCATGGGGTGAAGTAATTCATTTTGACAGTTTACTTCTCCCATATGTTTCCTTTCTATTGCAAGGATCTCGATAAGGGCCTTCAGTTGATCCCTGGACTTGAGAATGAAAACAGATAGTTTTTGCTTCTAGACTTCAGGTACACTGAAGTCTACCAACAAATGAAACCTAGATAAAACTAAGCAACCTGGAATCACTAACAGAAAACTTGTCTCGGTCTAAAAAGAATGCCATACTCTTATCCAAATAATTTCTTTAAAACAGTCTAATGAAGTGGACAAGGATAGACATTAGTAAATTCATGAATGGCACAGATTGGTAATGAAATGATTATTTCAAGTTACAGTACTGAAGATATCCTAAAATTGAAAGCACTCCATAATCTTCTGGTTGGTTGCTAACCTTATTGCTCTGACATAGGAGAAGCCCACATTTGATTTTTATATCTAAAAACAATGATATGCTTTTGGATGTCATGATGTGTTAGTTTGTAACTTTGTATCCAACACATAACTGGATTGTTTTGGAATTGTCAATCTGATTAAACAGACTGAGAAAGTCAAAAGGTTAAGGCATCACTTAGGGAAGGTCATAAAAAAATATTAAACACATTGAGCTGCATGTTTCCTCCTCCAAATCGAGAAAGCAACACTTAGCAAAAAATGCTTCACAAGCAGGACACCATTTCATGCAGGTACTCTTGCATGGTAGTTCAACAAAAGGCACTAAAAGAAGACATCACAACAGGAATTGTATACACACATGAACGGATAGGCAGGGGAAGGAGACTCACAGTGGAGCTAGCTTGCATCCAAATTCATAAAAGTATGGACAGCGGGATCTCAGGTCCACACAAGCAGCGTCTGCCTGAATTTCCAGCCTTGTTCTGGTGAGGAAAAAGAAATACTATCTATAAGCTATAAAAACAACTGTACAAGTAAATAGATGTTGGATGACAGCATAGACAAACCATTCTCCATGTACACATGTGATGATTTTTTGGGGACTCGACTATCATAACGAGCAATTAATTTAAATAAACCCCTGAAAGTGAAACCTAAAACCAGGGAGTTCCTAGAGGACTCGAGCAAAGTTTCTATAACTCAAAGGAACTACATTTTAGATTGAAGTTTTAAAATCGGGGAGTTCCTAGAGGACTTGAGCAAAGTTTCTATAATTCTAAGGAGCTACATTTTACATTGAAGTTTTAACAGCAATGACATAAATAATTTCAACAAGAAATCTTCTATCCTTGAGAACTACAAACGGGAAAACCAATTGGACCCTTCTACTAAGACATAAAGCAACCCTACATGAAGATGGATCTCCCACTAACTCACTTCATAATGTAAAATAAAAATATTCGCTTTGAGCAAGTAAGGCAATTACTTTTGATTAAAACAGGCAGGAACACCTATCGATACAGCTTGCCTCATGTGCAATTCATGAGCAAGCCAGAAAGGTAGCTGTGTCTTTGAACCTTGTTCAACCTGAGTTTTAATTAACACGTCAAAAACAAGGTGAATATATGAAGTAATTTGACTTGTGAAGTCTTTCTCCAACGCTATTTTACTTAAAACTTACATATCCTTTTTCAGTACTTTCATCGATTTTCACTCCATTTATAGCCTTTTGAAACACAACCGGGACAAACTGCAAGACAGTGTGAACACACGATAGAAAAGTGATTATGTTAGGATTACGAGATTTAGGAGTTAAAATATAAGGTGAGGATAAAAAATTTCACCTCTTCCTCCACGAGAATACTATCAATGTCATAGTAATTTGCCATTGTTTTATGTTATCAATTTTATCGGTCTTCTAGCTTCTCTAGTGCAGAAGCAATTTCACGTGTTTACCTCCAGGCTGCAAATAAAACATAATTATATTGTATTTTATAGGTTGCAGCCCTATTTACCCATCTCTTTTATAGATTGGATTTTTTCAAAAAATTGTAAAAAAATTGATTTATTTTCAACATTCCTAGATCTTGTTTCAATTGTTCTGAATCTGACCGGAAACAAAGCAGCGGGGCAACTGCTAGATTGATGGAGCTTGGAATCTATGCTCTACAAGATTTTACTTATCAAGTCAGTCTTTTATTTTTATTTTTCTAGCTGTTTAGTTTAGTATTATTGACAAGCAGGATTATTTGCTGGTTTTAAAAAAAGAAAGAAAATATTTTTTTTAAAACCAGCAAATAATACTGTTAGGATATATGACTAAGAACTGTCCCAACTAATCAGGAAAATTTTCTTTCTAGTCTTGGTCCCATTTTGAAAAAGGTAAGAGATTTTCCAAAGATTTCCAAGAAAATATTCTGAGGAAGCAAACTCAACAAAACAGAATGAGATTTTTTACCTCCTGAAACCAGTCTTCTGGTCATCAATTTTACATGTTCTGCCAACACTACTGTCATTCTTGATGATACTTAAACAGAATGATCCCATTCCCAATTTTTTTTATGAAATGCATCATCCCTGATCCCTCTCCACCCCAGTCAGAAAAAAAAAAACTCCCCATAACAGTGTCACCACTGTGATATCACAGTGTATTAGTTTAGTTGGTCCCTAGCCAGTGCACAATGGGAAGGGCAAAAAATTAAAAGACTGTTCAATAGCTAAAATGCCCAAGAATACAAGTGTACAGGGACAAAAGAAGAAAAGGTTTCCTACGAACAAAAGAATCAAAACAGCAATTCAAGAAATTGAGTTGAAAAACCAAACCGTTAGAGCAATTTCTTGATCTTCTCTCTTGGAAATCTTATATGCAACTCCCCACTATGACCTCACAGGATAAAAACAAACAGAACAGCTTACGATGGCTGGTGGAGAGGACGCCGTTGTTGTTGTCTGGATCTCACGGTGGCTGGTCGAGAGGACGCCGTCGGTGATGAAAAAAATAGAGGAGAGGGCTGTTGGCGGTGGTTGATTGTGGAACGGCTGAGAGAGAGAATAAAAGAGGCTAGGGTAAATGTTGTACCTGTTGGCTAATGCCGCTAATGTAGAGGGCTGGAGGTTGGATTTGGTGCAGTATATTTTCAAAAGTTTTAGCTGTTTTTACAGCGCATCAATTACTTTTAAGAATCTTAAGAATTAATCATAATATCTGAAAACACATATCTATTGCATCTCAGGGACAACGAAACATTCAATTTTTGCATCGTTTATGCTTCGTGGCTTCCGAGAACTTCCTTCAGTGGAAGCAGCGCCAGTCCTGTTCTTCAAAACCCAAGTTAATCATAATTTAGTTCTCGTAGTTTATTAAAACAAGTTCTTTAATTTCTTCCAACATTAAAAATTAAATAATTATGGGAGCTGCGTTGGGTATGTTTAATTTAGTAGTATTTTTTTTTTAAAAAAAAAAGTTATTTTCTCGTTAATATTTTCATCATATTCACCTTCTTTCTTTCTTTCTTTCTACTGGAAGGGGACGGAAAATGGATAGAAGGGATTAAAAATGAATTTGAAAACATAAAAATTAAATATGTAATTCGTGAAACCACAAGAACTAATTAATTAGGTTTGCTAAACTACAGTTACAATTGAACTCTTGTAAATTATGGTAGAGCTGATTTTGAAAAAAAAATATATATATACCGTGACCATAGTAGTGGACACCATCCACCTGGTAACAGTCAATTCCAAAAATCAAATCATAAAAAATAACCCGTTTAGAAATATAAGAAATAAGATTCGAACCAGGAATCCTTATTCCCTAGAGGCCTCTTTTCCGCTTGACTGGTGCTCTGGGTGCAGGAAAACACTACTTCTCATAGCAAAGAACTTGTGAGATGGAACGTGACAGTAACATCTTACTTTTCTTGTGAATGAAAAAACGAAAAGAAAAGGCCCGATGAAGAGAGATTTAAGATGGAAAAATCATGCTGAAACCATGCATGTAATGATAATCAAGGAACAAATTGGCACCGGAACCACCTGTGATGGGTTCGTCTTGAAACCATACAGTCTATGCGAGAAATGGCGCTGCTGCATTTGAATATTATTCAAAACAGCACCATCCATGCCATTTTAGAGACTAATGTTACTGCTAAAACCTATGGCTATACAAGGAACAGTTCAATTAAAAACGAAGGGAGTTCAGAAACAGTAGACAAGAATGAGTTGCATTATAATTATTCCACTCTAGGCTGATTCTTTTTTGTGGGTTCATGCCGCCTCTGGTAAGGGATGCTTGTTTCCTTCAATTTCTAGTTGCAGCTCCGGCATTTGAAAAAGGCATAAAGATAGTTTTGCAACCTAGTCCCAATGAACCTCCCTGTGAAATGTCCACTCGGAGGGATTTAGAGTTTGTTTCCCATCAGCAGCAACAAGATCATATGGTGAATCCTCTGAAAATTCGGTGGGCATGGACTTCCAATGAAGAGATGGAACCCACTCAGCTTCCTTTAGCACCTTCAGAATCTCCTCCACAACTATTTTGCTCCCCTCTGCTGATAAATGAATGCCATCTCTGGAAAAAAGTGAAGGGGGAAACTTTAAAATTGAAAGTTGAAACACGTTACTACCAGTTTAAGTCAACCAAAGACATTCGATTCACATTTTTTATGATTGTTGTGGTAAAAGGAGAAGACAACCTGACAATCTTAAATCATGACGGTACTTCCCAATGGAAGCTAACATTAGCCAGTAAAAATTGTAACAAGGAGGAAATATCTAGTCATTTGTGAGCTAAATTAACCAGCACGGCCTGCCTTTCCATATAGGATGAAGGAGAGACCATCTGTTTAGAGATAACATGTATTGGACGACAGGTTTCGCTCGTATACACCTGACTCCAATATCCAAAACCAGTGCACATCTAGCATCCAAATTCCAAAACCAGGAAGTCTTCTCAAGTCTCCACAGAATAAAATTCAAGTTCGATGAGTCCATAGAACATATTCTAGGTTGTGCACTAAGAAAGGCCAATGCTTAAAAGACTACTAAACCACATAAGAAAAACCCTTCTCTCTTTTAATTTTAATACATGTGAACTATGAAGTGTTTGGATTAGGATCACTTCTATCACTGTTCACCACCAAACTTCCATCACTGTGACCACCAAATCCACCCAAAAAGACCATTAAAGTAACCCCTTTCAACCTTGAAAACAACATTTAAATTCAAAATCCATTTTGAATCTCAAATCAAACTCAAAAAATTGATTATTAGTTTTTCAATCTGAAATTTCCAACCTTTAGAACACTGAAATGCAGTGATGGTTGGGTTTAAGACATGAATGCATGAAATCATGTTGATTGAAACTTTCATTTGACAGTGGTCTCACTGCCAAAAGTGATTGGAACCTAGCAAAGGGGGTCTTAATTCAAACACACCATGATCTAGATATTAAAAAAAAAGTGTCAATCAAAACGGTTGATAGTTCAAGGTGGCTCGATAAGTTTTAGCCCTAAGAAGACCATCCGAAACAACAACATAATCTAATCCATCAAAGCTGGCTAATAATATCTTTTCATCATGGGAAAGCAAACGCGTTGATGGCCTAACTTTTCACGGCAATGCAAAAACTGAAAATGGGGATCGTTTATCTGATTTTTGCAGATAGTCCCTAGATTATATATATATATCTGCAGCCCGTGAGTTCCCATAGACAAATGACACCGCAACATACTGCAAACTGTGCAGGCAAGCATTTGGATTTCAACCTGATGTTTTTACACATATCCTAAGATTACGAGCAACTATCCTTATAACGACAAAAGTAAACAATCAAGGAGTCTATTATCCAGATTAACAAAAAAAAAACGAACAAACAAATATGAGGGTGTTTTTTCTTTCTAAAATAGTTGGGGGAAAAAAATTGGCACTAGCACTAGTCAAAAATGATTTTGAGAAATAACATAGTTCGGTAAAATTCACGTGTGGGAATTGTGACATTAAGGTGGTGTTTAGCATTGTGATAGCAGTTGTTTTTCAAAGTGTTTTTCGCTTGAAAATGCATCAAAATAATGTTTTTTTTATTTTTTACATCAACACATTAAAACGATTTAAAAATACTATAAAAAAATTAATTTGAAACAAAAAAATAAATCAAAATTTATGAAAAGCTCAGTTGGACCACATAGATAAACAATCTCTAAATGGTTAAAATGGAAGTACATGAATTCCAAGGAAGAAAGAGGAGAGAGAAGAAAAAAGAAAGAAAAAAATCTCGGAGGCACATTGAAGCTTCGATGATGACACCCCTGGTATCATCAGAAAGATCTTAACAAGATAAATATAATGACACCAAGAAAGGTCATCAATAGTGGCCAGAGTGGGCCAACGCGTGCCACCCAAAGACGGTGGATGGCTTAATTTCCTTTGAATGGCGCGTGTGGTCCACTTCGATCACCATTGATGATCTTAGGTGTCATCGAGTTCTTCTAATGGTACGAGAGTGTTATTATCGGAGCTTTAGTGTGCCTCTAAGATCTTTTTTTTTTTCATTCGTTTTCTCTTCTCTCATGTTTCTTCTTCTTGGAATTTGTGCCAGTCCATTTTAATAATTTTTAAATATCTTTATTTCCAACCATAACTTTTTAAAGTCACGTTTTCCAACAACAACTTTTACCAAATTATGTTATATTCCAATATCTTTTTTGGCCGGTGCTAGTTTGTCAATAAAAAATTTAATGTGATAATTAAAAAAAAATCCAAATATGAGAGAAACAGAAACTAAGCCTCATCGATAATTGTGTGCAAGGAAAATACCACCACATGTAAGCATCATATAGAAAACGCATAGAAGATACATGAGGGAGACCAAACAATACATAAGATTATATACACTTCTGAACATTGATCTTGTTAGCAGAAGGAAGATGAAGAAAACTTACGTAAAGCAAGCAGTGGTCCAACCATCTCTTTTTTGAAAGGCAGAGAAAAGATCAACAACCTTCACTCCCAATTCCTGGCATAGCTTTATACAAGAATTGGAATATATTTGGCACAACTCATTTGTTCGTACCACTTCACTGAAAATTCCACTGAATTTAGAAAAACAGACGGTTCAGAATTTCTATGATCAGAAACAAAAAAAGAAGGAAAAGAAAATAACGAATCAGAGCACCTTGTGCTTGAACTAACTCTGGCCTCATCAACAGGTGGACAGCTCATAAAAATGATGCGGGTTGTATCTGAGAGGCTCTGATTTTCAAATATCTAGTGTTAGATGAAGCATCAAACATCATTCTCTGATGAGTTCTTGCAGGGCCAAATTACAAAATATACACAACAAAAGAATAACTGGACATAGTCCAGTTATCAGGAAATGAATAACAAGCATTTAATCATTTAAAGGTATTCGAGAGCAGCATAAAAACCTCCCAGATTTCATTCCCCTTAAAAAGAAAGTTTACCGCAATATTCATCAAATAAGGAGAAGAATTGCTTTGATCATTCATATTATACATGTGAACCATGATCTATATATATAGTGAGAACCAGGAGAAAACCTTGAGGTGAACTGCAATCTTTCTCATGTTCTCCATGTATTCATCAAGGGGTACATGAGGGCCTAGGCCAGATGAGTGAGGCCCCATTGAATCATTACCACCAAAATAAACTATCACCAGAGCTGGTTGCACAGGAGCATCCTACAATACATAAAACCCATATAACAAGCTAATAGCACGATCAATTTCACCAACTTAGAGATGAGATTCCTCAAATAGATCAATTTTTACGTCTAATCTGCTCCTAAAAGAAATTATTATATCAACGAAAATACCTTGGGAAAAACTTGATCGAGAACCTGGACAGCACGCCGCGAGTTCCATCCGTAGTAGCCTCGCAACAATATGTCTGCCTGCAAACAGAAAAAGATTAGCCTAATCAGACGATGAAAATGGCAACTAATCAGTGCTGGGGTTAATTGGCCAAAACAGTGAAATAAATATCATTAGGGAAAATCTTCATTTCAATTTATATGTATTCGAAAAGAAATAAATCAAGCAACATTCAAAGAGCACGTGAAATATAAAATAAACAAATGGAGAAAGAGGAATACTTTGCGAGAGTAGATATCGGAGAGAATGGAGCCCCAACCGCCATGACTGAAGCAGAGTTGGACAATGGAGGATCCAAAGAGAACAAATTGCGGTCTACTAGGTCCCACCATTTTGACAAATCCGTTGGTCGTTCTGTTTTTCTTTAAACACAAAATTCTTTGTTCTTCGTGTCTGGCTGTGAAGGTTGAAAATGGCAGTGGCTCTCCGCTCCTTTTATGAGCGGAGGAGGTTGATAGAGAAAGGAGTAAAAATCGAGGACTGGCGGATTTTATTAAGCTATCCCATGACCCTCATTAAAGATGGATAGATAGACGTCCACTACTTGGTTTGTAACAGACTATAAGTGTCTTCCTCTCTTCTTTCATTTCTTCCCTCCACAACTTTGGGAGTCCTACTCAATGGGAATATACAAAATAACCCAACTCAAATATGAAAAAATAACATCATTTAAAAAAAAAAATTAAGTTATGTTTGATTGAAAATATATTAAAATAATTATTATTTTTATATTATAAAAATTATTTTTTATATCATCACATTAAAATAATAAAAACTAAAAAAAAAATTAAAAATATCATTGTATGGCAATGCCAGATATCATCTAAAGCGTTGAATTTTAGATATAACGTAGATAATTAAAATCATTAAAACATGACAAATATCTCCTAATAAATAAAAGAAGGGTTGTGTTTTTATTATTCCAGGCTTTCAAGTTTAGAACTTGAAATGATACGGCAAAAGGCGAGTTTATAGGTTCCACCTACTCGCGCGAAAATAGGCGAGTAATGTTCATGCGCGTTTGAAGAAGTAAATGCAAACGCCATGCCATTACCCAACCACCGAACCACGCCAGCCATTGATGGCTTCCCCATTAATGCAACCTTTCTGCTGCGACCTGGACCATCCATAGCCACCAGATGATCCTAAACTCTCAAAAGGATCGCTCTCTTTGAAGAAAGATGAGGCGTCTTCCTTGTCAACAGGAATTGTGTAATTATACTCCCTCCCTGAAGGTTAACGTAATAAACCCAAATTTGACGGCCAAATTCGTGAAACTGATTGAGCCACCAAATTGGTGGGTTTGGCATGGAAGAGAGTTCCATAAACAC
>Ga0307515_10017262_pt1 | contig 13157 bp, 12 predicted proteins | sample 17_EM_MG_FD_194513 | JGI IMG/M metagenome (GOLD analysis project Ga0307515, IMG submission 194513) | Populus trichocarpa ectomycorrhiza microbial communities from riparian zone in the Pacific Northwest, United States - 17_EM | ecosystem: Host-associated > Plants > Roots > Unclassified | place...
AAAAGGGCTGTCATGGTGAGCCTGTCGAACCATAGCGGGCAAAGGCCTCTCCGCGCGACCCTTCGACAGGCTCAGGGTGACAGGCCTACGCACTTCGAAAGTAAAAACAACAGTCATCCTGAATCTATCCCAACAATGCAATAGCAATCCCCCTCCCCCAAAAATCTTGATACTTGATACTAACTACTTACTACTAAAAGTGCGTTCGCCGCTGGTAGAAGCGTCGCCGGGCTTTACATTCATACGCCTGCAAGGCCTTATCCACGGGCCGGTATCCATTTCAATCCCTAACGCGAAAGGGCTGAACGCCGTCTTAATTCTTAATTCTGCTCTTTTGATTCTTCTTTTCCACCGTTTGTACGGCAATAAAATACTTCACCGTGAATTTGCTGTTATTGCTGCCTAAATGGCCATAGCCCCTGGCATCCCCATCTTCATACACGCCAATAACATCCACAAGCAAATAGGTATTCCAATAGTTATCGTGTACATTTTTAAATTGACTTGTAAATTCCAGTCGCATTTCCACGCTATCGGGTATTTCTAATGCGGCTTTTACGGCATTACATTTTTTATCGGGCACAAGGCTCCAATACTCATCTGTACCACTATAAATAAAACGAGTATAAACCAACTCCCTTTTATGCGTCGGTAGCTCGCAGGCGCTCATAAAGTCGGGATAGTGCATACCCAATACCGGGGGCGGAAAAACTATCTCCTTCCCTTTTTTCTGGCAAAAAGCCAGCGTGCAAAAAAGCGTTAATGCAAGTGTTAATATGGTTTTCATTGGTAATTGTTTGCCCGAAAGCTTAGTGCTAAAGTACGTTTCCTGCCATTATAAAACATCAAAAATATTTATGCTCGCGTATCAACACACCCAAATAATACCTTACATTCAAACAGATAGCAATTATAATTTAATAATATTTGCTAATTTTAACAACCCTAACCAATTTTTGTGAAACTATTCGACCTTATCAAAAAAAAATTATCTGAGAATCTTTTTATATTAGTAATTACTGGAACTTTAGCTGGTTTTGAGATTATAAATAAATTTACAGCTTTTATTAAAGATATTTTAATAAGCCAAGTTGATCGGTCGATAATTGCAACTGTAATTTTTTATCTAACCTTTTCGATTTGTCGACATGTTGAATCAGAAAAAAACAACGATTTTGACGAATCTAATTTCTACCCAAAGAATCAAATTAGAATAGCCAAGTTTCTCAAATTTACTGCCTTCTTTTTACTATTAATTCCCATTTTTTCGTTATTTAACTATTGCAAAGAGTCGTTAGAAATAAAAAGAAACAAGATAGTGCAAACAGAATCTTGCACACAAACATTAAAGAAGACAGCTGTGTTAATCGCAAATTTCACAAAAGACTTCGATGAAGATAGCTTTTCAAGTTCTTTGTTCGGAAAACTCAATTCTGATTTGCAACACTCCGATTCCATTAACCTTCGACAGTTGAAAAGATACATTGTTGAGAACAATGAGAATTACTTGGATACAATTAAAAATGCCTTTCAGGAAAATTGTGCCAAATCTGGTTTGATAATCTATGGAAACAGGACGAGTAAAAATGAGAATCAATTAAATTGTAGAATTTACTCTTTGAATTATTTAAAATTTGTGGCTACTGGTTTTCTCAAAACAAAAGACAGCACAATAATTTATATTCAAAATCCACAGCAGATTAATTTCACAGTTGATAATCAGGCAAACGTTATCTCGGAATTTATCCACGGTTTGCTCTATTACCACGCCTGTGATTATAAGGCCGCCAATAAATCGATGTCTAAGGCACTCACTTTAAATGATAATCCCGAAAACAAGCAATTTATTTCTATGTGTCATTTATTTATTGCAAACGCCTCAGTATTTCAAAACAAATATTCAGTAGCAATAGAAAGTTACAAAAAGGGCATTTCTATCGATTCAACAAATGCGTATCTACACTATAATTTAGCGACGATCTTAAATAAAAATAAAGATATAAACCAAGCATTCGAAGAGTTTGAAATTGCACATAACTTATATAAAGAGCTTAAAAATCCACTACAGCAAATAATCTCAAACAAACCTGACCCGGATCTAAAAATGATGATGGAAAAAAAATATTTATCTGATAATAAAATATCGATAAAGAGAAGTGTTATTAAACCAATGATACAAATCCCAAAAGAACATTGGTATATTATTGCACAAAATCAAAAATACGGAATTATTAGTAGTGATGGTGACACTATTGCCAGATGTATGTTTGACATCATTGATTATCGGTACCTAAAAAAAACGCATTGCTTTGTTGGGCAAGCAGGAAAAAAGTATGGTGCATTTATGCTAAGATATGACGATAAAAATAGAGCTTATTGGCATGTCCTTCATACTGAATATTCAATTTTCACTATTGAAGATGCTCTGGACAATTGTTTGAATAAACATTTGAATCTAAACTCATCTAAAACTGGAGATAATTTAATCGTTAACGAGTAAAGTCTTGATAGCACTCCACAAGGTTGGAGTTAATCGATAAAAAAGCACTTAGTAAGAAGCTAAAACCGTAGGCAAGCCGAGCCAACGGATATAAATACTTTTACACATGCTCCAAAAATATTTAATAACCGACCAGCCCACCACCTGCCCCATCTGCGGAACCCGAACGGATGTTGTTGCCGACTTTTTGCATACCATTCAAAAACTATCAATTCAACAATGCATGAATACTCAATGTAAACACGTATTTTTCGAGGTAGAAGACGAATAATATGCTCCAGGTAACCTGCGCCCTTATAACCAACAATCAAAACCAAATCCTGGCCGCCCAACGCAGCCAAACTATGACCCTGCCTTTAAAATGGGAGTTCCCCGGCGGTAAAATTGAACTGGGCGAAACCGCTGAAGATTGCTTGATTAGAGAAATAAAAGAAGAATTAAATATCGAAATCACCATTATAAAAGCCTTGCTCTCCAACACCCATACCTACCCTAAAATTACCATAGAACTGATCCCTTTTATTTGCGAACATACCAGCGGAGAAATAATATTAAAGGAACATGCGCAATATAGATGGCTGCATAAAAATGAATTGTTAGCTTTGGATTGGGCAGATGCCGATGTGCCCATTGTAAAACATTACTTAAACCTTTAAAATGCCAGCAGTTGAATTAGGCTTGTACGAGCAATTGATTAATAAACTGATAGCCAACAAGCTAAACCTATTGAGTAACGAAGCCTTTTTTATTAAAAGTACCCAACTGGATAAGGAGGAAGCGGCAAGGTATTTAAGTTTGTATTTATCCGAGACCATTAAATTCGCCTTAAATGAAATTAAGGACGAGCATAAAACGCTTAAACAAATTGAACTCTCCAACAAAATCATTCAGCTATTAATAACAGAATTGCCCGGCGTTAGCCTTTCGGAAAACCTGATTGACAATGAAGGCAAAATACTGGATGCGGTTTTCTCTAAACTGGATTCGCCCTTTGCCGATTTTAATAACCGGATAAAAGAAATTACCCCTTACACCCGGCTAAGCCAAAGCGAATTATTTACAGGGAATAATGTTGGGATTTCGTTGGAAAGCGAGATTAAAAAAGAGATTCTTTCCTCGGATGAAATTTGCTGGCTGGTATCGTTTATCAAATATTCGGGCATCCGCATTTTTAAGGAGGAATTGGAAGAATTTACCAACAGCGGTAAAAGGCTGCGCATCATCACCACATCGTACATGGGCGCTACCGATGTAAAAGCGATTGAGTTTTTATCCAACCTAAAAAACACCGAGATTAAGGTATCCTATAATTCGGACCATGAACGGTTGCATGCCAAAGCGTACTTATTTGTCAGGAATACCGGCTTTACTACGGGCTATATTGGTTCGTCAAACATTTCCCGCTCGGCCTTAACCAACGGCTTAGAGTGGAATTTGAAAGTAACCTCCAAAGAGATTAACCACATTATTGATAAGTTTAAAAAGACTTTTGAAACCTACTGGGTTGATAAGGATTTTGAGCCTTATGAGTTTGGCAGGGACAAACAGAAATTAAGCGCTGCGTTAAAACAACAAAAATCGTACGATAAACAAAGCATCACCAGTTTTTTTGATTTAAAACCTTTTCCGTACCAAGACGAAATTTTAGAGAAATTACAATCGGAACGGATTGTACACAACCGTTATAAAAACTTAGTGGTTGCGGCTACCGGCACAGGCAAAACAGTAATATCTGCTTTTGATTATCGCAACTTTAAAAACAATAACCCACGGGCAAGGCTGTTATTTGTAGCGCATCGTAAAGAGATTTTGGAGCAAGCCCAAAACACGTTTCAGCACATATTAAAAAACGCCAACTTTGGCGAGTTGTGGGTGGATGGGCAGGAGCCAGACAATTACGAGTTTGTATTTGCATCGGTACTAACCCTGGCCAACCAGATCAGTAAACTGGCGCTATCTCCCGGCTTTTATGATTTTATTATCATCGACGAGGTACACCACATAGCAGCATCAAGCTATCGCCCCATTTTGGCACAGTTTGAACCGCAGGTTTTATTGGGGCTAACGGCCACGCCCGAACGCAGCGACGGCGAAGATATTTTGAAAGATTTTTGCGGAGTAATAGCCGCCGAAATACGATTACCCGAAGCATTAAACAGAAAACTGCTATCGCCGTTTCAATATTTTGCCCTGTCGGATAGTGTTGATTTATCAAAACTATCCTGGAAAAATGGCAGGTATGAAATTAACGAGCTAACCAAACTTTATACCGAAAGCGACCGTAGGGTGGGCGACATTTTAGCCAACTGCGATAAATACCTTACCGACGTGCACGATGTAAGGGCTTTGGGCTTTTGTGTAAGCATGGAACATGCCCGCTACATGGCCGAGAAGTTTAACATGGAGGGACTTAAAGCGGATTACCTGACAAGCGAAAACTCGGCAAACAGGGAACCCATCAGGGAACGGCTTCGTAATAAAGAGATCAACTACCTTTTTGTACGCGATATTTTTAATGAGGGTGTCGACATCCCCGAAATTGATACCGTATTGTTTTTAAGGCCGACCGAAAGTTTAACCATATTTCTGCAACAGTTAGGTCGTGGTTTACGCCTCGCCGCAAATAAAGACTGTTTGACCGTTTTAGACTTTGTGGGCAACGCCCGGCCCGAGTACGACTTTGAACACAAATTTAGGGCGCTGGTGGGCAAAACCCAAACTTCGATAATTAAGGAGATTGAAGATGAATTTCCGCATTTGCCCTTAGGCTGTTCCATTGTATTGGAGAAGAAAGCGAAAGAGGTGGTCCTGAAAAATATCAGGGCCGCCATTGGCTTTAACCGCAGGCAGTTGGTAATTAAAATTCAAAACTTTAAACATCAATCCACGCTATCACTCTCCCTGAAAAACTTCATCCGGTTTCAGCACATCGACTTACAACTCATCTATAAAAAAGATAACTGGAAACGGCTATGTGTAGAAGCTGGCGTATTACCAAATTTCACCGAACCCAACGAAACCGAAATTACGGGCTGTATTAAACGCTTGTTGAGGTGCAACTCTATCAGCTACCTTAAGTTTCTGCGCGAACTAATTGAAAGCGGATTTAACGTGGGCAATTTATCGGCCGAACAGGATTTGATGTTGTTAATGTTCCATTACGATGTTTGGCAAAAGGCCGGGCCGCAATTGGGTTTCAAGTCAATACAAGATAGCGTTAAACAGGTTGCCCAAAATCCGGTGATGGTGTCAGAATTATTGGAGGTGGTTAATTATCTGATTTCGAAAGTCGACTTTATTGAAAAAGATATCGACCTGAATTTCCCGTTGCCGCTTAAAGTGCACAGCAGGTACAACCGAAGCGAGATATTGGTAGCAACCGGTTTGCACCAGTTTGACAAAGCATCATCAAACCGGGAGGGTGTTGCAGCCAACAAGGAGTTGAATATCGAATCGCTGTTTGTCACCCTCAAAAAGTCGGAGAAAGAATATTCGCCATCTACCTTATATGATGATTATGCCATTAACGAAACGCTGTTTCATTGGCAATCGCAAAATGCAACCACGCCCGAATCGGCCAAGGGTTTATCGTACATCAACCACAATTCGCAGCATAAAAGAATTTTGCTATTTGTGCGCGAGCAAAACGACGATGAATTTGGTTTTACAATGCCCTACGTTTTCTTAGGCGAAGCCGACTACATCAAATCGAGCGGCGCCAAACCCATGAATATTGAATGGCAATTGCACGAGCCTATGCCAGCCTATATTTGGAAAGAAAGCGGGAAGTTGGCTATAGGGTAAGCTTTGATTTAAGCATCCCGTCTCCTCGGGTTCTCTCGTAGAGGAACCTGAGGCCGGGAGCCAATCGGGAACCCCAAAGTCGTTGCCTTACAACACCCTCTGGGTCCCTTTTCAAGGAGACCCAGAGGGTACAGAAAGTTCACTTATTTCGATTGTCGTCTCCTCAGGTTTTCTCCAAAACTATAAGTTAAGAAATTGACAGGCTGCTCCATCGGAGCAAAACATTTGTAGCAATCGTAATTTAAGGTTTTTGCGTGCCGTAGGTACGCTTCATAAGTTCCGTACCTACGGCACGGAGCATTATTTTTCTGTTTTTTCTACAAATGTTATACCCCTACGGGGTTGAAAACGCTTAACTTGATCGCTTTGGAGAGAATCTTTAGGGGGCAGAAAGTTCACTTATTTCCGATTGCCCGATCCAAACCATCCCCCTAAATTGCCGTATGGCCAACATCCAATTCAACTACCTGTACCGCGATGGCGGCAACTATAAAAAATATGGTTCGGTAACGTTTGCCAACCCGGGCAATGTGGGTGTTCAGGAACTCGCCACCCTCATCCAATCCAACCTGATTGACCAAACCTGGTTTTACCACCACCACTGGCACCTGCCCGATTTACGCCTCCCAACGTTCGATACCACCATTGACCCCACCTGGCACGAGTTCGAAAATGTGGCCTGCACCAGCCAGTCGCCGGATATGCCTATCACGCTGGCCGGTTTTATGGCTTTGCTGGGGTAAGGTTGTTGGGGCGGTTGGGTACCGTTGCTCAAATATTATGCCCTCATTCGCAGGCTGCGCCATAGGCGCTACCCGTTTGTAGCCCCCGATAACAAAAATGATTTATGCGCCGTAGGTGCTACCTGTGCCCTTCTGCAGATTACCCGCATGTTGGAAGGCAGCCCGCTACGGGGCAAAAAACGAGCGGTATGTTGTTGCTACAAACGGGTAGCACCGATGGTGCATAAAATCCGGGGTGCGGGGTGCCGATCATATTGCCGATACCGGTAAATAGGTGTTGGGAATACAGTTGAATCAACCCCCGGTTGCCCCGAATAGCTAAAACATTTTAGCACGATGCAGGTTGCCCGCATTTTGGAAGGGTAGCCCCCTACTGGGCAAAAAACGCGGGGTATGTTGTTGCTACAAACAGGTAGGCGTACGGGGTTGCAGGGGCTATCATATTGCCGATACCGGCAAATTGATGGTGTTAATACAGTTGAATCAACCCGGCGTTGCGCCGAGCTGCTAAAAGCGTTTAGCAAAAAGCGTCTAACAAAAACCGCTGCCCCGGAGAAACACTACCCGGCTAACAGGGCAGGCTTAGGGGAACTGGAAATTTGTGGGCTCGTACCATCAGACGATTAACCATCATTTTCGTGATGTCACGAAGATGAAAAATACCGCCCCTTCTCCACGGGATTCTTTCTCTCGTAGAGGAGCCTGGGGTCTGCAGCCCATCTGAAAACCAAGTGCATTCGCCTTACCCCCCCCTCTGGATCCATTTTCAAGGAGCCCCCGAGGGTACAGGCCATTCGAAAATCAGAGATGCTGAATATTGAAAAATATCGGCGTGATCATATGACGGCCGGCAACTATAAACAATATGGTTCGGAAACAATTGCCAACCCCGGCGATGTGGGCGTTGAAGAACTCGCCCCTTTCATCTGCGGTTTACATCGCGTTAAACGTAAGTTTTAATGTTAACCATGAAAAATATATAAAATATTGATTATCAATTAATTGAATAGTTTCACATCTGAAATGTGTTAAGTTATGTTAACCCAGTTTAGACGAGTTTGACCCAAGGGAGGGAACTTGAAAATGCCCAATAACCCATCCCCCCCAAACATTTTACCCACACATTTTGAGCTTCGATGCGTTATTTGCTTACTTTAGCTTTTAAGCTTAACACGCGCCTATGAAAAATACCGCTTATTATATACTGGCCCTGGCTACATTGTTAATTGTGGCATCCTGCTCGCCCAAGGTGTTGCCCTATGCGGCCACCAACAAGGTATACAACCACCAAACCGATTCGTTGCTGGAAGTGTTTGGGCGCGAGGAGCCGGCCATGTTGGTTGATAGCCTTGGCCTGCCCATCCCCAGCGAATGGATTGGCACCGTTAACTTTAACGCCCGCAAGCCCAATTATGTAATTATCCATTATACGGCCCAGGATTCGCTGGCGCAAACCATTAAAACCTTTACGCTGGTAAAACCGCAGGTGAGCGCCCATTATGTGGTGGGTAAGGATGGCAAAGTGGTACACATGCTTAACGATTACCTGCGCGCCTGGCAGGCCGGCATTAGTAAGTGGGGCAGCATTACCGATATGAACAGCTGCTCGATAGGTATCGAGATTGATAACAACGGCCACGAGCCTTTTACCGCCCCGCAGGTACGCAGCCTGCTGGCGCTGCTGGCCCAGCTTAAAAAGACTTATAACATACCTACGGCCAACTTTATTGGTCACCAGGATATTGCCCCCGCCCGCAAGCCCGATCCGGGCCCGCTGTTCCCCTGGAAACTACTGGCCGCCAAAGGTTTCGGCTACTGGCCCGACGAACTACTGGAACTGCCCCCCGATAACTTTGACTACGCAACCGCCCTGCGCCTCATCGGCTACGATACCAGCAACCTGCCCGCCGCCATAACCGCCTTTAAACGCCATTTTGTACAACTTGAAGACAGCCCCACCATGGGCCAGCTGGATTTGAATGTGCTGTATAATGTGTATAGGAAATATGCCCCCTAACCCCCTGAAGGGGGAACAATAGCGCAACAAAAAGGGCCATTCACTTTTAGCGAATGGCCCTTTTTGTTAAAGCCGCAAATCAAAAGCTCCCCCTTCAGGGGGCTGGGGGGCTGCTATTTCTTAACCCACCCATCCTTCAAGGTTACTGTTCTGTTAAAGATCAGCTTATCATCGGTTGAGTATTTATCTAACGTAAAATATCCTTTGCGCATGAACTGTACGGCGGTGCCGGGTGTGGCGTTGGCCAGGTCGGGTTCAATATAGGCTGTTGGGATAATGTGCAGGCTGTTTGGGTTAATGTAATCTTTAAAGTCGCCTTCCTCGCTTTGTGGGTTCTCTACCTGGAAAAGGCGGTCGTAAAGCCTTACTTCGGCAGTTTTGGCGTGTGGTACGCTCACCCAGTGAATAGTGCCCTTCACGTTAATGCCGCTGGTATCATTACCCGATTTTGATTCGGGCAGGTAGCTGCAATGAATTTCGGTTACGTTGCCATCGGCATCCTTCACAAAATCGTCGCAACGGATGATGTAGGCATTTTTTAGCCTCACCATCAATCCCACACCCAGGCGGAAGAATTTCTTGGGCGGCACTTCCATAAAGTCTTCCCGCTCAATCCAAAGTTCGCGGCTGAACGGAAACTCGCGGCTGCCGTCGCCATCTTCGGCCTCGGGGTTGTTTTCGCCATGCATAATCTCCACCTCGTCTTCGGGGTAGTTGGTCAGGATACATTTTATGGGGTCGAGCACGGCCATGCGGCGCCATGCGGTTTTGTTAAGGTCTTCGCGGATACAGAATTCCAGCAGGCCAACATCAATCATATTTTCGCGTTTGGCTACGCCGATGCGTTCGCAAAACTCGCGGATACTGGCAGGCGTATACCCCCGGCGGCGCAGGCCGCTAATGGTAGGCATGCGTGGGTCGTCCCAGCCGTCAACATGTTTCTCAACCACCAGTTGCAGCAGCTTGCGCTTGCTCATAACGGTGTAGTTGAGGTTAAGGCGGGCAAATTCGTATTGTTTAGATGGGAAGATGCTTAACTGCTCAATAAACCAATCGTACAATGCCCGGTGGGGTATAAACTCCAGCGTACAAATAGAGTGGGTAATCTGCTCAATAGCATCCGATTGCCCGTGGGCAAAATCGTACATAGGGTATATGCACCAGGCATCGCCGGTACGGTGGTGATGGGCATGTTTAATGCGGTACATCAAAGGGTCGCGCAGGTGCATGTTGGGTGCAGCCAGGTCAACCTTGGCACGCAGTACTTTAGCGCCATCGGGGTATTTGCCGGCTTTCATATCGGCAAACAGCTCCAAATTTTCCTCAACAGAGCGGCTGCGGTACTGGTTGGGTACGCCGGGCTCGGTAGGGGTGCCTTTTTGATGGGCTATCTCTTCGGCTGTGCTATCGTCAACATAAGCCAGGTTGGCTTTAATAAGCGTTACCGCAAACTCATATAGCTGGTCGAAATAGTCGGAAGCGTATAGTTCTTCGGCCCAGTTAAAGCCCAGCCATTTAACATCTTCTTTAATGCTGTCAACATATTCCACATCCTCTTTAACCGGGTTGGTATCATCAAAACGCAGGTTGGTTTTGCCGTTGTATTTTTGGGCCAAACCAAAGTTAAGGCAAATAGATTTGGCGTGGCCAATATGCAGGTAACCATTAGGCTCGGGCGGGAAACGGGTTAATACCCGGCCGCCGTGCTTGCCGTTGGCTATATCTTCTTCAACAATTTCTTCTATAAAGTTCAGTGATCTTTCTTCGCTCATAGGACAAAAATAGAAAAAAAAAGCCCCCTCCGCCCCCTAAAGGGGGAACTTTTGAAAGAACACGGCGTCTTGATGCGCTAACGGGCGGTATGCTAATCAAAAAGCCTCCCCTTCAGGGGAGATTTAGAGGGGCAGCCTATTGTTTTTAACGGAAAAACATTAAATTTGAAAAACCGCTAACATCAAACCCTATACCCAACATGAATATGAAGCAAGGCAACTACATGAACTTTACGGATATGACTCCCGAAGAGATGGCCTTTTTACAGCAAGCTACAGCAAACCTTAACGAAAGCCAAACCGACTATTTTTATATGGTTTATGGCAGCAAAAGGAAATCGGCACAGGAAATACTCATATTTACCCTGCTGGGTTTTATTGTGGTTGCAGGCGTGCAGCGTTTTGCTTTGGGACAAATAGGAATGGGTTTGCTTTACCTTTTTACCGGCGGATTTTGCCTGATAGGTACAATTGTTGACCTGGTGAACAATAAATCGCTTGTATTAAAGTATAATAAAGAGATGGCTTATGATAGCCACCGGATGGCGTTAATGACGCCTTAAATAATAAATGCGGCATCAATAATGGCCTTTTAGGGCGTGTATTTTTATAGTGGCGTTATCATCCATTAGCTCATAAACTATTCGATGTTCCTGATTTATTCGCCTCGACCACAATCCCGTTAAATTATGTTTTAACATTTCTGGTTTGCCAATGCCTTCAAAGGGACTTTCTTGAATGGCTTTTAACATCTGTTGAATTTTCTTTTGGACGATTTTATTTCCAGATTTTTTCCAATATGCTATATCCTTTTGAGCTTCATCAGAATATATTATTTCCATAGATCGTCTGTTTTTATAGCTTTAAATTTACCGGCCTTAAAATCATCCCTGCTACGGTTAATTTTCTCTACAAATTCTGGATCATACGGAGATTCGCCTTCTTCAAAGCGGATCTTTAATGCCTTCATAAAGGCTTTTAGTGCTGCCAATTTCTCTTTGTTTTCCGGATGTGCAATTAAAATTCCCATAACCAAATTTACTATTTTATTTTAAGAATGAATATTTGATATATTAGCATATCAATTTATATGAAACTATCCGCACTTACTGTTTACCTTGAAAGCCTTGCGCCGCTTGTTTACCAGGAAGATTATGATAATACAGGCCTTATTGTAGGCCACCCCGACCAGGAAATATCCCAGGCGCTCCTATCTTTAGATTGCACCGAAGCGGTTGTTGACGAAGCCATTGCCACAGGTTGCCAGCTAATTATATCCCATCACCCCATAGTTTTCAGGGGGCTAAAGAAGTTTAACAGCAAAACATATGTGGAGCGCGTTGTTGAAAAAGCCATCCGCAAAGGTATAGCCCTGTACGCTATTCATACCAACCTTGATAATGTAATGCACGGGGTTAACAGCCGCATATGCGATACCCTTGGCCTTAAAAACTGCCGCATACTGTTGCCCAAACATAACCTGATCAAAAAGCTGGTTACCTTTGTACCCCACAGCCATGCCGATGCCGTGCGCGAAGCTTTGTTTGCGGCCGGGGCCGGCAATATTGGCAATTACAGCGAAGTTAGCTTTAATGCCGAGGGAACCGGCACATTTAAAGGAAACGAACTCACCATACCCCATGTAGGCGAGCCGGGCAGGCGTCACCGCGAAAGCGAAGTTTGTATTCAAACCGTTTACCCCGCCAACCTGGAAAGTAAAATAATCATGGCGCTGATACTGGCCCACCCCTACGAAGAGGTGGCTTATGACCTGTACAGTTTAACCAACCAAAACCAACAGGTAGGTTCGGGTATGATTGGCGAGTTGGAAGTACCCACCAACCAGGAGTCGTTTTTGTTTCATGTAAAAGATAAGATGCGCACGCATGTGATAAGGCATACCGCTTTTACCCACAAACCCATCAAAAAAGTGGCTGTTTGCGGAGGCTCGGGAGGCTTTTTACTGAAGCATGCCATAGCCGCCGGAGCCGACATTTTCATCACCTCCGACTACAAGTATCACGAGTTTTTTGATGCCGAAGGAAAGATAGTGATTGCCGATATCGGACACTTTGAGAGTGAACAATTTACGGTGCAATTATTGTATGAAATAATTAGAAAAAAATTCCCTATCTTTGCCGTCCGTTTAACAGAAGTAAATACAAACCCCGTCAAATATTTTATTTAATGGAACAAACCGTAGAACAGAAGCTTAAAGCTTTATACGAACTCCAAACCATCCACACCAAAATTGACAGAATACGCCAGGTACGTGGCGAACTGCCAATGGAAGTTGCCGATCTGGAAGATGATGTTGCAGG
>Ga0307515_10017263_pt1 | contig 13156 bp, 11 predicted proteins | sample 17_EM_MG_FD_194513 | JGI IMG/M metagenome (GOLD analysis project Ga0307515, IMG submission 194513) | Populus trichocarpa ectomycorrhiza microbial communities from riparian zone in the Pacific Northwest, United States - 17_EM | ecosystem: Host-associated > Plants > Roots > Unclassified | place...
ATTGGCAAGGATGAGAACGGCAGTGACAGAGTCAATGTAGTTCTGAATCGAGGTCGCAATACTCTTCTTGTGGAGCTCGTCTTTTTCAATACCACGAGTATCGGCTAATCCAGGCGCGTCGAGGATGCGAACCTTCGCGAAAGGTCACACGCACTGATAATATTCCCAAATACCCGGACTTACCAATATGTCATTGTTACTTCTAAGTTCGTAAATACGGGCCGAGTTGGTTTGACTGCAGCCGCCAGAGCCACCTTGCTCGTTGTTCTGGTCGATGATGTCGAGTTTATAGCCATCAGGGGGTTTACCGATAAGAACATTGGCAATGAATTCCAATAGTGAGGACTTTCCAGTACCAGTCTCTCCAACCAGAAGGATAGTGTATGGTACCTGAGGGTTGTGCATCGACGTTTTAATGACCCCCTTTGTGAGAGACTTGACGTCGCTGGGGAATATTGTCAGAACCCATACCAGAAAATGTTGCTAATGCCTACTTGAGGACACTATCAGAGTCCCCGTCTTCCGGCCCGCTTCCCCATGGGTCAGCAGAATCCTTGATAGGTTCGCCAAAAGGGGGTTCACTACTGGAAGAATTATCTGAGTTAGTTATTATTCACGACTTTGGGCTCCGTGAAAGGCCTTACGGCTTGGGCTCGACGTGAGGAGCAATTGACATCACTTCGATGATGCTTGAGCGGTGGAACAGACAATCTTAGGGAGGAGGGAGCGATTAGGACATCCACACAGCGATCACATTTCAAGGGCCGTCGAGAAGCTGAGCTCACATCTCTACACCACGCAATCTCAGCCCTTCCGGTGCTTGGATGAGATGCCTGCCGCACCTCAGGGCGGAGACAAATTTACAATGACCTCAGCTGAGCTCTAGCACCCGATCTCATTGGGAGATGGGAGATCAGGTGGTGGCGTAACTTGGCTTAGCGCGCTAATGAGGTGGGCCCCACCTACAAAAAGTGTCACATCAGTAAGAAGCACTTTCCATGGATGCCGAGAACCGGCAATACCTCCACTCGTGAATGGTAAATCGTTTCTCCTTATCCTCCGTCTGCCCCGACATTCGCGGTCACCACGTTGGAAAAAGGTCTATGTGAATTTCTGTTCTTTAGGAAATTATCATCACGATTCGTATCTGGTGATGATGATCGGATCTTACTGCGGATGTCGGGCCGTCTTTGGGCCGAGTGAGGTGGCGAGGGTGAGGAGAGGTCGGAAATCCATGCTGAAGAAAGGTTTGTTGTGGTCGAAGGCCGAAAAGGCCATTGTTTGTGTGTACATAGCCTAAGAAAGTAAATTTCAGCGAGTAAATACAAGTGAGATGTTGCCGCAGGGTCGTTCGAGGACAGCCAATGCGGAGTTTTGCATGCTGTACTCGGGAGCGGAGACATTTCCGGGATAGGGAGACATCAGAAGGAGAGTGGCGCGCACGTACACTGCCAGTTGTCTTCCAACGTTCACGAATTTTCGGCCCATACTTTTTTAAATGGTTTCTCAGCACCTCTAAAGAAGTTCAACACCACGCTGGATGCGGTCCAGGCCTCCTGTCGGTACTACGAACACAAGGAAATCGGGGTTCATCGCCAATAAGAGAGTCTCCAAGATGGAGAGGGGCTGAGATTAATACCACCCTCTTCGGCTGACCTGCCAATATTCCACAAATTCCGAGACGCCACATCCAGAAATATAATATATTTGGTTCCACGCTCCCTGATGCCTACTCTCCTACCTAAGGGGCTCTCAAGGTTCAACGCGAAAAGGGGTTTACCACCTGAAAGACAGCTATACGAGAGGCGCGGTGACGAGGTTGGCGTAGAATTAAAGCAAGGCTCCATAACCCCTGCATGGACCTCTAGCTCCGTGACTCCTTCCACCCTCGCCTCAGCCTCCTTGACCGTCCCAAATATCTTCTTGCACTCGTTCAATTCCGTGACTTTCTCTCGTCAAATATGAGAGGGAGAGGGACATCCGCCAACAAAGCCTCTCATATTCGTAACTAGAGATCGGGTTTATATACATGAGCATGTGAGCATCGAATGGCTCTGATCCGTGACAGAGCACTGCGCGTAATAATTGTAGTCCGTGGCAAAGTAGTGTGCGTAGCACCCAGAGGTTGTGCCACTTCGCCTCCAACAGTCCGACATAGCAATCAGATGCAGCGAACACAGCCCAATCGGCACAACATTGCCTTCTGGTTGGGCATGGGCATGGCAGACTTACGGAGCCTCACTTGATATCCAACACTCTCAGAACATCCTCCCGTACTTCCTTGGCTTTCGTGACCACCACCTTCTCCTTGGCCTTTCTGAGGAGGTCCAGCCTCCCCTTCATCTGCTTCAAGCTACCACGCATCGCTTCCAGTTGCTCTGGACCAACTCCTTTCTCCTCCATGCCCTGGCACCGCTGCTCCAACAGCCGGGTTGCCTTCTCCAGCGGCGCCGAGAAGCAACCTGAAAGTGACAAGCCAGCATAGTCTCCCGCTAACCGCGTGAGCTCTTCCAGGTCTTCACCCATGACACGGCTGAGCTTGTCCAGTGCATTATCGCTGAATATGAGAAGCACCTTACTCCTCTCCTTCTCATCCTTTGCCGTCTCCCATTGCTTTTTCATGTTATCGTCAATCGACACCTTGGTTTCTTGAACCTGTACCCATTCGTAGTACATATGAAAATGGGACCAGTGGCGGTGGTTGCACTCACATAATGCGAGCTGCCACGGCAAAAGTCGCAAAACACGGAAGAATGAATGTTTTGCGCCACAGGTGGAATAGCATCCAGAGCTGTTACAGAGATAATTGCGGATATTGGGAGTGGGCTGCTGCTTCCAGACTGGCGAATTTATTATCTTTTTGAAGCTGGAAAAAGCATTCAAGTTCTATATACGCCCGATGAGCATAAGATTCAAACTCCAGAGGCCAGGAAGGTGAAAGCTCACGGTGGATTTATTTTTAAATTCCTCCAATAGTCTTTTGATTTCCGCTATCTTGTCCGCGGTTTGGTCTACCTGAGCAAGAGTGTTGGTGATCTTGGACTCAATGGCCTGAGATTTCTCGTAGAGGCTTATGATTTCCGTTGTCGGTTGCGGCTCAAGGCCATCCAACCAGTCAAAGAGTCCAACTAACGTTTCCAATGCGTTCCGCTCCGCGCTCTTCACCGCTTTCTGCATTTCCTTCGCTTTCCTCCTACCCAGACCACCCACGAGCTCAAGGTACTTCTTCTGGAGTGAGATGGGGTTGTCGATTAGAAATTGGGGAGCGTCCTTGAGAGCCTCTGGGATGGCGTCCTTGCAGAAGTTGAAAGAGAGTGAAGTCGGGACATTTGAGAACAGGAAAGCAATGTTATTGACCAGGGTTTTTGGGAAGATAGCGGACAGAGCAGAGAGTGCGTAGTCCATGCCAACAGTGATGCGAGGGACGGCACCGTTAACGAGGATGAGAATGGCGTTGACGGAGTCGATGTGGCTCTGAATCTCAGTCGCAATACTCTTCTTGTGGAGTTCGTCTTGATGAATACCGCGAGTATCGGCCAATCCAGGTGCGTCGAGGATGCGAACCTTGCAAAGGGTCAGGCGTACTTCGGTACTCACAGACGCTGCTGCTTACCAATATTCTGTTTTTACTTGACAACTCGTAAATACGAGCCGAGTTGGTCTGACTCTGGCCGCTAGAGCCACCCTGTTCGTTACTACGGTCCAGGATTTTGAAGTCATAGCAATCAACGCCGTTGCCGATCAGGACGTTGCCTATGAATTCTAAGAGCGAGGACTTTCCGGTACCAGTCTCCCCAACAAGAAGGATGACGTATGGTGCTTGAGCTTTATTCTTTGATGTTTTGATGATCCCCTGCCTGAGGAACTCTACATCACTAAAAACCACAGTCAGAACCGATGCACCGAAGGTGTTATTGGAGCCTACTTGATAGTTGGGGTATCATCCTCACTATCGGTGTTGCCGTTTTCACGTGGGCTAGCAGAATCCTTAATCGGTTCATCAAAAGGAGGTTCACCACTAGAAGGACTTTCTGAGTCAGCAGCTATCCACGACTCTGGAGCTCCGTGGGAAAACTCACGCCCCAGGCTTGACACGAAGAGTGACGCTTTGAGGGGTTGATAGTGATGGGGGCTTGGGTGATTTTTCGAGGCGTGGAACAGGCAATCTCAGGGAGGATACCTAAACGAACGTCAATAATTTCAAGGACAGTCGAGATGCTGAGCTCACCTCCATGGATGAGGGCAATCTTGGGCCGTCCATCTCAGGAGCTTGAACGGACTGCCTGAAGTACCACGATGGGACGAGATAGAGATATATATCTGTGACGGGCCCAGCTGAGCTTCAGCTTCGAGGGGAGATGCGGCGGTGGCTCATCTTAACTCAGCTGGTCAGAACCGCCACCTGCATATTAGCTCCGCGGTTAGGGGGGAAGTATATCATGGCGAGAGGCACTGTTATTGCACTCAACACCATGCATCGCCCCTCACCCGAGACTCAATCGAAATGTATGTCAAGTGGGGGTAGAGCTTTCAGCTTTGACAATGTTCTCAGGAATGATGGACGGTTACTCGAAAGTAAAGCACTGAAAAGGCCGTGTTAGCTGGTTGATTCTACGACGCGAAGAAATCAGTTCTTATCTCTTTGGGTTCTCCCCTCAAGCCTGGCGACAGCGATACCGGGGTAGCAACGCAACCAATCCGAAGGACCCAATAGCCTCCGGGGAGGCGAGTAGCCCCAACGTCTTCGTGGAGATGTCAGCCCATTGGTCCATAAACCCTAGGTAACACTATTACCGACAGCAAAGGCGGATCCTACCTCACGACAAGCAAGCTACAAGCGAGGCTATCACTGTCACTGCCATCGGCCAACACCGTACCACACGTGCATTAACTTCAACCACCCAAGGCGCTGCCGGTATCATCTTACCAACGTGCCACGCAGGACCAGCCCAACCAGTTCGTATATCCACTCACACCAATTAGAATGGCTACATAGCTTCGTAAGCCGCGCTCCTGATGGGCAGTTCCCGCTCGCCCATGGGACTGGCTCGTCACACTTTGCGTCTCGATCGAACACCGATGATGCAATGCCTCGCTGATGGTGAGCTTCCCCAACGACTTAGTACAGGACGTGGCGATCCAGGCGTTGACGAATATGATGTTATGAATCACGCTTGGTCTTCCTACTGTTCCCGGTTCATACGCTCGTGTGATGGCGAAGTGGGATGGCAGGCCGATTCCATGTGGCCCTAGTTTTCCTGTTATTCCAATACCCGTGTATGTAGTTAATGTTCTAGATACGAAAATCAAGGGGGTTTCGTACGACTACTATTTTCCCTCTCGTATTTTATCATTTGGCGCGACAGGTGGCACATTGGTCCTAAAAGCAGTAATTTTCATTGCTGGTTTTCGAGACGAATTATGCTTGGAGCGACGGCTTCTCACTGTTGTAACTGACAGAACCAAGCGGACGAGGTCAAATGGGATTTGATCCAATTCACTACCATATGTCATTGGGATACGGCGATGCAGCTCCTTAGAGTTTAGTGAAAGAGTGTCCGAGGAGGCCAAGAACTACTTCGCTTTGTGTTACAACTTGGAAACTCTTTTGTTGGCGGTAAAATCCGATATCCCCTCTCCTGTACCACTGGCAGGACGCCTTTACCGCACCTGGACGCCACATCGAATCCCAGTGGAACAAGCACTGAAGGCGCGATCAGAGTCGCAGCAGAAGGTAATAAACGAACGTCACCTGGCGTCATCCGATTCTAGAGGTCCTCCGTTTCCGAGTACAAGTAAGCAAGACTCTTGTTTTGGCCGTTGCAACTCTGGCGTTTCTTTTCTTCCTTCCCTACCTCGTTACCTTCTTATCTAATTTATATACCCACAAATGGCCCTTTCCACCTACCTCTGTAATGACACCCCTCCTGAAGCATCACCCGTGTATCTCTCTTCAATCAATATAATGTGGTCGCCAACGAGGGTGTTCTTGTCCTGGATATCGTCAATAACACTGGGAGTTACGTCGGGGGGGATCACTGTCGTGCACTCGCGCAAGGAAAACTTACTTTAGGTCTGAATGTACCTATTGTCGTTGATCTTATCACTGATAAGATTAGGCCGGGCCATTCCCGTCGACGGGATCAACTATCAGCTACCAACAGTTGATTACATCAACATATACGCCTGGAAGCACCACAGTGTCTGATGACTGCCAACCAGCCCATGGACAAGACTGGGTACCACCGACCCGAACGGCGAGCGATTTTTCCACACAGAGAATTACATTGCGCAACTGAACCCAACCTCTCATTACAGTCTCTAATATGAAAGGGCTGGTGGTCTCTATCCAACTTCAATGCCGAATAATGTATTCGGACTTCTTAGAGGCCTGCCCTATGTAAGTGATTCATTGGGTTAGTCCGCGGCCCTGGACAAAGGAACAACAAAGAACAACCAGCGGTGATGGATGGTGTATAGTCTGGGGAGCTTGACTAGCTGAAAATAGGAGTCTCGCTAAGCTTCCCCAACCAGTAGGAATAGTATTTGCGCGAACAGTATGCCAAATATGAGCGTTTGCCCTTCAGCAAAACACACTTGACAATTTTATCATAGTTGCCCCGCAGCTGCCTTTTGTATTTTATATGTCATGCCAAAATACCTTCCAAAATGACGTATCGGTTGTGGCAAGTCCAGGCCCAAATTTGATGGCTTGCAGCGAACCTGATAAACGTTCCTCTTCCTGCAGGTAATCAGGACCGCTTAGCCCCCCTGCCTACCGGGATCGGGAATAACGGAAGAGTATGGACATATAATATATTTATCCCCATAATTTAAGGTTCCTCGCCCTGACCCTGAATGTCTCCCAAACTTTCCACAATCCCTCCTGTGCCTCCCCTTCACCCTTCTCCAGTCCATCATGCACTCCCTCATCCTTCTCATCGACCTTCTGGACCACCGCCGGGGCTTCCTCGATTTTCGGAACTGTCTCTTGCGACGCATCGACCTTCTGGACCTCCTCCGGGGCTTCCTCAATTTTCGGAACTGTCACTTGCGACCCCTTGGCCTTTCGAATTCCTTCCTGGACTTTCCGAACTCCCACTCGCACCTTCTCGAGAAGGTCCAGCCTGCCCCTCATGTGCTCCAAACTCTCTCGTACCTTCGCCAACAGCTCCAAACTCACTCCTTTCTCCTCCATTCCATTGCACCGCTGTTCTAGAAGCCGGATTGCCTTCTCCAGCGGCGCCGAGAAGCTCCCCGACAGCGACAAGCAAGCATATGCTCCCGCTAACCGCGCGAGCTCGTCCATAGCCTCATCTATACTGCGACGGAGGTCATCCAGTGCACTTCGACTTGTTGCGAGGAGTGCATCAGTCCTCTCTTTATCGTTCTTTGCGGCCTCCCACTGCTTCCTCATGTTGTCATCAACCGACACCTGGCCCTCATGCACTTGCACCCACTTAGAGCGCAAGTGAAAATGGGACAGGTGGGGATGGTTGCACTTGGAGCACAACGAGAACTGCCTTGGAAAAAGTAGAAAAACACCAGCAACGGAATGTTTCACACCGCAGGTGGCATAGCAGTTGGGCGCGCTACAGAGGTAATTGAGAGTAGAATCGGGCTGCTGCTTCCAGACTACCGCATTTATGATCCTTTCGAAGTGGGAAAAAGCCTCCATGTCCTACGTCCATCGAGTATAAGAATTGCGCAGCAGATTCAAGGAAGATGAAAGACTTACAGCGGATTTCTTTTGGAGTTCTTCCATGAGCTTGTTGATTTCTGCCATCTTTGCCGCCGCCTGGTCCATCTGCGCGAACGTATCGGTGATCTTGACCTCAATGGCTTGAGACTTCTCGTAGAGAGCGACGATCTCTGTCGTCGACTGCGGCTCAAGGCTGTCCAACCAGTCAAAGAGCTCGACCAACATTTCCATGGCCCTCTGCTCCGCACTTTTAACTGCTTTATGCATTTCCTTCCTCCCTTTCTTCTTATCTGGGTCATTTTTGGACTCGAGGAACTTCTTCTGGAGCGCGATCGGGTTGTCGAGGAGGAACTGAGGGGCGTCTTTGAGTATCTCTGGAATAGCGTCTTTTGAGACGTTCAAAGAGAGGTATGTCGGGGAATTGGTGAAAATGAAGGCAATGTTCTTGGCCAAGGATTTGGGGAAGAGTGCGGAGAGTGCGGAGAGTGCATAGTCCATGCCCGCAGTGATACGAGGGACGGAGCCATTGGCGAGGATGAGAACGGCAGTGACAGAATCAATGTGGTTCTGAATCTCAGTTGCAATACTCTTCTTGTGGAGTTCGTCTTGATGAATACCACGAGTATCGGCCAATCCAGGCGCGTCGAGGATGCGAACCTTCGCGAAATGTTACATACTCTTGAACCATTCACAAATACAGCCACTTACCAATATACCATTTTTACTTGTAAGTTCGTAAACACGGGCCGAGTTGGTCTGACTTTGGCCGCCAGAACCTCCTTGCTCGTTGGTATGGTCGAGAATTTTGAAGTCATAGCAATCAACGGATTTGCCGATAAGGACATTGGCGATGAATTCCAATAGTGAGGACTTTCCGGTACCGGTCTCTCCAACAAGAAGGATGTTATATGGTGCATTAGCCTTGTTCTTTGACGTTTTAATGACTCCCTTCTTGAGAGACTTTATATCGCTAGAAAATACCATCAGACCCGAACCAATGAATGTCGCTCAAACTTACTTGATGGTAGGGACGCCCTCACTATCGGTGGTAGCAATGTCTCGGTCTTCATGAGTATGTTCTTGAACGTCAACGGGATCTCGGATGAGTTCGATGAAAGGGAGTTCACTCCTGGAGGGATTCTCCAAATCCGCAACTCTGAATTGCTTGGAAATACTCACAGTTTAGGCCTGATATGAGCAACAAGTGACATTGCTCCGATAATGGTTTGAGCAGCAGATACTTGCTTGGCGGTGCTTGAGTGATACCTCGAGCCCCGGAACAGGTAATCTCTGGAAAGAGGTACCGGTGATGATACCTAGATAACCCTCATTTCAGAGACCGTCGAGAAGCTGAGCTCACATCTGCAGACCTTGCATTCTCGGTCCGGGTAGTTCCAGAGCTCGAATGAGACGCCTGCAGTAACACAATACGCCGAGACAACTTTACATGAGCTCAGCTGAGCTTCAGCTTCCCTACCCATTGGAGGAGAGATGAGGTGGTGGCTCATCTTAGCGTTGCTAATTAGGTGGATCGATAAGCATGGCACTGGGGCTAGCAACAAGCACTGTCATAAGACGCCTCCTCAGTACCCTGTTAGCGAACGGCAAACCCATTGTCCTTGTCCTCCTATCGTGCACGCTGGGCTTGTCAAGCGGGTGTGAACAAACGTCCGCGCCGAATTGAGCTGACATGTTCCTTCGCCCAAGACCGAGTAAATCGCGTGGTGGGCATCACGTTGGTATTGGGGTCCTGCGGGTGTCCGTTTTTTCGGACATCATTAATATGATTGGTCTTTGGCCTGATGATCAGATCTTATCGGGAACCCAATTTGCCAGCAGGCCCTTGTGTTTATTCGAATGTGATACAGCCGAAGAGGTCGCCAATGGACTGGAAACTCGGCATCAAGGGACAATTTTTCGTGGGTCGATGCGGTGTCGCCACAGTGGAACAGCACCCCTTCACGGGGAACCAGTAATGCAAAAATTTTATTTCTGGGGGAACGTGCTAATTGTGGCGCAAACTCGTCAAGAAGTAGAATATCAACGCCAACACTCCCATGTCCTCTACTACGTTATTTGGACTCGACGACCTTCAAGTTAATTGGATTGGTAATTTGTAACTATCTTGTAACTATCTTGAAGAGGGCCCCAGTTGGTAGACACAACCGCCGTTGGGCATGTCCGCGCTCTCAGTACTCTTGAAGTGATGTAGCATCAATTCTCATAGCCCCGGAGAGTGTGAAAGTCCGATTCAAATGTCACCCTTCTCTTTCTCGCCACAAGAATTGTCGAAATATTAATTTCCTCATCACTGAGTGCTGTATGGTTCGATATTATCAGCCTCAACTCTCGGGCTCGATGTTTCTTGTCCCATGTGTCCGGCGACGCTTCAATACTCGATACGCGATTTTATTGACGGGCCGAATCGAGTGTGAGGTGAGATGGGAGACCTATGGATGTAGTATCAAAGCTAACAGTTTGATTCCTTTTGGTACCTGTGCTCAATGGTGATCGAGGCGAGATATAGTGGCAAACAAATACCCCCTGGCCTTGAGTGATTCATGGAAGTCTCCACACGAGCACCGTAGTAGTGAATAAACCAATGACACACTGAAACGGGCTGTGGTCCAGCCTCTAAATATAATACAACGAAGACGAGACATTATCCCCGACAAATAGTGAGACGCCCTATCGCTAAGTCTGCATATTGATACCAGGCTCTGATTCACCATTCAATACACTATTTGACTCCAAGGTATGATTACGGAACCCTGCCTGAAGGCATCGCGGCATTCACAACCAACGTTAGAATACCGGAAATGTTGTCAGTTTCAGTTCGGTGTAATGTCTTCAAGCCCTCGAGCCAGAGACAATTCTTCGTTTATGAAAGCACACCACCGCAGTTGAGACGTGGTTGGAATATACGAGTAAAATCTAGTGTTCAGTAGGGTCCGCTGCATCACTTAGTGACACAAAATCGTTCAAGTGAGTCTTTATATTTAACTCCACGCCGAGCCTCGGGCTCCGAGTCCGTGTTTCCGCACGACTTTGTTCCTACTCCCTGAGAAGAAGATGGTAAACATATGGTAAAGACATAGCATGGAGGAGGTTCATTAGCAATTATTTATTTCTGGGTCAAGATATCTGGCCGAACTCTCTCCCTGGCTCTCTCCCACGCCTCTTCGACCTGCCCCTCCTGCATCTCCCCCTTGACCTTCCATACTCCCCCCGGTACTTCTTTGATCTTCAAATCACTCTCTTGCACCCCATTGACATTCCGAACTCTCTCCTGGACCGGTACTGTGACCTTTCGTACTCCCCTCAACATCTCCTCCCTACTCTTCATAACCACGGCCTTCTCCTGGGCCTGTCTGAGGACATCCAGCCTCATCGTCATCTCCTTCCACCTACTTCGCACCTTTACCAGTTGTTCCAGATCAACTCCTTTCTCCTCCTTGCCCTTGCACTGCTGTTCCAGAAGCCAGGTCGCCTTCTCTAAGGGACCCAAGGAGCTCCCCGATAGCGATAACTTAGCGTAGTCATCCGCTAACTGCGCGAGTTCGTCCATAGCATCATCGATAATGCGACTGAGATAGTCCTGGGTTCGTTAACCCGTCTCGGCGGGAGCACCCGTCTTCTCCTTGTCATCCTTTGCCGCTTCCCACCGCCTCTTCATGTTGCTGTCAACGGACACCCGGTCCTGTCGCCCTTGTACCCACTCCGAACGCAGGTGGAAATGGAACAAGTAGGGTGGGTGCACTTGGAACATGACGGGAACTGCATTGATAATGTAGCAAAATATTGCCAATGGAATGTTCCACCGCACAGGTGGAATAGCAGTAGTGCGTGGTACAGAGATAGTTGATGGTCTCTGAAGGCTCCTGTATCCAGACTGGCGCGTTTATGATCTTTTCAAAGTTGGAAAATGCATCGACGTCCTACCATCCAACGAAGTATAAGCATAAGATTCGTCGAGCGCCAGATGCACGCGAATAAATGAAACGCACAACAGATTGCTTTCGGAAGTCTTTCATAAGGGCTTTGATTTCCGCCATCTTGACTGCCACTTGGTGCATCTGAGCGAGAGTATTGGTGATCTTGGCTTCAATCGCCTGAGACTTATCGTAGAGGACCACAATCTCTCTCGTCGGCTGTGGTTCAAGACCGTCTAGCCAATCAAAGAGGTCGACCAGCATCTCCAACGCCTTCTGCTCCGCTCTCATCACCATTTGTCGTAAAATCTTCCTCGACATCTTCTGATTCGGGCCATCCTTGATCTCGGAAAACTTCCTCATGAGGGCGATGGGGTTGTCAAGGAGGAAACGAGGAGCATCTGATAGAGCCGGTGGGATCGCGTCGTCGGAGAAATTCACAGCGAGGTAGTTGGATGAATTTGGGGATAGGAAGCCAATATTATTGGCCAAGGATTTGGGGAAGAGTGCGGAGAGTGCGTAGTTTGTACCGACCGTGATGGGCGGGACGGCGCCATTGAGTAGGATGAGAACGGCATTGATGGTGGCGATGTGATTCTTGATCTGATCCGCAATACTCTTCTTGTAGAGATCGATTCCGCGAGTATCGGCCAATCCAGGCGTATCGAGGATGCAGACCTGGGTTAAAAAATCACCTCGGGCACTCGAATCCGGGGCCTCTCAGGCCCTGAACTGCCTAGTAGATTTACCCCCCTGAAGGGGTCCGCCGTCAGCAGTCAGCAGTCAGCATAAATGCTGACGCCGTCCTCATCTCTCTGTCCTCATGGCCCCTTTTGTGCGGGCCCTTGAGGGCGCGATAATTTTTTGTATATACTACAGGGTGATTTGAATAAATATATAGAATTTATTATAGAATTTACATGGTCTGGATAATCTGAGCGAAAATCGCAAGTTGTAGAAGCTGACGGCCCGTCAGCATCGTCATGACACGCCGTCAACCTGAAGGAAGGCCGTCATGACGCGCCGTCAGCTTGAAGGGAGGCCGTCACGACGCGCCGTCAGCTTGAAGGGAGGCCGTTGCGACGCGCCGTCAGCTTGAATGGTGGGTGTCATGACGCACCGTCAACTTGAAGCGAGCCCGTCATGACGCACCGTCAGCTTGAAGGGAGGCCGTCATGACGCGCCGTCGACTTGAGATGGGCCGTCAGCTTGAACGAGGCCGTCACGACGCGCCGTCAGCTTGAACGAGGCCGTCTTGACGCGCTGTCAGCTTGAAGGGGGGCCGTCTTGACGCGCCGTCAGCTTGAGATGCGTCGTCAGCTTGAAGGACGCCGTCGTGACGCGCCGTCAGCTTGAAGGGAAGCCGTCGTGACGCGCCGTCAGCTTGAAGGGAGGCCGTCATGACGACGCGCAGCGGAGTATCAAACAATAGGGGCTCCGATGCGGCCCGTATAAATTATAAAATACCCCACCATAGTTTAGTTATGTATTTATCTCGTATTTAATTTAATTTAATTTAATT
>Ga0307515_10017264_pt1 | contig 13156 bp, 11 predicted proteins | sample 17_EM_MG_FD_194513 | JGI IMG/M metagenome (GOLD analysis project Ga0307515, IMG submission 194513) | Populus trichocarpa ectomycorrhiza microbial communities from riparian zone in the Pacific Northwest, United States - 17_EM | ecosystem: Host-associated > Plants > Roots > Unclassified | place...
CCCCAACAAGAAATTGGAAGAGTTCATGCTAAGTAATACGAAAGAGAATTTTCCTATGATTTAACAGATTTTATGTGAGAACGAATGTGGAGGCAATCCATCACCGCTTTGTATACATCCCTTGTGCCAATGATGAGAGATCGAAATATCCTGCGGGCTGAGTTGGAGCAACAGGGAATGCTGGAGGAGGCATACTTGGATTAGAGTTTGTCATGCCATTGATAGGAGCTACTGACCCTGGCCTATACATACTGCATATAATTCACAAGAATTAATTTTCAAGTGTCCGAGGCAAACCAGACCTTACAAAACATGCAAGTATCAGACCCATTTAACAGGCAATTTTCTTTGAATGAAAGATTAAAGAATGCCAACATCTATGCTTTACAACGATAGGTTTTTCAAGACTTTCCAGTTTCATCAGGCAAATTGCGAAAGGTAACTTTACAGCCATATTTTAATGCTATGATAGTCAAGGGAATGCATTGCATGCTTCGTAACCAAATCCAAAATCTATTCTAGACCGCATGTTGGGAATTAGGTTGTGTTCCTTCTCCAATCTCTTAGCCATGAAAGATGGGGCCACTGATATTTCAACCGAGGGGCATAACCCTCATTCTGTTGCAACATGATTGTTTTGCTTCAGGTTTTGACCACTCTCAGTGTTGACTATGTCAACTCTAAACTGTGAACTAGCTGATTTCATCACTTAGAATAACTTAGGAACTTGAATTTGGAAACATAAAGTTCTAAGAACCAAACCCAGAAAGATCTATACTTGGGATTTATAAACTAAAAAAGAATTCAGCAATAAATAAATGCCCGCACCGGAGTCCTCAGTGTCTACCTTGATATTGGAAAATTAATTGAATTCCCTGCTGAATAGGTTTGTTGGCCGCTTCCCATCTGGTGCGAGAAAACAATAATAGATGAGAGATCGAGCTTTTAAAATAAGAAGGTATGGGGAAATCACTTCAAAGCTCAACCTGAATATATGTCTGTGGATAAGTGCTTGGCATCACCATCCCAGGAACTTGATAGCCATAGCTTCCCCAATTCTGAGCAGGTAAGTGAATGCCATTGGAAATGGGTCTATGTGCATTGGCAGGAACGGTTTGGGATCCACCACCAGTCCTTGCTGCAGCAGTCATGTGGAATTGTTGTTGTTGGGATAACATTGCAAGTTGCTGTTGAGGGACGGAAAATGGAGAAACCATACTGGACTGTGCATAATCCACAAACAAAATGGTAAGATGAACATGAATCTCTTTTACGCAAGAAAAGGACTAGATGAAAATTACAAATGGCACAAATGGACTGTTGTGCATCAAAGATGCCATAATGCCACTTTCCATACTCCATTTTATCATATGATAGAAAACTATGGACACTGAAACTTTACTAGCGATCTGTCTTAACTAAAAATTACAAAGACACCTTCACCCCTATTTTCTAGCCAGAACAGCCAATTGGGAAGCGAACATATATGCCATAGATGACCAAAAAATAGTGTTGCTTATAATCCTCTGCCATGATAGCTTTGTGATGGACACTCACACTCACACACAGCTCTTCACAACTTTTTATCATATGATCACTGAATTGAATCTTTTTTCTTCCACAATACCCTGTCCACATTTAATCATGCTTCTAAAAATTTTCAATGCAGGCATTTTTTTCACAATACATACCTTGTTGAAGAGGTTCATAGGATCATTATTTGAATCCTTTAGGGGTTTCTCTAAAGGAGGTGAAGTTGAGTTTGGTTGTGTCATGCTTTCAATAAAATTTGATGTACCACTTCTCTCTGGTGTTGATTTTGCTTCAGCAGCTGCAAGATTCTTTGACAATTATGGAACTGGGAAACCAGGAAAAAATGGGAAAAGAGCATCTCAATGTCAATAATTTCTTTTATAAAATTATTAGGAGCACAAACTCACCTTTTAAACCGGTCCATCCAATATCATGAGCAGGAGTCGTGGAATTACTCCCCCTAGAATCATCCATGCAAAGCAAATTAAAAAGTTCAGTTGCATAATCAACTTTTGGCGGTGTTACAACTTTGGTTGCACTTTCTTCCTTCTTTTCTAATTCAACTTTTGGGGCTACTGGTTCTGACTTCCGCACAGGTTCTTGTGGTTTGGTATCACGTGCCACCTGTTTGCACAGTCTGTTAGTTTAGTTGTATGCAGGGCTAGCAGCCAAAGCAACACATTACCATGCATGTTAAACACACATGATGACACACAAGGAAAAGCACGATAAGCCATTCCTCTCTAACTCTACTGCAATTGATTGGTCAGACCTCTAACAATCAAATGGTTCTTCAATTAAACCCCAAATGGTATCAACTGTTCAGAACTCTAATAATCAGTTGATAATCAATACAAATTATCTTCCTAATTTTTTTTATCTTTTCATGTTTTCAAGAGATCTCAAGAAATTGGACAAAATAGTTGTTTCCCAATACGTCTGCAAAATGTCCCTACATTCTCAGCACTCAAATAATAATAATAAAAGAAATGCAACCCCAGTTTAACAACTTGCATCGATTTTAATTATTGTACAAAACTTTTAACAGTATGGACATGCATAGCAAAATATATGCACGCTATAAATACTTTGACATTTGTGTATTATGATTTTCCTTTGTTTGGTTATATATATACTTAAATTAAAATGGTACTGGAAGGGAGAAGGGAAATGGAATGTTGCATGCGAAAAAAAGGCAAGAGGAAGCAAAAATGTATCTACCGGTTGAGATGCTTTAACAGGCATTGGAGTGGATGCTTTAACAGGCAGTGGTGTGGAAGCTTTAATAGGCGCCGGAGTGGAACTTCTCGAAGCAGGACTACTGTCATTTGTAACGGGTGGACGAGTAATTCTTCTCTCCTCAGAACCATGGTTAGTGCCATTCATTCGGCCATGCCCACTACTTCTTGGTTCTGGTCTATAAATTGAGGTCCCCTCTCCACTCCCCCTCGAAGGTGATTTGGCTTTTCCATCCCTAGGAACCCATCTCTTCTCTTCATATCTAACATATAACATAAGCATCCTTAAGTTCAACATCAGGTAGAAAACTAATGATATGGACAAAGCAGTGTGACAAAGTCATACTTTGCTCGAATGAAATTCTCGATTCCAACTCTGTCATAATTAGGAGGCAACTCTGCTTCCCAGTAGTTATTTGATCTCTCGTTCCCCGTAGCTGTGGAAAACAAGAAACAAAAACCTGATCTCAGATGCAACTTGGAAAAATCAAAAGGTAAACAATTTAGAGAATTAAAAATCATGCTTACATTGGATAAATGCAATCTGCTCTGGAAGCCATGTGTCTAAAGTGGCTGATCTAACCTGTGTCAGGGTCATAAAGGAGCTGAATAAGCACATTGTAGATGAGTGTGCGAATAGTTGCAAACTGAATCTCGGGATGGTCATCACTCTTCACTTGAAAAAAGAAGAAGATATACATGATTTTAATGGAATAAAATGCTCCACCTTTGAGATGTGCACTCCAAGACTCCTATGGATACCTGAACACTGCATGCATATGAAGATTCCTAGATTCACACTAGCCCATCTAGGCCCTCTGTATAGAAAATGAGACAGCATTGCAAATCATAAATCCTCAAACCCATACATTGCAGTATACTACTAAAAAGCCAGTTCCTGATAGGAACATTGGCGTAGCAAGAAAAAGGTCAGCAATTTGAAAACCTGCATTATTTCTTATACACAACATATATTGCGCTTAGATACCTACTTGCTTTTGCAGTCAGCGCACTCTCGATTCTCCGGTAATTTAAGGAGGCTTTCCAGTATCTGCAATCAAAATAACCACAAAAGTGAATTTCATTTTAAATCACAAGCTAAAGAAAACAGAATCCGAGTTAATTAATCCAATCAATTAATGACATCATATAGACTAGAAATTACAAGAAAGTTATCTGTAAGGCCATAATGCCTGCTATGAAAGAGAAGTTGAAGCAACAATCGCAGAGCTTTGCTTTGGATTTTGCAGAGAACAGTCCACATTATATTTCGAAAATTATCATTGACTTTATTAATTTGTAAGCATCTTACTTTTATCAACTTTTTTAATTTGTAAAAATTATCATTGACTTCCATGCTAATGGCATGAGGCAGGTGGATAGAACACTAACAACTTCAATAAAATAAGAGTCTACAACTGTACAGCAAACTACAACTAATTCCAAATACTACACAACATGGATATGATATCTGACAAAAAATGAAACAGAGAAAAGAAACACAGCCCCACAGGTGTTAATTGCACAAAATCCACAGTGCAAAAACCAACAACTCAGCAACACTTGGCTAGTTACAGACAGCATGACCCTTGAATTTTAGCCAGCCTCCGCACCACCAGAAACCTTCGACAGCTATGTTATGAATTTTAAAAAAGTTTCTTCCTTTATTGGCTCATTTTTTTAGCATACATGATTAACAAAACATTCAATGTAAAAACAATCTAAATACATAAGAAACTAAGACAACTCAAAACAGATTCCATTCCATGTTTATAATTTGAAGAAAAACCAATTCAAATTGTGGAAGAAGAACGTAATTTCAGACAAGTGCAATGAAAAAAAACAGATTAAATATAACTATGCCTTTCCTGTAACTGACCAAGACACCTAAGATCTAGTAAAACATAAGCAAACCAAATGAACTTTTTACTAAAATGAATCAAAAAACAAATACAAGACAGAGACTTTATCTAAGAAACAGCTTATAATTCCAAACCGAACAAAGAAAAAGAAGCAAAACATCAACACAGAGAGAAAAGAAACTAAAGAAGAGACCTTTCTGTGCTTTGCATTAAGTTCTTTCGAAACATTAGCCTTCTCATTCATGTTTTTGCACTCTCTCTCCCTCTCTCTCTCTAATGAAACAAAAACTTATACTTCTCTTTCTCTCAGAGAAAAACTGAATATTTCTTTGTATGGCGGCTTAGAATCCAACAAAGGCCGACAGTACAGGGAAAGGAAGTTAAAAGGTATGGAAGAAGAAGAAGAGAAGCCAAAGTGGGAATCTTCTCTCTCTTTCTCTTTGCTTCGGTTTTTGAATGGAGACCAGCGTGTCCTTGCACGCGTTAAATGGGAACGAACCACTTTTGAGGACACAATCCCTCAATGTCTAGTACGTTTCTAAATCAGCCTTTCTACTTTATTTCTTAACAATTTGACCCTTGTAAGTTGTGGGCCTTACTTATGATTTACAATGAATTTATAGTTTTTATTTGATTTTTTATTATTATTTATATTCAACTACGCATTAGAGCTAGCTAAAATTTAACATATACATGAATTAATATTTATTTTTATATAATCTATTAATTATTATATTATAATTATGAAAAACTAATAATTAAAAATCCCCAAACCAAATGAACTCAACGAGAACAAACCCAATGAATATAGGATATGGATGAAAAACCTAAAACCCACCACCCATTCCTAACCAAGTTTATATTGATACTTATATAAGTAAATTGCGTTTCAAATGATGTTTCATGAAAAATTGAGAATTTTTTTATTTAAAATTAATTTTTTCTATACTTTCAGGTTATTTTGATACGCTGATATTAAAGATTATTTTTTAAAAATAAAAAAACATTATTTTAATGTGTTTTTTGACGAAAAATACTTTGAAAAGCAGCCACTACTACACTCTCAAACACTTTTTTTAGTAAACGAGAACGGTTAGGAAAGGCTTAAATTTGACAAAAGGTAGAGAGGTTTAAGGATGTGAATTGACAAAACGTCAATTGCTAAAGGACCAAAAACAATTTTATCCAAGAGGTGGCCGCTCTCTTTTACGTGGCTTCTTCAAGCTTTGGGTGGGTGGCAATTTGACGCCGCAATTATTCTTGCTCGTTGAAAATGAAAGAGACGCCACGGAGGGGTTTTTCATTTTTTTTTTCCTCCTTCTTTTTCATTGCCATATCCTTACTCTCTCTTTTTATTTATTTTTTATTTATTTTTTTGGCCTTTTAATTTTCTTAATTTTCCTCTTGGATAGCAGCATGGCCACAGCCCAAAATGAAAGATCAAGAACCATGCTTGCAAGCAACCTCCTCCTCTCCAAAATAATGGTCTTTCATGTTATTTGATAATAGAAAAATTAAAGTCTTTATCAAATTTGATTTCTTAATTAGGATTATCGAGTTTCTCCCCACCATTGATTGGAGGTGCTACCTAGCATCATTCATTTTGATCCATAGATCAAAGTTATTAAAGGTAATATTTGTTTTTGTTCTTAAAATTGTTTTTGGATATATTTTAAAAATATATTTGGTTTGAAAAAGTATTAAATTGATATTTTTTTAGTATTTTATGATGGTTTTGATGTTATGTTATTAAAAATAAAAAAAATTATTTTGATGTATTTTCAAGTGAAAAACAGTTTAAAAAAGCACTACACATAATAACATCAAACATGTATTAAATTTGGCTTGATTCATGACCCGACTCAAAACACGAGTTAGAGGTTGGATGAGTTGACCCAATTAATAAAAGAAAATGTCGTTTTGAAGAATTTTTTTCTTAAAAGTAAAACCGAGTTTTAAATAGTTCAACCTAATCATAGGTGTTTATTTTTTTTAAATTTTGAATGCGCATGCTTAGCAACTTCTCATGGTTGCTTTCATTCTAGTTTTTTTCCAACTTAAATTAAATGGTAGGAGAATATTGTTGATAGTTGAAACCAATGCCATGAATGTTGAAGAACTACCCTGGTTGGTGTGCCTAGACCCTTCTTAATCTCTCAACTTCACATTGACAAATATAAAGAAAGAATTATGGAAGATGTAATTAAGCATTTAATTAAACTTATCATTATATTATTATATCAAGCCTTCTCCGTACTCATGGAGAATCAAAACGAGGTGAATCATAGCTATTATTATGATGTATAGTGTTTTTTAAAATTATTTTTAATTAAAAATATATTAAAATATTTTTTTATAATTTTTTTTTTATTTTTAACATTAACATATTAAAATAATAATAAAATATCTAAAAATATGAATTTAATATTTTTTTAAATAAAAAATTATTTAAAATACTCTTTGAAAAATAGAAGATATGATATTATTTTAAAAATAAAAAAAACCTCGAATGGACATATATGCCTACCATTTATACGAAGAAAACAGGCCTAACCAATCCAAAAACACTATTTTCCAACTAGGACCACAACCTTGGTAGCCATTCAACACAAAGTTGAGTGGAAATCATCATCTTTTTGACAAATTGCGATTGTCCATTTTCTCTAATGATCTACAGAATTATATTGTAACCCTTGATGGACATTAGATAGATCAAATCCTACTGATTGGATTCTAATTAGATTTTCCATTAATAATGCAAATGTGAATTATGTGGACAAGATGCCGGCTCCCTTCCAAGCTCTGTTCTTGAAAACCCAAAGCCGAAAGAAAGATCTTAGTGTCAGCTATCACATTCTGGATTTTCATTTGTATGTTACAGCTTACTGTGTGAAGAAATTGAAAAAAAAAAGGTTCTTGTAAATGGACAAAACTTAGAATCACAAAAAGTTGATTGAATATTTGCCCATCAATGCCCGCAGGCCTTATCAAACCATTTTTTCTTGATTTTGTTACCTCTGTTCAACTACCATCAATTAGCACAGAAGAAAATGAAAATGATTGAGATGCATGATGTTCTTAGCGCTAGCTAGGGCTTCGCCATTAGTCAAGGCAGCTTCAACTAGACCTGAAATCACAAGCTCAACCAGACTAAACCACCCTCATTAAGATAAGCTTGAGCTTACATATGCATAATGTACACTTGAGCATGAGTCAATTGGTTTATCTGGGCCACCATCGCTAGCTGTTAGGAATCATGCCACTTCAGAATTGACTTCAATTACAAATACAATAATATGTTATCGGTACTGGTTCAACAGAACAATCATTCCATAGTATTCAGATTAGAATATTCAATCATAGACAAAACTTGTAAGAGAGAAAAAAACTAGAGCTGTGCTGTGATAATTGGATGGTATAAACAATATGCTTTGAAAGTTCAGAAGAACCCCACCTTGATGGGCAATTTGAACGCCATGGAAGTTGTTACATGACTTGTGTCAGATGACACTGTAATGGAGGTTTCTTGAGCTCCAGGTGTAATTTTTGTCTTTCTGAACCCAAAAAAGAGGGGTCGGAGTTCTCCAAGAAGTGTCTAATTGTCTGTCACAAGACATGGTGCAGGAAGCTCAACTGCAATTCTATATCCAATATTTGCCGAGTATTGCAGGCAGGATTCAAGTCCTTCATAAGGAAGAAGACCAACAGTAGCCTTTTTCCAACTGCTCGTCTTGTTGCCAACAATCTCAAATAGAAATCCTTCACAATGTTTCCAACCAGTATTAGCTCAGAAATCAAAGCCAATTTTGGTTTTGAAAAGCTGTCTACAGCTAAGAATCTTGTACTATCTGAAAAGTTTCAACAGCTCAATCATTGAAATTAAGATAAACTGGCAAGTCCCAGGTGCCCAATGAATTTGTTATAGTACAAGTTTGAATAAATTAAAGTGCCCATTTTCATCTCTGTTGTCAACCTCGCTTTCAAACAAACCTACTCGCAGACTGTCTCGAAGTTTTATTGCATTAAAGAGAACCAAGAAAGCATGTGAGACCAGATACAATATCGACGTTTTACTAGAATTAGTTTATGTGGTAGGCAGAAGAAAACTTTATTTCTGATAATGAGCAAATTTGTCCATAATAGACAACACAGCAACATTGCCATGAGAGAAAAGGGAGAAAAAAGAGCACAATAGAATTAACAAAGGTAGACACCTCATACTCCATAAAAGTATAGAGCAGACCTATGGAAGTGCATTTCCTAGCATGTGTAGTGCCATGTCCCCTCCATGGTCTAGAATTCCGGTCATATCATTCTCTTTTCTTAAGCATCTTTGTATCAACTTCTCCACTATAAGGTGCAACATGGTATGCATACCGTTGGAGAACAGAGAAGACAACCATCTCCAAAATTACCAAGACATTCTGATAAGCTTCTTCAAGGTGCTCCACATCCAACCAAAAATGATTAGGCCGAATGATGCCCATCGAAACAAGCATCTCAAGCACTATTCCCTGCACATGGTAAAAAAATGGCCTTCATGGACAAGTGATGGCATCCATGTGCTATTAAATAACACAGATGAAAGGACACCATGAATAAAACTGGGCAAGACAAAAGCAGGGAAAGGGAGAGGCAGAAGGAAGTTGCAATCCTTTGTGATCTGGAGATGCACATACATTCTACACAAAAACCTACATATATTTAGACATTTATAGCCACAGCTATAACCTCCTGATCTGTTCTAGAGAACATGTTAACCCACTTCCTCAGTTCTGGAACTCTGATTAGACAGTCCAAATGATTAGCGGTGATTTGAAAAGCATTTACAATGAGTTTCCCGAAGGCATTCTATAGGCCCATCAAACTACAAAATGCATTAGGTATGCTGCACAGCTCTATTTCAAGGATTTTGAAGAATCTCCAAATGGAATTTAATCAAATATGCATGGCCCTGATCTCAAATTTAAAGGCACAAGCAAACAAGCCACAGCCATCTTTTTTCAGTAACTTATCCATATCGAAAGCACTAATCTGATATATTCGAGCCAATTAAAATCTGAACCACTCACACCAAATATCCCAATAAAACTTGAATCCGAACCATCTCAAAGCAAAAGATTTAGCTACATTATAGAGTAGCTTCCCGTTAGAATGGCTCTGTTTTAAGTGACTTGCAGAGGCCCACCTATTTTCTTCTTAAATAAGTCGTGAAAATGATATTTGCACAAGGTGCCAAAATCTTCAAAGATTGTAAAATTCCTTTGATCGGATTAACCTAGATATTCTCCTTTTGTCTATCCTATCGGGGATGAGGGAGATTTGGTTGGTTTGCTTCAGGTTGTTAGGTCTCCTTTTGTGCCCTTGGAGCCCTTGAGGGCTTGGTTTGTACCTTTGGCTTAAGAACACCCACCCACCCTTTGCACATCAAAGCAGGAGGGAGAGAGAAAAGATGAACAGGAAGCAGAATGAGTACGGGAAGGATACTTACCTGCCAAAAGCAAAAGAAGACAACCCCTTTGATGCATAAGAACTTTGCAAGAGGCTTGTGTGGTGCCAACTCTTTTGCGAAAACATGGTAAAACACTAGCAGAGAATACAAAGCCAGTGAAACGGAAATGTTGAGGATAATGGTGAATGTCCAACTCAACCAATTGGGGTAAATGCCAAGCATTTGCAGAGTTATCATCAAGATCGAACATGTTGGGCGAATGATGACAAATTGCCATGTCCAGTGTTTGAGCACTACTAAATTACGGTGGTCTAGCCGCACTGTGTGAGGCTGCATTTTATAAAAACGTAATGTGCTTAAAAACTTGGATAGACAAGTCAATGTAGCATTCCTCTCATGTAACTGTTATATATTATAAATTATAAACGGGAAAGAATCTGCAGAAATCATTTCCATACCACAAAAAGTGTCATTGGGAAGGCATGGTGAATTTCTCTTCCTTTGACCTCATCAGGCACAATATTTTTGCTAATGGATATTTTCAGGTAACTATACAACAATGACAAGAACTTGGCAATTACCTGCAAGTAGAAATGAGAAACTAGAACTGATGTCATAAGCGAAAGGAGCCACAAAACAAAGTTAAATCACAATTATTGCATTGAAAACTCACCAAGGCCTCGTAACATTCCTTAACTGAATCCAAAAACGTGAAGAATGCTTCACTCCCCTGGAAATTCAACAAACCCACAAAGGAATCAACAGCATATATGGGAGCCATTAGGATAATAATTATTATGGCCTTCTGTTCCTTTGGATTTTTCCAGTAAAACAGATGCTGAGATAGGAGCTGCACTGTAAAGAGCAGTGTAAGCAGCACACAGAACGCGCACCCTAATAGGGTAATCTGTCCACGATCCATATTGCTGAAATCCATAATTAAACAGCTAATTGAGAAGCAAAAATCTACAAAAGAACATCAGCAAATCATCAGAACCTTTATTACCAGTTCTCAGTGGTAGGAATAAATGCAGCAAATGCTGCTTTAACAGATCAAAGTCAGATAATAAAAGGAGAAACAATAAGTTAAATTCTAAATTAAACAATTGCAAGGTGGCAAATGGTGATAGCAGAAGCAATCAACTACTATTCCTCTATACTGCACACTCAGATCTGCAACTGGAAAACATCAATTTAGGATATATCAGTGGATGATAAATGTGTGAACTTTACTGATGCATCAAACTTAGGGTAACATACATATCCGTGCATATATACACATGTAAATAGGCACACAAGTATCAAGATTTACAGTAAACAGTTACAGAGTTGCCAATGATGGCACAACCGAAATGCAATCCTCTAGTTTCAGAAGAAAAATTCAGCTATCTAATACACGAACAAAATTTTAGGAGCAAATGAAGCCCGTCACGAAAATAAATCCTTCAAAAAACAAAGCAACAATCCAACACAATTACCAAAGTTTGGCTCACTTGTATGTTCTTTTTGAGATAATGAATTCAGAGATATATTGGGAACTTCATCAATCTATAACTGTGGCAGTAATGCATACGCATGCACATATATGCAGATGCAAATAGGCACATGTATCAACACTTTTAAGTTAACATTTTCAGGGTCATCAATAATGGCAGGTATAAAATGTCATGAAGCGCAACTACTGATTAATCCCATGATGCCGCAGCAATCTAATCCTCTTAATCAAACCATAAGCTACATTCTAGTAAGAACTAAAGCAACCATTTCAAGAAGATACCAACCTCAGTGTAATCTTAAGACAACTGAACAATATAAAGTTTGTGAGGTTTCTTTAACGTAGAAAAAAGAAACACTTACAGGACCAAGAAGATGAAGTGAGACTGAGATTTTCTTGATTGAGTTTTTTTGTCTTCTTTTCCTGCTTCTCTGGGATACTGTAAGAGAACCCACTATATATTTTTGAAGATACAATGATTGTAGTTAAACTAAACCATAAATCACTGTTCCAAGCGAATGATCACATGACCGGTTATAAAAAATCCACGTTTTGTTTCTTTAATTATTTCACCAACTTAGAGCGTGATGGGAAGTAATAAATAAGGCCAATCAAGATCAAGATTTTGCCTCCAGTCAGTTCTCGACACCTAGCAGCCTGCGAGTCCATGTTCTCTTGTTTATTTGATTTGCGATAAAAGGGACAAACGGGAAAGATTTCTTTCGTTTTCACTATTTTTGTTTTTATCTTTCTGTGGTGAAGAAGGGCTAAGGACCTGTTTCAAAGGAAACTGGGAATTAAAGAGGACTGGTGGATCGTCCAAGACGAAACTGTTGGTCAACCTATGGTTGTTGAGCCATAATTTAGATTTTATTTGGGACTGTGGTGATGAAAAATTTTAAAATATTTTTTTAGTTTTAAAATATATAAAAATATTCTTTTAATTATTCTTAATATTATCCCATCAAAATCATTTAAAAATATTAAAAAATATTAATTTAATATTTTTCATGCTAAACACACTTTTAAAAATCATTTAAAAATAGTTTTAAACACATTTAAAAACACAGATTTGGTGGATTTTATAAGTTGATTCACATGTTCGGGATCAACCCAAGGTATGATTTAATTTTTTTGAAATAATATTATTTTAATTAAAAAAAATATTAAAAAGTAGAATTTAGTACGAATCACGAGAGATTTTATGATGCTTAGAAAGTAACTAGTAACATACTATTATTTATTCTCTAGCTTATTAATTTTTTAAAAAAATAGATACAAGTAGGAGAAAAAAATCTTAAACTGAGATATTTTTATAATTTTTGATGAGGTATGAATTTTACCATCTCTTTCTTCTTTATATCTTTTTTTAAAGTATATTTAAAAAATAACTAATAAAATATCATTAATTATTTTCTTAACACTATAAAATCTTTTGACAAACCACAAAATTAAATTTATAACCATGATTAGAGCTCGGACCATACCCGACACATCACAAGTGTGGTGGATTAGAATACCATGATGTTTGGTTTAGCATCCAAATTCTTTTATATTAGAAATTTAGGAAATGTTG
>Ga0307515_10017265_pt1 | contig 13156 bp, 8 predicted proteins | sample 17_EM_MG_FD_194513 | JGI IMG/M metagenome (GOLD analysis project Ga0307515, IMG submission 194513) | Populus trichocarpa ectomycorrhiza microbial communities from riparian zone in the Pacific Northwest, United States - 17_EM | ecosystem: Host-associated > Plants > Roots > Unclassified | place...
TTGATAAAAAAGAAGAAGGAAAAAGCCACTAAATAAATGATCAATATTAGTTATTTAAATATAATTTAAAGTCTTGAAAAGATATTATTTTTTTAAATAAAATAATATTATTTTAGAAAAAAAAAATTCTTATACCTAAATCTACTTGGTTTATTTAAATTTTTGTTAGGTCAATCTTCAAATTATTTGAGGATAAAAATCAATTCAAATTAGACTTTTGATACACAAATATTATGATTTTAAAAAAGTAAGTTTTTAAAAAATATAGTTACGTGTAGTTAGTTAGATTTAAATACGTATTTGATAAAAATTATAATTAAAATTTATATGTAGAATGAAACTTAGTTAAAAAACATATAAAAACTGCTTTATAAAAATTATTTTTTAACTTAATTTTCTAGTAAGTCTCATAATATAAAATTCAATTTAATATATTATCAAACACTATTTTTAATACCACAAACGAAATTAAAGGTAAATAAACGGACCCTTAGTTATAGTAATTAACTATGATGATGAAAAAAAAAACCTTGCAAAAATTACGAGGAAACAAAGTGCTTCATTCCTTTATCGAGAACAAGAGAAGGGTGCGTCATTGCACCACCACCATCAACGTTTTGGCGGTGTTGGGGAGATTCCCCATTTGTCTCCCATTTAGCACGCGACGAAACAAACAGACACCTCTCACACACGCGCTCTCCTCCTTCCTTGTCTGCAATATTTTAGTCCCTTTCATTCTCTCACTCTGTCTTCAAAGGAAAGGAATAATAATTCAATTTAAGTTAAAATCCAATAGGATTCATATTTAACGGAAAGGATCGGATCTTAATGGCGGCTTCCAGGCGTCTTCGGGAGCTCCAATCGCAACCAGCCAATAAGATCTGCGTCGACTGTTCCCAAAAGAACCCACAATGGGCATCTGTTTCCTACGGTGTCTTCATGTGCTTAGAGTGCTCCGGCAAGCACCGTGGCCTCGGTGTCCACATCTCCTTTGTCCGATCCGTCACGATGGATTCCTGGTCCGAGATCCAGATCAAGAGGATGGAATCCGGCGGAAATGACAAGCTCAATGCCTTCTTAGCTCAATACGGTATCCCTAAAGAAACAGATATCGTCGCCAAATACAGCACTAACGCTGCTAGTATTTATCGTGATCGGATCCAATCGCTAGCGGAGGGTCGGTCTTGGAGGGACCCACCGGTCGTTAAAGAAACAATTGGTAGCAAGAAAAAGCCCCCTTTGGCTCAATCTGGTGGTGGTGGTGGTGCTGCTTGTGGCAGAGATGGTAATTTTGGTAATAACGGAGGGTGGGATAATTGGGATAACGATGATTCGTTTAAATATTCTTTAAGTGAAGTAAGGAGGAATCAATCGGTTAGCGATTTTAGGGGGGGTGATACTGGTGCTGGTAATGATGGAATGGGAAGGGTGCCTGTGAAATCGAGATCGACGGAGGATATGTATACCAAATCTCAATTGGAGGCTTCTGCAGCGAATAAGGAGAGTTTTTTTGCTAGGAGAATGGCAGAGAATGAGGTGAGACCTGATGGGATCCCGCCTTCACATGGTGGAAAGTATGTGGGATTTGGATCCAGTCCTTCACCTACTCAGAGTGATAATAAGTCGCAGCAGGATGTTCTGTCTGTTGTGTCACAGGTATTGGGCTGGAGCTTTTTCCCTTTTCTTTTGCGCGGATGGATATGATTGATGGATTGATTGGTGCTGTGTGGATTTGTTATGCAGGGATTTGGGAGGTTGTCTATGGTGGCTGCATCTGCGGCTCAGTCAGCTGCCAATGTTGTCCAAGCCGGCACAAAAGAGTTAACTTCCAAGGTATTTCGATTTGTATCTCTAGGTGGTATTAATGCATGTTTGTTATTTCTTCTTTTGAGATCTTCCGTTCTAAGTTTTGGATATCCTAGGATTGCCATGATTCGATGCAGCCACGAATTTTGTATTTGTTACTTGATCACCAAACCTAGAAAATAATATGATACTCCAAGTATGGATATCTCATTTGTTATCCTGTGATATCGGTTGTTCTCTTATTAATAGATAATAGATCCACCATCCTTTAGCTTACATCAAGTTGATTGATAGGACAATGCCGACATAGCTTAGCAAGTCAACCTTGTGTGACTGTGCGTGTGGAGGGAGGTGGCCATCTTTGTAGATGCTAGGAAGACTAGGTTGGAGCACTCGTCTTAGTTCCATTGGAAAGAATCGTGCATAAATAGGAATAGTTGGTGCATAAATAGGAATAGTTGGTGCGAAATTGCCCCTAGATCAGTAATTTGAGGTTTTAAAGAAAGTTTGCAATTTGATCTAATAAGAACCTTGCCTTGAAGAACCAATGTTATATGCAATTGATCACCTCAACCCTATGCCTATAATGAGTCGCGAACGAGAAATATAAATCAAAACGAAGTTGATCAATCATTCGAAGAGTTTGCAAGTTTAATCAAGAACTTAGCATGTGAATCACTTAACCACACAAAGAGAAAGAAGCACACAATATATGGCAAAGATAATCAAACGAGGCCTTAATCTCAGCACAAAAAGCATAAAAATGAGAAAATAACTCAGAATGACTTTTCATTAAATATAACCAAGTCACACGAGAGTAATCATCAACAAAAGTAACAAGGTACTTAAATCTAGTTTTAGACGGAACTAGACAAGGATCCCAAACATCAGAATGAACTAATTCAAAAGGAAAACTTGCTCTTTTATTGACTCGAGGATGAGAATGAAGACGATGGTGTTTGGCAAACTGACACGACTCACAATCTAATAAAGACACCTTACTAAACTGTGGACAAAGTTTCTTTAGCAAAGGTAGAGAAGAATGACCCAACCGACAATGCACCTCAAGAGGGGTTGTTATACCATAACAAGCAATGGATTTGGGTATCTGTGTGTCAAGGATGTAGAGACCTCCAGACTCGAGTCCTTTACCAATAATCTTCTTCGTCATCAGATCCTAAAATAAGCAATAATCAGGAAAGAATGAGATGCAATATGAGTAGATGAAGACTTTAAAGATTCTTGGTACTGAGAGAACTTGACAAATTCATCTGCAGAGATAAGAACTGACTTTTCAGATGTATCATTAGTAGATGCAATATGAGCCGAGTGAGTTTTCTGAGTTTTGTTATGTAGTCTTCTACAATCATGCTTCATATGTCCTGGCTTATGACAATAATGACACTCAATCCCTCCTGAATCCTATGTATGATCAAAATTGCTTGATCCCCCTCCTTTGTTATCACCTTTGTAATGTGATCGCCCTGCTTCATACTCATTAGTTCGACTAACAAGAGCACCACTGTACTGGACAGGTGGAGATCCTTCTGTGCGAAGTACCCTACTAAATACATCTTGTAACGAAGAGATCTCAGAGCTAGAGAGAATCTAAGATTTTGCAGTCTCAAATTCAGAAGGGAGACTAGCGAGAAAGCTCATGACAACCATCTTCTCCCTTTGCTGTACTTTTACACCAGGACTAAAAGGTAACAACATATTAAGCTCTTCATAAGTTCTTTTAAAATCCATAAAATAACTTGTAAGAGACCTATCATGTTTTTCTACACGGTAAAGGCTTTACACACCTTATAAATGCGGGAAACATTCCCTTTTTCCAGAATACAAGAAATCCAGATATTCCATCAATTCCTTAACAAATTCACAATGATTGATTAAGCCAATTACCTCACTATCAATATAGTTCTGTATCTGCAAGAATTATCGAGCATCCTCCCTAAGCCATGTCTGTCTTGAATCATCTTTAGGTGGAACATCATTCATATGATTATCCTTATCGATACTCCGCAAATAAAGACGAACGCTCTTACGACAATCCAAATAATTGGAGCCATTGAGCTTGTGTTTAGTGATTTTTTACATCATTGGGATTGCATCAACTATTACTGCTGCCTTTTTATCAGCCATAACTCACAAAATTTTATTTGTAAATCTCAACAAATAAAATTATAGTTGAAAACAAGAAAACTTGTTCTGGATCCTAGTAGCCACACCAGAGGAGAGATTGACACAACAGAGCACAAATGTGTGTTCTACCAAATTTTGGAGTATTAGGTCAAATATGAGCAATCATAGCTCTGATACCATGAAAACATAGAAGGAGAAAACAAATATTTTCTTCTTATTTTACATTGATCAATCTGTCACCTATATACATGATAAGAACCTATATTAGGAAAGTAGACTAATTAGAATCCCTACAATTACTTCCTAATTACATGCTATTTACAACCTGCAACAGGTAATATACTTGCAATGGTTATATAATGGTGATGGTGGATTTTATGATAAGGTAGTAGTGGTGATGGTGGATTTTATGATAATGATAGTAGTGGCAATGGAGGTCGTGGTGATGATGATGAAGGGGTTAATAGCGTAGTTCACCCTTGTATCCTTTGTTCTATTAAGGATTTAGTGTGTGTTTGGTAATGTAGTGTAGGTTGTTTTTGCAAAAGTGCTTTTCAATTGAAAATATATTAAAATGATGTTTTTTCATATATTGTTTTTTTTTTTATTTTAATTTTGACATTAGCACATCCAAACATTGAAAGTCACTTGAAAAACATCAATTTAATACTTTTTCAGGCAAAAAATAGTTTGAAAAGGACTTTAAAAAAGAGTTGAACCACATTACCAAACGAAGCTAGTCTTTCCATCCACACACATCAATTGGAGTTGGTAGATGTCATATACACTAGGACATTTTATTATTAAGAAAAACTAGCCTCGTGGCCTGTGCAAGACCTTAATTACCTATATTTCTTGTGTATTGGATCACGATTGAGATTAAAGATGTTATCCTTGCATTTCTTAATTTCTTATCATCTTTTATTACTCGTGTTCATGCTCTTTAGACATGTAAAAACAATTATTTTTTATACTTCATTTATAACACTAATATTTTAAATTGATATTTATTATATGTTCATCATCGAAAAAATATGAAATAAATAAAAATATGAGGTAGGAAAAATAAGTATTAATTTTAGAGAATCTCCAAAATGTAATTAACTAATTAAAAAAATCATAAAAATCTAACCAAAAAAAAAAACAATTTGGGCCAACTTGTCGAATGCCCAAGTGTGGGAGGGCTAGCCTATATGCTGGCATCTAGGCTCTTTTTTGTGTTAATTCATCAAATCACCAAGTTATATTATGCAATAAAAAAACACAACAAAAATAAGGTTGCAATATTTAATACTATTTACTTATTCTTATTCTTAGAGTATTTTTTTTTTGGATGCACCAATTTTTCATTACAAATTCAAAATAATTAAAAAAACAGTAATTATAAAAAGTTTTTAATGAGTATGTTTAAAATATAATTATCAATTTTAGTAAACCTTCATGATTTAATTCTATATTATATATTTAAATAAACATCACTTCTATTAATAATAATGAAATTATATAGATTTTCTAAAAACAATTTAGATTTTTATCATATTATATTTGAGATATTTATGTATAACAAAAAGGGATAACATTTGACTCAATCTATTATTAATTATTTATTTTAATTTATTAAAAAAATAGGCAATAATATTTTCTTAAGTGGTGACTATTTTGAAGTTTAATTACTATTTTTTTATAAGAATTTTTATTTCTTAGAGTAATTTTATAAAAGTTCCAATTTGTTGTAACCAATGTTTTTATGTAAGGAAAGATTGCATAGTGCTGACTGTTGAGATTACAATATTTATTAACAAAAAGTAGGTAATGGTTACCATTTGAGTATGAAAAGGGATTTGAAATTCAATCCAAATGGATCCAATATTTGGATTTTCTATAAAAGTAGTATTAAGACAAATATAGTTGATCATGTACATTATTTTTTACTTAATTAATAGTTATTTATTTTTTAATTTTTTTTTTGTAGTTCATCATTATTTTTGTAAAAATAAAGACAATCTCTTCTATCAAGAGAAGAAAACCATAATAAAGACAATATAACAATAAAATAAAATGAAACCCCCATAATCACCCAATATTCTATTTCAAAGCCCCAGTTAATAACTGTAATCAATAAACAACACCTTGACCAAGAGCAAATCAAGTGTAGACTTGCATACTTTTTTTAATCAACAACTCAAAGCAAGTTGTTTGATAAAACTTATTGATTAACTGTAATTTCTGGACTCTAGACTGTAATGAGTCTTAGCTTTGATGGGCCAAGTCTTGTTGAATTGGTTTTTTGGTTGATCTTTCAAAAAAAAAAAAAGTACCTTCAATCTTTATACTAATTGCACCCAGTATCTCAATGATATGTTCCTTTTCCTTGCCAACCAAAAAATTATGGTTAATTCTTGGACATATATAGAAACAAAAAATTGTTTTAAGTACCGGATAGAAGAGCATGCAATACTTTAACAACAAAGTTAATGCTAAAAAGCCAATAAATATCATTAAAAGTTCCTAGATTCTCAAAAGACTTGAAGAAATCAGTAATGAATAATTAAACAAAGAAATAATAGTGATTAGTTCCAATTCCTCAATTGATCCCATGCAACAGATTGAAAAATTTGGGGTTTCTCATCCACATCGTAGAGAGCCTGTGATTGTGTTTTAAAGGCAAAGAAGTTCAGTGAAAAAATAATTCCCCCCCTCCTCGATGTTTTTTCTGTTCTCTGTATATGGAAAAAGAGAGTTTATTGAGTTTTGTTTTTTTGAGTGAGGTCATTTATTTGAATCAAAGGACATCTACCAGTCTTTTAGAGGATGCTTGAGCTTCTCTAATTATATGTCGTTTATTTGGAAAAAGCTAATTTTGATAAAGGAGAAAATGCAAGGAAGAAAAATTTAATGTGAATTAATTTCAATTGTACATAAATATTAGTAACAATTGATGCTTATTAATGTTAAACCACATCTAAAAAATTATAAGATGTATGTTATCTCAGTAGTTACAATGCAAATCCAAACAGTAACTTATATTTATTTAAATATTTTTTGTAATTGTAAGATTTATTTGATAAATCAATTAGGTGAATTGTATAAATCACTTTAATTCTAATTTGATTTACTTTTATTATATCTCATCACTTAATTTGAGTGTCATGTGGCAGGTACCAAGGTATTCCACTTTTCTATCGCTTGGTGAAATTATCATGTCTTGCGTTTTCTTGCCTTTTCATATACTTAAATAACACATTCAATTAAAAAGTGTAAAAAGTTAAATATAAAAATAACCAAGTATAAAATAGAAAGAAAACCATGTGCTCTCCCATTGAAAAAGTCACACATACACGCACATAAAAAAGCATTGAGTCAAGAAATAAACCTCAACAAAATAAAAACTCAAAATTCCTTCTCCAAACCAAAACCTAGATAATATTGCAATGGAGTATAGATGGGTTGGTGTGGTTTCTAAGTGAACAAGAGGGGAATGTGAATTGTGTTTTGTTTAGTTTAGTTTTATTTTATTTATGCAATGAAGGGGAGAGTTTAGGTTTTTCTTAAGTTTTGTTTTCTTTTTATTTTTATGTATCTCTAATTCTTTTATTAGGTTTAAGCTTGTGATTGGTGAATATTTTTTTCTATTTTCTTTCATTTGTTCGCTCAATTTTTTAACTTGTCTGTTAAATTTTGATTGCTCCGTGGGGTTTGTTTTGTTCTAGTTTTTTTTTCCTTATTAATTTTAGCTTCTATCATGAGTTGATGGGAAAATAGCCATGCTGGTGCCATTATTATTTTTTATCTCTTCTTTTTTTTAATTTTTTTCATTATTTTAGTTTGACACGTCATTTTAATGCTAAAGTGTCCACTTCAACTGGCAACACTGGATAGACTAACCTCGTAATAGAACGTGTTGGGGCTCATCTATAAGAAAGTTTTTTTTAGTATGAAATCCTTAAAATTTGAAGAGCATAAAGAAAAATCTGTGCCATTAGTTGGATAATGAAGTGGTGGTGAGAGTGTTTCCATGGTAATGGTGGTGGTGAGACTGTGCCATTAATTGGAGGACTAACCTTCTAATTTTTATTTTTTATTTTAGTTTGACACACCATTTTAATGATATAGTGTCCACAAAAGTGGATGAAAGACTAATCTCACAACAAAACCAAGAGTGTAGGTTTGCATTGATAAGAATGTTCTTTTAGCATGAAATCCTTCAAAATTTAAAGAGCACAAAGGAAAAATTGTGCCATTAATTGGATGATGAAGTGGTGGTGAGAGTGTGCCCATCTTAATGGTGGCTGTACTATGATATTGGTGGTGACTATTATGGTGGTTGCCATGGTTATAGATTTTGTAGTGTTAATACTGGTCATATTGGTAGTGTGATATCATACCAATAGAAACATAAAACTACTCTTGTTGTTTAAAAAACATGTTTGGAAATTCTTAAAATTGTTTTATAAATCAATTCAACCACACATGATTTCTTCTTTTTTCCTAGAAAATATGAAACTAGAAAACTGCCATAAAAAAAATATATCAAGGTTCTATGGATATCAAAGTGGATTTTAAGTAACATCATTTTAATGATTAACGGTCTTGGTTTATATCCACCTAAAAAAAAAAACTTATTGCCAATAGAAGCAGATTAGGAGAGTTAAATTAGGGGAAAACACGTTGTATAACTGACAATTAGATCTCCATTGTTGGTGAGACACCATATCTATATCATAGATTATGCATGTGTATGGATGGAAATGATGGAGGATCTCCCAACTTCAAGCCCATGTTATTTGATTTTTTATTTGGATTTATTATTTAGTGATTTTGTTAGACAATTTTATTTAGTGGTTTATGAGCCTAATTGATGGTTGTTATCAGGGTTTTGCTATTTATATGTAATTTTTCACATTATAAACAATTTTGATGAATTAATAAAATTTGCAGATTGTAGATTTGTCCTCCCCCTGTTCTCTTCTTTAGCTCCTACTTCTTCCAACTTTATTTTCTTCTTTCTTTCTTCCCTATCTTTCATCTTTTGAAATCTCACTTGTGCCGCATCAGCTTCGGTATGAGAGCCTGGTTGTTCCCACAACTGAAAGATCCAACATAGTTAAAAAAAATAAAAAATAAAAGCCCCAAAACTCATCATCTATAACAAACCCAACACCAGCCTCCACCCTGCTGCCCAACAAATAAACAGCCCTCACATATAGCAGTCCACCAAACCAGCAACTCTAGTCGAACCTGTCAGCTCAAAAAAGTAAAAAGAAACAGAAAAAAGTTATAGACTTTTGTTCTCTTCCTTTAGTTTTCTCTTCTCTTCTTCAGCTCTTACTTTTCATCTTTCTTCTTTCTTTCTTTCTTTCTTTCCCTTCTTTACTTCTCCTCAAATCTTACTTGTACAGCATCATATGTTCTATAATGCTGAATGTTGAGTGTTGAAAAAACAATATTTTACAACAAGGTCATAGCATGCGGATTCTAAGCTGAATGACTGGAAAGGCTATAAAACAAAAAAGAAATTTGTTTTTAGAAAGATGGAGATGACAATCATAGAGGACAACTGAAGCGAATGTTGCTTGAGATAGTATGGCTGTTTAAAATAGATGATTGACCTGAGAGTGCATTAATGAGAGGAAGGGATTGGATTGGAATACTGGGAGTTATGCTGGGACAGTGAGGCAAGGAATGCCATGGGACTGATGTGGGAAAAAAAGGTATTTAGTATCGTTACAACTCATGCAGTTGGACCTGGAGAAGAATGAGCACCTGATTTTGAGTTTTATTCGGTATTGCTCTCTTCTTTGACAAAGCTAGCAGCTAAATATATATTTTTTTTTATGCAATGGGGATGATGTTCAACCTGCAACTAACAGGTGGGTGCTATTCTGATGTTCAGATGAAAAACAAGTGGACATTAGTGATTCATTGTTGGTTGCCTTTAATGGGAAAAAAATTGGTGTGGGATGAAGTGATAGAGTGAACTAGTGTCACAGTAGCGTACAAATGTTTAGCCATACAAATGTGAATCGAGGATTGGGTCCATATAGCTGACCAACTACTTGGGTTTGAGGCTTAGTTTAGTTATTTATTCCCTCAGATGCTATGTCCTCTTACTTTGTTTCTGTCTCAACATATTATATTATGTCCGTGTTCTTATATTTGTTCCCATTTTCTGCGGAAACTTATTGTTGACAATAAAGTTCTGCTAAGTTTGTTCTTATATAAGAAACAAGAACTACCAAAATCTGGAATTAGATTAATGTGGTTCATGAATAAACCTCGATTACAGGTAAAGGAAGGTGGCTATGATTACAAGATGAATGAAACTGTCAACGTTGTAACTGCAAAAACAACAGAAATTGGACATAGGACATGGGGGATTATGAAAGGGGTAATGGCAATGGCTTCGCAGAAGGTTGAGGAGTACACTAAAGATGGCTGGAACACTGACAACTGGCAACAAAATAATAGTCAGAGTAATGGATATTATCAAGAGTTCAATAAACAGGAAAATAAAGGATGGAATTCTTCTTCTAGTGGACAGTCCTCAAGTGGGCATTACAATTCTTGTAGCTCTAGTTCTTGGGATGACTGGGACCGGAAAGACAACAGGAAGGAAGATAGTGTAAAGTCTACTGCATTGCATAGCAATGACGGTTGGGCAGGATGGGATGATGCCAAAGATGATGGATATGATGATAATTTCTACCATAGTGCTCCAGATAAGAAATCCGCTAGTCACAATGGAAAGTCCGATGCATCATGGACAGGTGGAGGCTTCTTTAGGTATGTGCTAAACTCAAATTTTTTTCTTATGTTTTTTTCTTCAGGTATGCTCTAAATTCGTATGTAATTTGCTGGGAAAAGGCAATTGTTTGTGTTTGGAATGATCTTCATTGACTTGTATATCGCTTTTTGTTACTGTTATCAGGTAGATTCATATTACATTCTCTCCAAAAACCCTGGTCTACTCTGAAATATCGGTTAGTTCTTGAACTGTTGCGTGGCAGGCTGCAATAATTACAAAAGTAATGGATATGAATTTACACTAGTGTGCAGCCGATTCGAAGTGCTGGCTGGATGTCATATTTCGTGGGGGAAATGCTTTGTTTAGACTGGTATATTTTCTGCAACTCTTTTTCCGTTTTATTTTTTCTTATCTAAAAAAATTTATGTACCTTTTCTGGTTCGGGTGTGTTTTGAAATTAGTTTTATATATACAACTTTAAACAGGGAGAGGGCAAACTGCCCAAATCAAAGAGCACTGCTCTTTATGTGCGAGGACATAATGTGACTTGAAAAGTCAACCTTTGTAATTGTGATGACTGATCAATATAGTCTTTCTTTCAAACTATTTCATTTTTTTTTCCACAAGGAAAATGTGATCAGTGTTGGTTTAATTAGAAAACCACGTCTTGTGTAGCTTAGCGTTGAAAATAATAAACGATAAATTGGCCAATCAAAATATTGTTTTATCGAATGTTACCCTTCGATTCAACCCTAAGCTTATGTTTAGTAGCACACTAGTTCTAGGCCCTCGTATTGCATGCGTAGTATGTTGTAATTAATTTTTCGTTAATTAAAAAAAAAAAATGTTTAATAAGTCCCATTATAAATTTTACCATCAGTTTTACCTCCATCGAATTCAAAGTCGTTACTAACATAGAAATGCATGCTTGTATACTTTTTTAAGTTGCATGTCTCCTTCCGATTGTATCATTTAGGAATGCCCGCCCTACACAGTGATCTGATTTTGACACTGCATTTATTTGCAAAAAGCATTTGATAATATCTTTTATGATAATCTTGTCAAAATCTTGTGCTAATTGATATAATTATCTTTATTGTATTATTTTTATTGTGTTTAAAAGGGAATGATCTCGATTTAATGCTTGTGAAATTAAGATGTGTAATTCAAATATTATTTCATCTAATATCTAAATCCTAAAATTTTAACAAAAGCATATTAATAATTTGAATTGCTAGTCAGCTCAAGTCACATTTGATATTACATATATTAAATCTAAATGCATTTATTCACCAATTAGTATTTATTGATTGAAATGAATAATAAAACAATAATTTTAAATGTGTATATATAATATATTCTACACATAGCTTTTAGACTCGGCCCGGGTTTTGACCGGGTCGCTCGGGTCAAATTTTTTTTAAAAAATCAAAACGATATTGTTTTAGTAAAAAAAAAAAAGGTCAATGGGTTGCAACTGGGTCTTGTCGGGTTACACTGAGTTTTTTCTTTTCCTGTTTTTTCTTCAACCCGGTCCGGTTTTAGCCCCGGGTCGGTCGGGTCCCAGGTCGATCCGTCGAGTCGAGTCGGATTTCAAAACTATGATTCTACATCATTCTTAATCGCTATTGATTTTTGAAGGAAGTATTATGAAATTGTATTATGTGATTTTACATCTTTTTAAGAAAGTATTTAATTAAAAATTAACAAGGATATAAATATCACATATTTAGCTTTGTAATATCATAAAGTTTTATATAATTTATGGAACCTCTGATTAAAAAGTTGATTTGAAATTGATGACTTTTTCTTTCCTTATAAAAGATATTCAAGTATCATCCAAATACCTAAAGGGGATTAGGAAACATTGTTCCTCGAATAATGTTTTTCAACTCTTTTTTCTTCTTTATTTTTTTTGTTTATGATCACCAATTTATTTTTTATTTTTATTTTTTTATATTATGTTGGTTGGAGATTGAGTTTGATAATTTTTTTCATATTTTTTTGTTGTTATTTAAAAAAAAACACATCAAAGTAATGGGTTAGATCTTGATTTTACAAAAAAAAAAAAAATCAATTTAGTTGTTTAGGGAAAATTAAAAATGATGGGATCAAAATTGAAAGTAAGGTGAAATGATAGTCATTTTATCTTAGAAAAAAAAATTCTTTTTTAATCTATCTATCAAATTGTTTTTTCATTTTTATCCTTTTACACTATAATGATTGGTGATTCAACTTAATAAGTTGTTTTATGTTGCTTTCAGTCGGTTTATCAAGGTCTCAAAAAATTATCATAACATTGAGTTGGTTCTTGATTTTACAAAAAAAAAATCTATTTTTATTGTTTGCAGAAAATAAAAGACAGGGGGACCAAAATTGAAGTTTGGTAAAATAGAAGACCTTTTTTTTTAAATGGTGTTAGTGTTTTTTTTTTTTTTTGTAAATTTTGTATTGGCTGTC
>Ga0307515_10017266_pt1 | contig 13156 bp, 17 predicted proteins | sample 17_EM_MG_FD_194513 | JGI IMG/M metagenome (GOLD analysis project Ga0307515, IMG submission 194513) | Populus trichocarpa ectomycorrhiza microbial communities from riparian zone in the Pacific Northwest, United States - 17_EM | ecosystem: Host-associated > Plants > Roots > Unclassified | place...
AATCTCTAGCAATTGTAGAGAAAACACCTTGCAGTAAGAACTTGACTTGGGACTGTTTGATTTCAAGTATATTTCTGCCTTTTTTTCGTTTGATATAGAATTTGGGTTCACCCTAAGAATGTGTTTATTCTTGTTTTCTCTCTCTCTCCCCCCTAATTTTCCTCTCTGAGGACCCTGCTGACGACCTCGAGTCTTTACACCCTGTTGTATGAGACCTTTTGGTTCATGTTATATCAGAAGTTTTTCCCACAACTTTGAAATTTGATGAAGTAACTCATTATTTTTGAGGTTTTATGAATCTTTGTATTGTATTTTAGGTGGAAACGATCTAATATTGTTGGTTTTTGGTTAAAGAAGAGGAAACATCGTTTATTTTTTTCTCTGTGTTTTTTTTTTAAAAGAATTTAATTCATGTTTTTGGTTGAACTATTGCTTTAATATACTAAAAGTGTCTCATATAATACCAAAAATGTCTTGTATATCAGGAAATTTGTTACTTATTATGAATGAGTTGATTTTTTTTTATTGAACCAAACAGGTGATCAAGGTTGTACATCATTTCAAAATAGACTAAGCCGCTTTACTGTTTTTGAATTGGATGTGTAGCATGTGTCATTATTGTGGTGCTGATCAGGCAAAGTTGAAGGATGAAAAGCAGAAACTAGAGAATGGAGATTCTTTAAAACTAAATGGTGAAGAGCCCATTTGGTCTTGCCAATTTTGTCAGGAAAAGCAGGAACCGGAATTGATGAACCATGATGGTTTGAGTCATTCTGTGTCACCAATGATCAGTCCATCAACTTCGTTGTCTATCAGTGATAGATCTATCTCAAGCTGCAGTAAATTTCTGCCTCTCCTTGTTACTCATCTTATATATTTATGTGATATACTGACATCTTGTTGTATAATTCTTATGTTTTTTTTTTGGTTATTTGTTTGCTTAGGTGATCTTTCTGTGGATGTAAACTCGCATGACCGGTATGTATCACACCTTTGAAATGTAGTGCAGTTAGATATTTTCTTTGATTGTTTATTAACGATGATTTGTCTTCCGGCATTTGTTAGGGCTCATCAAGAGGAAGGAACGGTACACAGTGCCCAAAAGGATCTAGGTTACGGGGTGAATGACCAACAACACAACACAAGATTGGAAGCTCCTGTAAATAGAGTGGATGGATTACATAAAGTGACAGGGAAGGATAGCCATAATGGCAGTGATAGAGACACAGTGAGAGATGTAGAAATTGTGGAACTTGTTAACGATCAAGAATCAGAAGGTAACTCTTCTGCGAACAGTGTTGGATTTTCAAATGAAGGAAATGATATTTCTCAAATCAGTGACGACGAAGTAGATGCACGGGTTTGGGAGCCTCCTGAAGCAGAAGATCCAGAGGATGATTTGGACGGTGGTGTGGCTTTTATTGATGACGATGAGGAGTGTGGCGATGGCACAAAATGGGGTAAACCAAGTTCTTTGAGTTGCTGGAGGGGTGAAGGCAGTCAGAGCTTCAAGTTCAAAGAAGAAAAACAGAAGGCAATGGAAGAAGTGGTTAATGGGAAATTCAAGGCCATCGTGAGTCAACTTCTTAAAACAGCAGGTGTTGCCTGTGTGGTGAGAGATGGTGAAAGTTGGGTGGATATTGTTACATCTTTATCATGGGAAGCTGCTTCATTTTTGAAGCCTGAAGCAGTGGATGGGAAAGCAATGGATCTAGATGGTTATGTGAAAGTAAAATGCATTGCAACTGGTTCTCGTAGTGAAAGGTGATTGCATTATTCTTGTATTTTCAATGCCTCAGCCTTACCCCCCCCCCCCCAAAAAAAAAAAAAAAAAAAAGAAGAAAAGAAAACACAATAATAAAAAATAAAAAGAAAAAGAAACATGATTGACCCAGTAAATAAAAATGCTCTATCATGAAAGGATGTGTGGTGTGTTGTATAGCATTTTAGCTTAAGATTATTTTTTTCAAGCTAAAAAAACAAGAGAATTTTGTAACATTCCTTTGAAGAAAAAAAAGGAAAAGAAAAGAATAAAAGACCGATTTTTAAAACAACCCTTAGGTACACCTTCGAATTCTTGATTTTATTTTTATTTTTGGTTGTATTTTCTTGCAGTCAAGTTGTGGAAGGCTTGGTCTTTAAAAAACATGCTGCTCACAAGCACATGCCCACTAAGTACAAGAACCCAAGGTTGTTACTGATCCGAGGTGTGCTTGGTCACTCTTCAAGTGTATTGTCATCATTTAAATCAATGGAGCAGGTATTTGATCCGGATCTCTCAAGTCTTGTTATCGCATATCTATGCTGTTATTTGTTTTGATCATTTTCTCACAAACAGGAAAAGGATAATCTGAAGTCTCTCGTTGAGACCATAGAAATGTGCCATCCAAATGTAGTTTTAGTAGAAAAATCTGTTTCTCGTGATGTCCAAGAGTCCATCCTAGCTAAAGGAATCACATTGATCTACGACGTGAAGCTCCATCGTCTAAAAAGGATCGCACGCTGTACTGGTTCACCGATTTTATCATCTGATGCTTTGATTAGTCAGAAGTTAAAGCATTGTGACTCCTTTCATATCGAGAGATTTGTGGAGGAACATGCAGGGGTAGGCGAAGGAGGAAAGAAGCCAAGTAAGACATTGATGTTCATTGAGGGCTGTCCGACACATTTGGGTTGTACAGTGAGTCTATAAACCCTTGATTCTTTTTTTTCTCTCCTAGTTCTCTGTTGTGGAGTGTGCACTCATCCATCACTTTTTTAGTACCAGAGGTCTATGCACAAATGAACACTTGGTTGCTCTCTTCCCCCCCTCTCTCTCTGACACAAGAGAATGTATGTGCTCTTGTAGCCCAGGCTGGTCAATTGAAATCCTGTACCCGACCTTTCTGACATGGTCATTTAAATATGTCAATGTTGGCTTTGCATTATAAGAGGCTGCTAAAAATTTGATCATACCACTCAGTTTGTCTCTCAATTTCTTATGGGAACATTTGCTGTTCCTTCTTTCAATGTAACGCTCTTCCTTAATTATATGTACAATATGATTGTGCAGATTTTGTTGAAAGGAAGTCACAGTGATGAGTTGAAGAGGGTTAAATATGTGACCCAGTTTGCAGTAGTAATTGCATATCACTTGATTCTGGAGACTTCGTTTCTTGTTGATTGGAAGACAATGTTTTCTTCAGCAGTATTTGCTGGAGTAGCCAGCAACTCATCAAGAGATCTGCAGTCTTCTGTTTTAGGAACTAGTATTCCTAGTATTGAGGAGTCTACAACTGAAACTGGTTCATCTACCATTGATATTCCCATTTGTAATGGATTTCATGAAGAAGGTTTCCACAATATAAATATAGGATTAGAGGGATATAATCCTGCCATTCTTTCTGGATTTTCCTCCCTTTCAGCCTCTCTGAAGAAAGTTGCTGGGGACAGCTTACCTCTTGTCTCCTCTTCTCCTCATCAGTCTTTATCTAATTACGTTGGCTTCAATGGAAAAGAAATTAATGGTCAAATCTCGGAAGAGGTTCCAGTTTTAAAAACTGTGGAAGCTTCTGACCTCTATGATATGGAAGGTAAAAAAGGTTCTGACAAAGAGAAGACAGTTGATGATGGATATCCTCAATCTTTGTCTCCTTGCTCCGAAGCCTCTCTGGACAGAGTAAAAGATGTCAACTATAATGAAGATCAAATCCAAAGTGAGGGTGATGTCAATGCAGTGTTGGATTCTCAGAGTATTTTGGTTTTGATGTCAAGACGGAATGCCTTAAGAGGGACTGTATGTGAGCAAAGCCATTTTTCTCATATAATGTTCTACAAGAATTTTGATGTTCCCCTCGGAAAGTTTCTTCGGGATAATTTACTCAATCAGGTTATTTCAAATCTCATTTGTAAGAATTTTGATGTAGTTCTAGATTGGCCATACCGAATGGGAATTAAATATTTCTTATTAAGGACTTTATAATCTTTTTAGAAATAGGTTTATGCTTTTGCTTCACTAAGTATCCACCATGTCCACAACATGGGAGAACTCCTTAACTGTTTTCTAGATTTAGATTGCAGTGAGTTGGAGTTTGCGCTGATAGAAACTGCTTCATTGCAGAGAAGCCAGTGCAACACTTGCGGTGAATTGCCGGAAGCACACTTTTACTATTATGCTCATCATAATAAGCAGCTTACCATACAAGTTAAAAGGCTTCTGAAGATTTTGCCTGGAGAAGCAGAAGGAAAACTTTGGATGTGGATTCGCTGTGGTAAATGTAAACATGAAAGCAAATTCCCAAAATCTACTAAACGAGTCTTGATTTCAACTGCTGCATGTAGCCTTTCCTTGGGAAAATTCTTGGAGCTGAGCTTTTCCCACCAATTTTCATCTGGAATTTTATTTAGCTGTGGCCATTCACTGGAGAGAGACTTCCTCTACTTCTTTGGGTATGAAATATTAAATCAGGTCCTCTTTATTTTGATGAATTTGTTATATTGAGTAGATTGTGAAAATAATGTCTTTATGCTCATGAACTAGTGATAAAACGTGTCCAAAGAGGAATTCCCTGCCATGGGATGTCATAGGAGCACACATTTTTTACACTAGGTACCAATTTGAATTTTTTTCCCCTGTTAGAGGATGGACGCCCTAGGTTCTTTCTGGAATATTTTGGTCAAAGTTTTGCTGCATGGCGCTATATTTAGGAACTGTGATGTAGATAAGTTAATTAACTGGTGTCTGCACTTTGTGAATCTGAAATTTTGCTCTTTACCTTTTGTGCTTTGTCATTCATGGTATTTATGCATTTTGCAGACTGGGTCCTTTGGCAGCAATGTTTAAATACTCTCCAGTGACAACCTATACTTTGTCTCTCCCACCTCAGAAGCTGGAGTTCCATACAATCAGGCCTGATGGCCCCAAGCAAGAATTTCATGATGTATGTGTCTCTGATCCTAGCTCCTTGATCTTTGATGATGCTTCAGTGTTTCTTTACGAATGTTGGAATAAATGTTTGTTTCTCACACCTTCTTTTATGATATCTTGAATCTCCATGAACTGGAATTGATTTTCCTTTTGTTTTTTCAAGGTTTATGTAAGAGGGATGTTACTCTTCAATGGGGTTGGTGAGACTTTGAAGAATTTAAGATCTCGATTTGCAGGGTCAGTTCTGAATCTTCAAGGTTCATTGAAAGAATTCTCTGATATTGAAGATATGTTGAAGCAGGAGAGTTCTGAGTTCGAGGTTAGTTTCTTATATTTTTTTTGTCATTTACCTAAGTTAGTTTCTTATATTTGTTTTTTGTCATTTAACTCTTTTAGGTTCTTGCATGTGTGACTATATATGAGTCTTTATTGCACTGACTGATAAATGGCATTTTTCACAATTTTAAGTTACACCTACACGTGTATTTCATTTAAGTGTTTTTCCTTTAAACACAAGATCAAAAGTTCTTTGTTTCTGTTCATGGTTGCTAAGTTTTTCCTTTTTTCTTTGGCTGCACTGTTGGAAACAAATCCGTTAAACATTCAGAAAGCTGTTGTTAAAAATAGGGATGAGGCTGTTTATAAGCTTCTTAGCTTGAATCAATTATTGTGGGAGCTTCTTCTTGAATCATGCATCTGGGAAAGACGTCTGCAGTCATTGCTCTCACCTGATCCTTCAGTGCTAGTGACTGGTGCCAGTGAGAAAGAAGTGCAGGACCGGTTTGAGTCACAGATGACTGGCACTGCTGATGGAAGAAACCATGGGAATGATACTAGCAGTGATAAAGTTTATGAAAACAGTGGCAAATTGAGGGATACACTCAGTACAACTGTTAGAGCAAGTGAATTTTCAATCAAAGAAATTCCAGTTGATGGTCACGATCATGAATCTAGGGAACATGATAATCTTTACACCTCACCTACCGTGGCTGAGGATATTGAGAGGTCAAGAGTGAGTAGTCTGAGCCAGAACAGGTTTTTCAACCAAGAACTATTTGTGAAACCTAGTGACTCTGCCCACCAGCATTCTGATGATGGAAATTGCCAAGCAGACTATTTTTCTGATATACAAGTTGAAAGAACCATTCCAATTGTGACTAGTATAGGGATGAGTGATTCTTTTGTTGATTCTGATTCATCTAAAAAGGGTACGTCTGCACGTTCTCTAGCATTCAGCTTAGAGAACTCAAATGGATGGTTCTGGATGCCATTTTCAGAAATCCGACGGATCTACATGAAGGATCTTCAGAGAGGTTTCATGCCAAAATTTCAGCCGATCAGTAGCTATATTCAGGAACACGTATCTGCAGCTTATCAGCTAATCATGGAGGAAGGACAGAGGCTGCACATCCCTGTTGGAACTGATAATTATATGGTGAGAGACTACGATGGTGAACTCTCTAGCATAATTGCTTGTGCACTGGCATTTTTAAAAGATCAACCTGTTTCAACAGAGCTTTACAACGAGGATGGTAGGAAAGAGGGTGGCATGTCTTTTAAATCAACTGATAGTTTAGACATACTGACTCGAATTCCTACAATGATCTCCCCACGTTGGTCTTCTAACGGTTCTGATTCAGATTCTGTTCATTCTAAACTAAATATTTCTTTGGAAGAGTCACACTTGTCCAGCTTTGATGGGTTAAATTTATTGGAAGCTGTGGTTCCTCCAGCAAATCTCAGCCCTGAAGTCTCTCTTGCGGTATCAAAATCATTTGGAAAGGGTAAATACTCTGTAATTTGTCTATACGCTAAGCAGTTCCGTGATCTTCGGAATCGATGTTGTCCATCTGAACTTGATTATATAGCTTCCCTCAGTCGTTGTAAGAAATGGGATGCAAAAGGTGGAAAGAGCAATTCCTTTTTTGCAAAGACACTGGATGACAGATTTATCATAAAGGAAATTAAGAGGACAGAATTTGAGTCATTTGTGAAGTTTGCTCCACATTATTTCAAATACATGAACGAGTCATTTGAGTTAGGAAACCAAACTTGTCTTGCAAAAGTTCTGGGGATTTATCAGGTTCAGTTTCTGGATTTCATTACTTTTATCCGTTTTGTTTTGTTCTTCAAAAACTTAATTGTTTCCATACAATTTTGCAGGTGATCACTAGACAAACCAAAAGTGGGAAAGAGATAAAGCATGATCTGATGGTCATGGAGAATCTTACCTTTGGTCGAAACATCACTCGCCAGTATGATCTTAAGGGAGCTTTACATGCTAGATACAATTCAGCTGCTGATGGTGCAGGAGATGTTCTTTTGGATAAAAACTTTGTTGACGACATGAATTCCTCTCCACTATACGTCAGTAATACATCAAAGTATCTCTTGGAACGTGCTGTTTGGAATGACACCACCTTTCTTAATGTGAGTTTAACATCAATTCTTTCTACTAACTAAGAAGATAGCCATGACCAGATATCTTCAATCTGATATAATTTCTGGATATATGATTTAAATTTGCTAAATAATATAATGTTGATTTACAAGCCAGAAGCAGCAGTGCTGGTCTCTCCTGTCCTCTTTGTTTTGCCCGTCATGCAGTGCACCCTTGCTCTTCCCTATGTTTTTGATCGATAGACTTTTTATTCTTTTTTCCACAATTCATAATTACTACTTGTTCTGATAATTACAATCCTTCACGTTATTTTCAATGCCAATTTTTCAAAATGCTCTACAGGGCATGTTGTCTGACACAGTTCTTGTTTGTCTTTGCAGTCAATTAATGTTATGGATTATTCTTTACTTGTGGGAGTAGACACCCAGCGACGAGAACTTGTGTGTGGGATTATTGATTATCTCAGGCAGTATACCTGGGACAAGCAGCTGGAAACATGGGTGAAGTCTTCCCTTGTTGTTCCTAAAAATGTGTTGCCAACTGTAATATCTCCTATAGAGTACAAGAAGAGGTTCAGAAAGTTCATGACTGTGCACTTCTTGAGTGTTCCCGATAACTGGTGCTCACAGAGTTCCTCTAACCCTTGTGAACTCTGTGGCGCTGGAGAAGATGGTTCATCACAATCCAAGTCCCAAAAACAAGGGCAAAATGGGCATACTCATTAGTTTCATCTTCTGGTTCATGATTCTTTCTCTTTTGTTTAGTGCTGCATTTGTTTTTAAGCCAGTCCATATTACTGTATATAGATAGATGTCACAGCTGTATAGTCAACCCTATGATATTAGCCCTTGTTAGCAAATTTATGGGGATAGTTTTGTTTCTATAGGTCTGCCAATGTTGCGCTATAGTTTTGAACAAAATTGTAGAGAGCCATGAACTGGTTATCTCAAATCAATCAAGAAACGAAAAAAAAAAAAATGGCAACTATTTTAATAGCTTTCTTACATCTGCTGATGTTCATGTCCAGTCCATTTTGATTATGCTAAAAGAACATGGTTTTTTGAAAGTGAAACACCAGGGGAAAAACCCTAGTTCTTTTAGCATGCATGTTAATGTTAATAGCTTTCTTAAACCCGTAGTTGGTCTGAATGCTAATCTTACTTTGTTCTGGATTGTCTAAACATCACAAAAGAATATGGAGCAGGAACATATCGAAGATGCCATCCTAAGATGAGCAGCAGATCCCTTGAATCACTTTTTTTTTATGCATTTCTGTTTTCGATTAATGTTTTACTGTTGGTGTGTTATTTCTGTTGTTTCCCTCCAAAGAGTAGGATTGAAAACTATTTTGTTTCGAACACATATTGAAGCCATTCAGGAAATAAGCGGTGACACAGAAATCCCTCTAGGACTAGGTAACAGAATTCCTATCAGGTCTGATAGTTATGAACGAATGGAGTATGATTTGTTCACCTTTACCATCTGCTAGCTAAGATTGCTTGGCAAGACAGTCCCCGTAGGGTTTGCTAATGGAGTAACTCCACTGAGAGAGGTTACTAGCTTTTGAATTTGGGAGATTATAAGAGGAGTCTTCCTCTTCAACTCAGCAGCTGACCAGAGCCATTGCTCCTACCTTTGAACCCACTTTTCAAGGATGTCAAGTGGGAAAGCGCAGCCATTTCTCGAAACAAAAGCGAATGCCAAATCTTATAACTAGGAAGAAACCTTCCACAGAAGTAAAGATCCTAATATAAAGGTGAAAAAAGGGAGAGAATTGCTTGCCTTCCCTCCTGCCCTATCAATTCAACAAAGAATCACCTCTTACTTCCTACGTTAACTTCCTTTATCCATCATGTCTTTATATTGCCTTGCATTAGAAATTGCTCATCAAAGATGGACAAGTCAATCTGGCAAGACCTCGCAGAAGACTCTGAGCCTAGCGATGATTACTGCTATCTGAAAGATGATGAACCTGATGAATCTCGTTACCTACATCTAATCAATGCAGTCCTCAGCGGAACTGCTAGGCTTAACATTCTCTTGCCCACTGCTACAATCCTTGCCTTCACCATTTTCGCTCCTCTTCTAACCAACGATGGCATATGCACTACCTTGAATCGCTGGCTGATGGGTGCCTTATGGGCCCTTCTGGCTGCCTCCTGTGTCTTTTTCACGTTCACTGATAGCTTTCGCACATCAACTGGCAGGCTGTATTATGGTTTGGCAACATTTAGAGGGATATGGACCTTCAATGGAGGCAGGAAGAAACCATGCGTGCCGTCGGATTATAGGCTGAGGTGGGCCGATCTCTTTCACGCATCACTTTCTTTGATTGCGTTTCTTGCTTTTGCTGGGTCACATGGTGATGTTGTGGGGTGTTACTATCCAGCAATGCCTAGGAAAGTGATCAACACTGTTCCTCTTGTAATTGGTTTTGTGATTAGTATTTTGTTTGTTTTGTTTCCTTCCAAAAGAAGAGGGATTGGGTACCCTTTCTTGCTGCAGAGGGAAGCGTTCTATTCTAGATGCTAGAATATAGCTCTCCTCTTTGCGCAAACCTGGAAACTGCTGTATTTTAAAACGAAAAAACAATTGTCCGCTCTGCAAGATCATTAATGGAAGCTGATTTATGATAACAAAATGGCAAATTTCTGTGGAGTGCACTGTTTAAGAACTCTTTTAGCATCCCGAAATTTACAAATGTGAAACCAGAAGAACGATTCCCCCCCCTGAAACATGAAATAAACTGCCTTTGTATAATGCATCGTGCCAAAAGCTATTAGGCTACAAAAAATACATGAATAAACAAAAATTAATTGATTTGGTTCAGGTACAATGGCAACGCAAAGGAATTGATACACCAGGCGGTTTTCTCTTCTCTCTAACAATTGCTTCCTTGATCACAGGCAATTTTTGATGTATCTTTTTCCATATGTGATTCACTGCACCATTAGGAGAAATAGGACCAATACCACCTGGGTGACCATTTTCATACTGATATATCAGCTGGATCTTAGCCATATTTCGACGAAGTTCCTCCTTCTGCTTCTCGGAAATGCTTCTGAGATGATCCATCAGCCATGTGGGCTTCAAGGCATCATCACCTGCAACAAAAACAGAGAATTCTGTGTAATCCAAAATGCCTTCAAATGGCAGCTCAATGTTGTCGCTTACAATAACAGGTATACACAGGCTTTGGATGGCATCAAAAAGTCGGCAAGAAGTGGGGGTGTCCCCAGCTGGATGCAAACAGAATTCTGATGTTCTCATCCCTCTAATGGACTGCTCTCTCCCAGTGGCATTGGGGAAGCCTTCTTCCATGATAACACCAGGCTCATTAACCAGCAAGTCCCACAAATTTTCTCGAACTATGCCTCCCTGTCAACCATAATGTTAGCAACAACATAACACACGTCATCAAGCAAAACTCGAATGCATTTAGGTAATTTGATTGATACGAGGGTGGAAGTTAAACCCAATTAACTTTTCTGAACAGCCTCATATAAAATAACTCAAGACATAAGATCACCAATCAAATAGAAACAAACGAGAGAGACCCTCTCCCAGGGCCCTGCAACCCCGCCGTTCTCATACACAAGCTTAAAAGTCCAAATTAATTTCTCCCAAAGGATTGCACAAACTCCAAAGTTAAAAGTGAGAGAAAACAACAGGGTACAAAGAAGAGCTGTATATTTATCACATAATAATGGGCACACAAACAAGGGAAAAAGTCCAAATTTAATTTCCATTGTGTAGGTAAAAAAAAAATTCAAAATTGAGAAGAAAAAAGAAGACTGCTGATTAGCTGCTGAGTTATCACATAAAAAAGGGTCCCGTGGATAGTGAGGTGACAAATCCAAGCTTGATTACTTGAATGTCTGACAAATTAATCAGAAAAAACATGGATTGGGATTACTAGAGGTTATTTTGTTCCATTTTTGTTTCAGGGAAATTTTAATACCGAAACAGGAAACAATGCAAAAGAAAATTTCTTAGTTAGGCATTTAGTAGGGTGCGGGTCATATGATACATGAACCTAAGCATGTCATTGAAAACAAAAAAAATTGGCTCTTCATTCTATACAAATAAAAAGTTGCAGCTGGTCAAAATAAATGCCGAAGCAAATGACTGTATGTTAGTTTTGATGATTAAACAACAGCAATGCTTATAATAGTTTCTGAATTGGATACCGACCCGATGCCTATGTTTGGCTCCTTTAAAATAAAGAAGGGTATTGCGTTTCTTGTTCTCTGAGAACTGAAATCTAGGAAGCAGATGCGTGTATGGAACAATCACATCTTTCAGCAGTGAAACTTGGGTATGCCTTATCATATCCGATGAACTACCATTCGACGACTTCGAGTCAAGCCTATACCACCCACCAAAGTCTACCACCAAGAGAATAGCAGGGGCTATCTCAGCTCTTACATGCCACATCGCAACTGGGTCTGCCAAAGAATGCTTCAAGTTTTAAAATAACCTGACAATCCAGAGACTAAATCATAAGCTGCTAAAGTATGCTTCGCACTTCTATTTTCTTGCTTTATTGCTAGGCAAGGCAAAATCATCATTGTATTTATCAATCTTAGTGCAATGGCAATAATGTTATACATATAACAGATCAGATAAACTAAAACCAGCCCAAACAATTACTTCAAACCCACTAACAACGTAGCCCACTTTCAAACAACTCATACCGCAAAATTGCAAACCTCACAACAAATCCAGGACTAGAAAGTTACATTCTAAAGACATATAACCACTCACTAATCCTATCAAATCATATCCAACAACGCCAATTAATTTATATCAAATAAAACAATAAAAAAAGAGCAACGATCAACCACAACAATAAATGATCCAGAACAAATCAAATATTAAAAGCAACAACCACCCATATTGCTAAATCAAAAAAACACACTACCTGTAAGAACAAAGACATGATCTTTCCCACCGGATCGCTTCCAAGCCTCGGAATTTCTCACAAAATCCACCACTTCCTTCTGCCTTTGATAATCCTCATTCCCTTCTTTTCTCCTAAAACTTCCCTTTCCTTTTGCAAGCTCCATTTCAGCACTCAACGTAGCAAAAAATGGCACAAAAACAACATCAGCTTCGTTAAAATCAAATACCCTTTTAGCAAAAGAACGAGACTTTAACTTCTCTGGAGTCATCAAGTCACCAGTGATCCAGTACTCAGCACTGTACTGCTTAATCAATGGATTCTCAGGGTAATCAGGGAATTTTTGGTTTTTGATGGGTCGGGGTCGGATCTGGTGATCTGGGTCGGAGCTAATACGGGCATCGGGCATTGAGGAAGACCAGTATTGGTCAAGAAGGCCATAGTTGAGAGATCTAGGGAGGTCAGCTACATAGACTTTGATGAAAGCTTGAGAGATTTGTAGGGTGTTTTGGGGATTTGGGAAAGATGAGATTTTGTTGGAGATGAAGAAGAGAGAGAGGGAGAGAAAAGTGAGGAGAGTGAAAGCGAGGAAGAGAGTTGGGTTTGAGCATGGAAGGGTGGTGGAGGTGGTGGTGTTTGTCTTTGGTGGTGGTGGCGGCATTTTGGTCTAGGAATTTTGCTTTGTGCTTTGAAAGTGGCGGTTTTTGTAGGGGTGGTGGTGGGGGTTTTCCAGATTTGGTTAAGAAGGGTAGAATGGCCATTTGGGCTTCAAAAATTTTTTTTTTTGGGGGGGTAGCCTATAGTAGGGGTGAGCAAATCCGGTTCGGTTCGGTTTTTACATAAAAAAATGAACCAAACCGACATTATTAATTTTAAAATTTTAAAACCGAAACCGGTTCAAACCGACTGGTTTCGGTTCGGTTCGGTTCGGTTTTTGTTGTTCAAA
>Ga0307515_10017267_pt1 | contig 13156 bp, 5 predicted proteins | sample 17_EM_MG_FD_194513 | JGI IMG/M metagenome (GOLD analysis project Ga0307515, IMG submission 194513) | Populus trichocarpa ectomycorrhiza microbial communities from riparian zone in the Pacific Northwest, United States - 17_EM | ecosystem: Host-associated > Plants > Roots > Unclassified | place...
TAACAGACCTTTGCTCTGCTGTTTCTCGCTTGGCCATTGGAATTTTTCTTGTTCTCCCCATGGTAAACTACTGCAGCTAGCCTTGATGGGTTCTTCTCTTACAGCAGAGTTCTTTTCTTGTAAGAACATGTCTACCTATATATAGAAGGAAACTAGAGACTATGCGGAGTGAAGCCCTTATCCTTGCCAGTAGGGGACTTCTTCCTTCCTTGAAGAAAGGGGACAAAACCCTCGCTGTATATGGGTCAGGCCTGGCCCAAACCAAATCCATAAACTTCACTGGATAACTGGTCAACCGTAGTTGTTATTGTACATGCAATCGACTAATTCGGTTCGATTTTCTTTATTAAAACTCCTGGGCTGCACATGTCCAGCCCATACACGTGAGTATGGGTGCACCGATCCTATACGCATGCCCGGGAAAGCTTTCTTTCTTTTTTTCATTATTCATTATTTTCTTAATATTGTTTTTTCGAAATAATCGGTAGTTATTTTTGTACTTTTCATGAATATTAAAAAATAATGCTATTTTTCAATATTGATTGCTCAAGCATAGGATCGGTTGCGTATTTTTTTATTTATCAGGGTAAAAAATATTTATAAATGTATTGAAATTAAATAAGAAAAATATATTTATGATTAATACTAAAACATACATATTAAATAAAATAATTTACAATTAGTATTGACTGGTTATTATTTTTCTCACCTGATTTTTCAGAATTATTCAATTTCTTAAACAAATTTTACAAGATTACTTGCAACAATGCTCGAGACACACTAGCGACAACTAAAAAATTTGAATCATAAAAATGAGAAAATAACAATATTTTATTAACAAAATAGAAAAAACTATTCAGCTAAAACTCCATGTGATTTAAAAAATGAATCATCACAAATAGAATTTTAACATATAATTGACAAGACAATTAATGATTTTCTTGGCATTAATTTTTTAGGTTAATGTTACATGTATCCTTATATCTTTGACTAAACTAAGTCGGTTTTACTCTTGGACATAAGATAAGATTTTCAAACTAAAACCCCAAAAATAATCAAGTGATTTGCGCATACAAAAACATTGAGCATTTTAGAACCGTTTGTTTTTATGTATATAAAAACATCTAATGATTTAAAGTCTATTTGTTTTTGCATTTTAAATTAATTTTTGAAAAAAAATAATTTTTTTATTTTCTTCAAATTAGTTTTTTTATATTTTCAAATCGTTTTGATGTACTGATGTCAACAATAATTTTTAAAAAATAAAAAAATATATTATTTTGATACAATTTAAAATAAAAAACACTTTAAAAGATAACCGCTACCACATTCTCAAGCAACCTCTTATATTAATGTTTTCATAGACGTGATTTTGAAATTCATATTTATAGTAAATTATCCATATAAAATTATAATAGTCGCGAATACTTAAATGCTATGCTTGGTTTGGATGGTAAATATATGTTATTATTTTAAATTTGAAATTTAAAATACAATTTTTAATCATATATTATATATATATATATAAACCCAAAATAATACAATAAAGATTCCATGCTTAAAATAAAATTGTTGAAATCAATCCGACTCAAGTTTACTTTTAAATTGTATAATAAGTTGAGTTGGATAAATTCGGATAACCTAACACGTCAATTTATATCATAGGTAATCCAGTTCAAATAATGAGACATGATTAATGATTTTTTAAAAAGTTTATGTATAAATAATATTATTTTAGTTTTTTTTTAATTTTTATTATCTAAAATGATATTATTTTATTAAAAATTTAATAAATTTAGATTAATTTATAAATTAACTAACTCAACTCATGTTCCGAGCTTAGAGCTTCGAAACTGGGTGACTGTGCTTTTAAATAAAAAGTTCTTAACAAATTAATTTTTGACTAGTTAGACTATGCTAAGAATTAATTCATTGTAGAATATACTAAGAGAATATCTCATTCAGCTAGACAGTATCAGTTCTCAAACTTGCTAATGGTCAAATTCAATAATTGAATTTAGCGAAGAAATGTATTCATTTAACTTGGAAAATCCAAGAAATCAATTTCCCTTCCCATTCAACATTAATATGGGCCTTTAAAGCTTTTATTAAGAGTTATTTAATGTTCTAAATCAATCTTCACTTTCCTACTTAATAATATCATACAAAATAACACCTATTTAATATTCGTAATCAATATTATTTATTTTTCAATTAAATAATTGATTCTATTCCTCTATTTTTTTTTACCATAATTAAACAATAGTTTAAACATTATAAATGTATTGAGATAATACTTGATGGATATCTAAAAACATTCTGACTTTTACCTTAATAAAAACTATTCTATCCAATTTAATTCATTATAAAAAAAATTATACTTTTAGATTATGTTTGTTTTGTTGGTTGTATAGTGTTTTTAGAAAATTTTTATTTTTTAGCTTTAAATTATTTTTCTATGTACTTTTTAGTTGTTTTAATGTGCTGGTATCAAAAATAAATTTTAAAAGATATATATTTTTTTATTTTAATATATTCACAATAAAAAAATATTTTGAAAAACATCTATCACAATATTAAACACACTCTTAATAAAACCAATTTAAATTTAAAATCATGTTATAATTGAGTTTTAGAGACTACAATAATGATTGAATTTCAAATTGTTTTTTACTCAAAAATATTTTGAAATAATAATTTTTTATTAACATAATACATCAAAATATTTTTTTATTTTTTTTAAAAAATAATTTTAAAATATAAAAACAAACATGATTCTGACGTCCAAAGCTAATGTCAAGAATGCCCGATGCCTAAAAAACAATACTAAAGAAAATATAAAAAGAAATGAAGATTCTTATACTACCCGTTTATCTTTTCTTTTTTAATTAAAAAATATTTTCACACTCTTTCTCGAGCACTGCCCAGAAATTGAAAAAAATCCAACGCAATCTTTCTAGGTAGGGCAAAAATGAATTGGAAAGCAATGCTGCCAGCCCATAACACCACCACAACCCCACGTTGTCTAGCATTATGCAAGTGGCGCGTTACTCCACTCTCCAAATTGGGAAGTATTAGCGGCTAAGATAGCATCTCTCCTGAAACACGTTGACTTTTGTTTTCTTCCTAGAGAATGAGCACGAAACCCTAGGAGAGAAGAAATTAAGGGTAAACTATACTTCAGCCCTTATAGTTTCAGAAATGTTTTACTTTCAACCCTTGTTTCTTAACTTTCCCACTATTAACCCTTGATTGTTAAATAGCTCAGGAAATTATTTTCTTCCAAATTTCTATAGACGAGACTTTTATAATAAAGATATTTAAAAACTTTAAAATAATATAAAATTAGGTTATTTTTAAAATATTATTAAATATAGTAATCATGAAAACTTACTCAATAATAAAACTTATTATTTCATATTCACGAGATTTTTATTTTTAGTGTTTCCACCGTCTTTTCATGCCATTACAAAGATGAATATTTGCTTTAAACTTTGGGGTTTCATATTCTTAAAATATTTGTTTTTGATATTTTTCAATCATCACAAAATTGAATTTGAGTATAAAAAATATGAAGGGATAGATTTAGGGTTCTTAAATCCTCATTAGAGGTGATTGAGGATGACTCCTCAACTATAAAAAATACCAGATATTGAAATTTATATTAACTATTTTAAATGTCAAGAACATATCCTAACATTTTGAAAATTATTGTTAATATTAGAAAATTTTAAACTATGGACTAAAGTGGAGAGTTTGTAAATTTTATAGGGTTAAGATATAGTTTACCTGGACAAAAAAAAAAGGAACACCTTGTAGGTGAATAAAATGTCCTTCCTTTTACACGTTTGTCTCTGTAACCAAAATCCTCTCCGTTAAAACACACACAGTCTGTCTGAAACTATTACAAAAGAGTAATAAAGGTTGTGTCTTTTTTCTTCATTGCACCTATTTTGAATATATAAAGTTCGTTTAGATTCCAATTTGGAATTCTCAAGTTCTTGCTCGATTCTCGGGTTTTTGGCTTCTGTTTATTTAGTTTGTGGGTTTTGATTTTTTTTTATAAAAAAATCAGAGCTAATACTAAAGCTTCGATTTTTGAATGTTTTAATCAGATTCCCATTTCCTCTTTCTCTTGATTCTCTATTTTCTCTTCTGTTTTTGTTACCTTTTTTCTATTATTAGCAAAGTGGGTTTTGATTAAAAAACAAAATCAAAATCAAAGTTAATACTAAAGCTTTGATTTTGGAAAGGGTTTTATTGGATTCCTGTGAAGTTTCTAAATTTGTAATCTAATGGGAAAGCCAACTGGTAAAAAGAAGAATCCGGGAACAGCAACGCCGCCGGCATCACCGAGAACAACCGGTGACATGAGGCAAACCAAATCCTCAAAGGCCTTTGATGAAGACACGGCAATTTTCATTAACATGTCTCAAGAGCTCAAAGAAGAAGGCAACAAGCTCTTTCAAAGGAGAGATCATGAAGGTGCCATGCTGAAGTACGAAAAAGCCCTCAAGCTACTACCAAGAAACCATATTGATGTGGCTTATCTACGCACCAACATGGCTGCTTGCTACATGCAAATGGGTCTTGGTGAGTATCCTCGAGCAATCATTGAATGTAATTTAGCTTTAGAGGTTGTGCCAAAATATAGCAAAGCTTTGTTGAAAAGAGCTAGGTGTTATGAGGCTCTGAATAGATTGGATTTGGCTTTTAGGGATGTTAATAATGTATTGAGTATGGAACCTAATAATATGACGGGGTTGGAGATATTGGAGAGTGTTAAGAAGGCAATGAGTGAAAAGGGTATTAGTTTTGACGAGAAATTAATTGGGTTGGATAACGTGGACGAAACTGGGGTGGCACGCTTGCGTAAAGTGGTGAAAGAAAAGGTAAAGAAGAAGAAGAAGATTAGTGGTAAAGGGGAGGAGAAGAAAATTGGCGGTAAAGTAGAAGAGAAGAAGGTGGAGAATAAGGATAAGGTAGTTGTGCGGGAGAAGAAGGTGAGTCCTGTTGTTAAGGATAAAGAGGTAGTTATGAAGACTATTGAGGAAGAAAAGGTGGTTACCAAAGATGTCAAGGAGGAGAAAGTGATAGACAAGACAGTGAAGCTGGTGTTTGGGGAGGATATTAGAATGGCACGATTACCTGCGAATTGTAGCATTGGATTACTAAGAGACATAGTTCGGGATAGGTTTCCTGGCTTGAACGGTGTCCTTATGAAGTACAGGGACCCGGAAGGTGATTTGATTACAATTACTACCAACGATGAACTAAGGTTAGCTGAATCATCAAGTGGTGCACAGGGGTCTCTTAGGTTCTATGTTGTTGAAGTTAGTCTTGATCAAGAACCAGCTTATGAGGGGATGGAAATTGAAGAGGAGGTGCATGAGGATGCTAAGAAAACAAGTGATGTTGTAGAGAATGGAAATGTGGGGAAAAGTGTAGAAGTTGAGAAAGGGTCAAATCGTATTGATGATTGGATTGTTCAATTTGCACGATTGTTTAAGAACCATGTTGGGTTTGATTCTGATTCATTCTTGGATCTTCATGAACTGGGGATGAAGTTATACTCAGAGGCAATGGAGGATACTGTTACTAGTGAAGAAGCCCAAGAGCTTTTTGATATTGCTGCAGATAAGTTCCAAGAGATGGCAGCTTTGGCTTTGTTCAATTGGGGAAATGTTCACATGTCAAGGGCAAGGAAACGGATTTTCTTTTCAGAAGATGGATCAAGGGAGTCTGTACTTGCACAGGTTAAGATTGCATACGAGTGGGCCAAGAAAGAATATATGAAAGCAGGAACGAGATACCAGGAAGCTTTGAGGATCAAACCTGACTTCTATGAAGGCCTTCTTGCTCTTGGCCAACAGCAGTTTGAGCAAGCAAAGCTTTGCTGGTACCATGCTATCGGGAGCAAGATTGATTTGGAAAGCGGGCCTTGTGAGGAGGTCCTGGATCTTTATAACAAGGCTGAGGACAGCATGGAGAGGGGTATGCAAATGTGGGAAGAGATGGAAGAGCAGCGTCTAAATGGACTATCCAAATTTGACAAATATAAAGACCAGTTGCAGAAAATGGATTTGGATGGGCTATTGAGAGATCCATCTCCTGAAGAAGCTGCAGAGCAAGCATCTAACATGAGTTCACAGATATACCTCTTATGGGGTACCATGCTGTACGAGCGATCTGTGGTGGAATATAAGCTAGAGCTACCAACTTGGGAAGAATGTTTAGAGGTTTCAGTAGAGAAGTTTGAACTTGCTGGAGCTTCTCCAACAGATATAGCTGTTATGATAAAGAACCATTGTTCAAATTCATCCGCACTTGAAGGTAACATACAAAGACTGCACAATAATGCTTCTTTCTGGTTGTACTTTATATGTTAACTATGGAGAAGTTTAAAATGTATATTAATGCTAACACTCTTCTATTGTTGCAGGTTTGGGATTCAAAGTTGACGAGATTGTACAGGCATGGAATGAAATGTATGATGCGAAGAGGTGGGAGATTGGTGTTCCATCTTTCAGGCTAGAGCCATTGTTTCGTCGAAGGGTTCCAAAACTTCATGATATGCTGGAGCACGTTTGATTTTTTTGTTGATAGTTGGATAATGTTTAGGGGCATCGGGCAAATGCTTCAATTTTCATTTCTTCATTTTGCAGAAACTACATGGCTACAAGTCGAGATAGGTATGTCTATTTCTGTTACTTTACTTCCTAAAGGAGATAATTCCATCTTTACACGATCTTTTAATTGTTTGAGATACTGGACTTCTTTTTTTAACATGATTTAGTTATAGGCTTAAACAATAGCATGCTAAACACAATTTCATTTTTCTTTTGAGAACAATGAACGTGGTATTCAGATCTGATTTCTTTTGGAATATCTATATGAAGAAGTGGTAAATGTTAACAGGAATGGGAGTTTCAGCTAGCATGCCTTGGGAAATGGGATTTATAGCAATACATGTGCCTGCAAAATGAACCTTGATCTGTCTACAGAGCTGAATTCATGACGTTATAAGAAACTAAAGTACAAGTTCAGGAGAGGAATGTGATAATGTTGGGGTAGCATCTCCTTAATATATAGCAATTTAGAGTAAAGAGAAGTGTCTATGATATCATCAGCAAAAAAAATGGCAACAACTGAACTGGTATTATGTTGTTTGGAAGCAGAATTGACTTTCCATTTGCGACAAAAACTCTTGAATTTACTTCCTGTTTTCTTTCCTCAAACATGAGGCTCTTTACTCTTAAATCATAAGTGATATGCTGTGATTTTCATGCTTTGGGTAAAACCTTCTCCTTGGAGACCATTTGGTTTAATCAGAGCCAGGTGAAAAATGAGAATGATCCTCTGACCTTGGGTCAGGGTCATTTTATCAACCTTGGATTGATGGTAAGATACATTTCAAGATTTGAGGTAGGGATGCATACAGTTTATGGAGAATCAAACGGCAGCTAGGTACTGAATTGATGGAATTAATTTGGGCATTGATGATTCATGTCTACTAATAGGGTCTTGTTCTTGAAAGCCATCCTTGATATCTTGGGTTATGTAAGATGGACTGGACATTCTACTATCCTTTCATTTCTTGATTTGCTTTGAATGTTTCTCAGTGTCTCAAAAGGCTAGGGATTGAATCTTCTGTTAATCCTGAAGAGGTGTGCTGACTAGAAATGCATGCTTCAATTTTATTTGTGGGATTTCTATCTGGAGTTCTTTTAACTTATTTTTCCCACCTCTTCTGTTGTCAATTACTTACCAAGTTACTGGTTCTGTTACGTATGAATTGTGCTTGACATACCTTAACGAATATGTTGGCGCTGACTGGAATTGCTCTTTGGTTCTTTGTGATTGCAGGTATTTTTTGTTCTATACTGTTACACTCAGCACATTGTTTGCTCCGGAAGGCAAATAATGGAAGTTTCCATAGTCCTGGTTTGAAACGTGAGTCATTTTTGTGATTGGGTTGTGAAGCTGGTTATAAAAGCCACTTTCGATTTATTTTTTCCCTACAGTGTAGTTGCTGTAATTCACAGCTGAAATAGTGGGGTGGGGTATATGATTGATTTGTTAATTTCAAACAATAAAAACCATCATGTTTGTCATCTGTAGAGGCTGTGCCTGTTAAAGATTTGCTAGTTTGCTCTCTTCTCTTGTATAACAATTTGTTCGTTTTGAATGACATAAAGCAATGTTGGTTTAAGTGGTGTTTTTGTGTTGCATCTTTCAGTCTCTCTCTGATTAGTCTCAATGTTAGCTGCCTGCTTATTTGCTGAACACAATGTGAAGATGGGGTGTTGCAGGCGTTGACTTGAACAAAACTGAGGACTCAGTTCTGTTCTTTGCCCTTGAATATCCGTAAGAACAGAGAAAGGCTTAGGACAATCCCTATGGCCAACTTATTAACTGGGTTACACTAAAATTGAAGTGTAATTAGAAATATGATACAGAATGCAATATACAATTCTCTTATTTTTTATTTTTTTTTATTATAATGACTCTAAAATCAAGTGCTTACACATAGGTACTATACAAGTACCAACACCCGAGTCATGGGACACTAGGAATTTTTTTTTTTAAAAAAAATTGAAACTAAATCAAGTCATTGTTTTGGACAACAATTTATTTAAAAAAAAATTGTTAAAATTGGCCGGATTAAATCGGATATAAATTTGATAAAGTTATCTAGATAATAAATTAACTTGCTATATTACCTAGTTTTGACAAGGTTAATTTAGAAATGCAATACCTAAATTTTTTATCCAAACCCAAGCTCTTAACTTAAGTTAATTATATAAGAAAAAGTTATAAAAGAATTGTTTTTCTCTCTTCTAATTCTTGTGGTTGCTATGATCCTCCTTCATCATATCAAGAATTTCAATTTTTAATCTTGAATTTTTAGATTCAAGAAAGGTAAAAGTATCAAGTAAGTGGTCCCTCTCATGTTATTTTTGATTATGGTTTATTTATGGAAGGATTAAAGAAGAAATTAGGGTTTATAAAGATTTGAAGTTTATGTTGTTAAGATTGATTCATGATTATTATAGGTTTAAGGTTAAGTGATTGATTTTGAATGTGTTATTACTTGTTATAAATAAGGATTTGTTAATTACTTTATTTAATTGATTTGTTATGGGTTAAGAAATTTGTTTAAACTTTGCTGGAAAATCTGGACAGAATGGTCTTGAGGTTGAAAATGATAAAATTTTATTTTAGTCATTGATTTATAAAAATTATAGTTTAGTCCTTAAACTTTGAAAAAATATAATTTGACCCTTGAACTGTATTTTGGAATTCTGGACAGTATTCTTATAAGGTCAAGGATGATGAATCTCGGTTTGATAATTGATTTGTGTAATTTTCAGTTTAGTCCCTCCATTTTGGATATTTATAGTTTAGCCCCTAAACTTTGGAAAATCACAATTTGGTCCCTGGAACATAAATTGAGATTTTAGAAAGAGTTGAGGATGGATTATGGGTGAAATTTCAGTATGATCATGTATTTTTGATATTTACAGTTTGATCATCTAATTCTGGTAAAATTATGTCTTGGTCTCTAATTTCTAAAAATTATCATTTTAGTCCCTAAACTTAGAAGACTAAACCTAATTTTTTTTATGCATTGGATTCTTTTATTTGTGTTGTTTTAAGTTGTTTTTTAGTATATTCTATATATTCGTTGTAGGTACTTCTAATGATTCTCAATAAGATTTTTGGGTCTTTCATCTGATATTCCTTTTACTTCTATATTTTCTTCGGGTGAGTGAGATAATATTTAATATGCATGTAATATAAATAAATATGCATGTTGTTTATATGATGAGTACAACTAGTTAATTTCTTGAATATTTATATTTGTTGCTTTATTTTCCTAGCACTTATCTATACTTGAATTTGCATTCGCATTCTGTTTAACTAAAGTCTATTCAATATGATACATTGCTTTGATAATTATGCAAATATCTATTATGCCTTGATATAGGACTTGTCAGTAACTCCATACTAACAAAGAGTAGTTAGTCTATGTGCACATAATATTCTGTATACCTAGCTGGTGAGAGAGGTATCAGGTTGTGGCGACTGATTCTCCTGCAGTAGTTACCTTTGAGTGTCATCTGGTCACTTTCGGGTGTCATCTAATATCTGACATGTATTCTATTATGTTATGATAATATGCTTAGTATGTATATGTATATCAAGATAAATCGACTTGCAAACTATTAATATCTAAAATGTATATTAAATGTTATTCCCTCACTGAGTTGGTTGAACTCACCCCTTATTTTTAATATTATTTCAGGTTCTTAGTTTCTGTTAACATGTGGACTTTGTTGAGTGTTCCTGCTTCTTCAGTTTTGGTTGGTATGTTTTGCTTGTTTCGCGAGGCTTTCCTTTTAGTTTTGATTCGATATTTTGGACACTCCACTATTACACTGTTGTAGTTAAAGTTTTAATTTTAAAAATGTAATGGGTATTATGAATTATTTTGAAATAATATTTGATTTTATTAGTTTTGAATAATATAATATTTTGTAACTTTACAAAATGTTGCGTGAATTTTATAAAATTTTGTTTATAATATATACGTTCTGAGGCTTAACATAAAAATAGTGTCCCGTTGATACCATTCCTGCGTTGCCAGTCATGAACTCGGGATTAGGATTAGGATCATGACAACAAACCTTGCCTTCCTCTCGATAGACAGGTCACCGGGCCACATCAATTCAGCTACACCACTAAGAACAAACAAATAATGCAATGTATGGTGGTATCAGGTTATTTCCTTCCGGTGGGAAGGCTCTCTTGCTTGATGAAGTCATCCACTATTTTCAATCTCTTCAACAGCAAGCAGAGGTAATTGTTATTCTCTAGTTTCCCTAATGTAATTTGATAAATTCTTGAACAGTTCGTGTAATAGAGATATTTGCAAGCATAAGAACTGCATCTTAGTTATTTTAATAACAAAAATAGCCGCTCCTTTAGTTTTTGAGTATATTGTTGATAACCCGTGTGGTGTAGGAAACAAATGAGTGGACGTCACTAATCACAAGCTTACTTCTAGAGGGTATATCTGCAATTTTTGACGAACTGGGTTTTGTATTGATGGGCATGGTAGTGGCATTTCTAGCTTTGCTTCTTTCTGTTGTCGATCTCATTCGCGAGGCTCGAAAGGAATAGGGATCACGACAGATGGAGGGAGCCTACCACCCTGTTTTTATCGGCATTCCGGTCATAATTTCCGGAGTCGCAAGCCCTTTGGCAGTCTTGTTGAGAACTTGGGATTGGCTGGGGCTGTCTGGCAATGCTCTTTCTCGACAATAGAGTATAACTATGCTCGTCGAAACAAAGATAATCCCATCAAAATGTGTCTTCTACCTTTTATTTTTGCTTTGTATGTGCTCACAGCAAAGTTAGTTAAGAGCAGACTACATTAACGATGGTGAATCCAGAGGTTATTTTTTTTCCAGACAAGAATTTAATGGCATTAGTGTATATATATACTCTTAGTCTCTTAGTTTGAGTAAGAGTCGGTGATGCATGAAAACTTTTCTTGCTACATTTGATGAACTAGCACAGTGTCTTGAGAACTTCTAGCTCATTATAATCTTCGAGAGAAAGTCGATGCCGCCGAGGAGATGGGTGGAGATCCTTGTGATATTAAGGAGAGAATTAATAGGGGTGGGAGGAGCTTGTAACCATTCCAGTCAGAATTTTCCAAATCGCAAGCCCTTTGGCAGTGTTGTTGTGCACTTCGTTTTAGCTGGTGTAGTCTGGCAAAGTTCTTACTCTACAATGGAGTAATAACCACACTCGTCAGAACTTGGATAATCAAATCAAATCAAAATGTGTCTTCTACCTTCCATTTTCGCATTGTTTGTGGTCATTTCGAAGCTAGTTTAGAGCAGCCCACATGAGCCATTGGTTGAACATGAACCCACATGAGTACAGATTTCAAAATTTGAATTGAAAAGATCAAAGAATGAGACAAACTCTCTTTAGTCAACGAACCAACCTAAAATTATCTATATCTAGGCAAATATATTAACAAAAAATTGATATAATGTGACTGTTGTTTTTCATCTTAAAAGATGTTAAATTGATTTTTTTTATATTTTTTTATGATTTTAATATATTGATTTCAAGAATAAAATTAAAAAAATTATTTCAATATATTTTTAATTAAAAACTATTTTTAAAAAAACATCTAGCACGTTACCAATTAGAAAGACTGTAGCAGGCCTTATATTTAGAGAAAATTAACTCCATGCAGACCAAGAGTGAATTTTCAATGACAGGTCCCAAAACTGGGCCCAGGAGAAGCGAAATCCATGCTGTCCCAAATTAACTTCATGTATATAAAATTATAAATTGACTGTGAAAGAGACGAAGAAAGAACCAGACGGTGTAACTTCCAAACCTTGACTTCTTTGCCAACGCGTTTTTTCCTCCTCTCTTCCTTCTCTCTTCAATGCCACTTCTAAGCATCCATTATTTAAACAAACGCTGGAAGGCCCCAACAGAAGAGGAAGGAGAGGTTGAGATAACTGAAGCAAAAGGAAAAGGAAAAGAAAAGGCAAAAGTAACGTGTATGAGAGGTTGTGGTGCTGTTGAGAATGGAGAAATTGAACAACCAAGCGGAAATTAACTATGCTTCCTTTTCCCGGTGGGCCGGAGTCTGAAAAGAAATGACTCTCATTGACTGTGAAAGACTTGGAGGCAGGAAGAGAGAAGGAACCAGCTGATGGTGTCACTTCCACACCTGGCTCATTTCCGGACGCGTTTTTTGCTTCTTCTTTGTTCTTAAAAGCGCCATCTATTACTTCTGGGCATCGTTAATGAATTTAGTTTGCTCCAACTTTTTGTGCGTTCTGATATGAGGAATAAACAACAAATGAAAGTAGAGATAACAACAGTGAAAGATACTCAGAAAAATAACAATATTACCACACTGCCTGTTTGATCTCTTCCATCTCACTCTTCTCGATTAAAAAAAGAGAAAAAATCAAGAAGAATTCTCTGTTTTTTTTTTTTTTAAATAGGGTTTTCTTCAAATTTCTGAAAAAAATGGAAAAAATCAGAAGAGCATCCCATGCTGGTTCTTGGTACACCGACGACCGTAAGTCTCACTCTCTCCCTTTGCATTTTT
>Ga0307515_10017268_pt1 | contig 13156 bp, 15 predicted proteins | sample 17_EM_MG_FD_194513 | JGI IMG/M metagenome (GOLD analysis project Ga0307515, IMG submission 194513) | Populus trichocarpa ectomycorrhiza microbial communities from riparian zone in the Pacific Northwest, United States - 17_EM | ecosystem: Host-associated > Plants > Roots > Unclassified | place...
AGTTGAACCAGTTGTCAACCAGTTCATTGCACTGGTTTAGCATGCAGTGCAGTTTGAACAATTAAGTAGTTGGTGCAGTGCAGTTTCCCCGCGGAAACCCAACTGGTTTCCACCGTTGGGAGGTCTGGTTGAGGTTTATCGACTGCCAGCCGTATATAGTTCCATAGTCCCACGCGCAGATGTCTATAGACCGACTATGGATAACTATAGACTGCGCATCGCGCAGGGGTTCACGGGAAGCTTGATAGGAGCTGCGTGTGCGCGTGAGCGCGTAGCGCAGTCTATAGTCGATTTGCACTTTTGCCGATGAGTGTTGTTTATACAGTTATTGCTACAGCAACAGTTGTGAATTAGAGTTTTTAAGGCTCTATGAGGTTTACTGTTGTTGAGATTCTCGAAGATCGTCAGATGAAAGTGAGTTCAATAAGCAGCCTCTGGGCTCATAACCTGTTATGAAATGTAAAGTGGTCGAAGTCTATTGTACTATCTAAGGGAGAAGCTCTGTCTTTATATACATGAAAGCTTGGAACTCTATAAGAATCCATAGAAGCTCACAATTGCAAATACCAGTGATAGTAGCAAGTGAAAACTTATAGATGAGTCTACGACTGTGAGTCCGTAGCCTGTGAGTCAATTCGGCGATCTCAGTATCGGCGACTTCCTTTCAGGTCATATCGTCACAACACCACCACGAATGGTTGCAAATATTGGGAAACTCAGCGATATTAACCGGTGCTTAGAGATATCTCCCCAAGGCAACATGTATTCGTTCGCACAGTGTGGGTTAATTGTTCACAGGAGAAAGACGAGGGTCCCAGCCGTAGGTTATGTCCGACGAGTAGAGCGCGCTGCTCGGAGAAAAGGTGATGGGAGATAGAGAATGATTACGGCATTAGGATTTGACGATATTCTATCATGATTAGATTAGATACGATCAGATTCAATTCCATAGCAGGCAGATAGATCCGTTCATGTGAACTCGGAGCAATGATAATTAGAGCTCTCTCCACCTTGTCATACATTTATAGTAATTAGGTTCATGGGTACCTAATTGGGTACAAGCAGAAACAAAGAAGGAAGAGATCTTAATAAACTCACGTTTATAAACGCCTTAAAATCCGCTAATAAAAACTTCACCCACTCACTGTCATACTCTAATAAGAGTGCATACAGTATGAATAAACAAACAAACAAACAAACAACTTCACCCACTCCAGCAAGCGACTATGAAGGTTTCGTCGAGCGCGACTGATGCTCCATCCCAAGCTATGTCCTTAGAAGCTAGTACGTAAGTATTTTTGGGGTCTGTCAATCAGACATCAACAGACCGAACTACTTCAGAAGCCTCCAGGCCCGTGTAGACACCGGCGAGCACTCCAGCAATTTCCTCTTCAGCTACCTCCGGAGTTAGAGCTCGAGTTGATACGTCACCATCGCTTACGAGATACGTCAAAAGTCTTCGTGATTCCGAAACTGAAGCAGCCTTTTGACAAGCTAGAACACTGTAGGTGTCCAGATAACCAGTGAGAAGCTAACTTTCAAACCCAAAGCCAAGTAACCACCCAAGACTGATAGCAGGATAGTTGGCACAACTGGAAGTGTAATACCGATAACCACAACTTCAAGAATCAATTTTAACTTCTTGCTTAACCAAGTTACCTAGAATAAGTAGTTATAACATTACCTCAGGCATAATAGTTAATTACCGGTGACACAAAGAGCACAGACGTAGCAGTGCGGAGAACCATTGGAAGATGCGGGCAGCTGTCGCAGGTCTCTGCTGCAGCCGAAGAGAACTAGAACCGTGTCTAGGGACATGCGGCCAATCGCACGCCTATCTTTGGTGGGGTTTGACGTTGTGCTGGACAAGAGCACTGTTCTGCACGTTGCATAAATATGTGCGCTTGCACTTGTGCTTGTTTGTTTGTAATCATATTGCATTCGGCCGCTGGCGGCCATGGCATATCCCGTACATATTTCCTCCCCACGTCTTCCATAACATAAAGAAACAAAAGCAAAGTCGCGAGTCCTCATCTCCCAAAACAAAAAGAAAACATTGCCAAAAAAAACAACATCAAACTTTTACACCCCCCCATCACTCGACTCCTCGCGATCTGAGTTCTCCACCTCCTCCACCACTCCGCTATTTCTGCCAACAGCTGTACAATATCAAAAATCAATCAGAGCCTGCAAACATTTTTCTTCTGCAAAAACGAGAGACATTGGCAATGAAATCTTTGGCTTTTTCAAAACCTTTTCGACACCATCATACCCATCATCCCCCTCTTGCCCATCAACCCAAAGCCTTTTTTGTTCTTGTTTCCATCTTTTACACCACTTAAAAAGGTGGTCTCTTGTCTGATATTCATGCCCACACCACCAGCATTTCATATCTCTTCTTTTTCTGATTTGCAATAGGTATTTCGCTATCAGTGCATGTCCTGACTTCAGCTGATAAAACCTCGCTGCAATCGTCTTTTTGGCTCCCATCACCGCACTGTTACCTCCCCTCTTTACCAAATCATACCAGTAACTATGCTTTGACTTCTTCCCCATCTCTTTTATTTCTTTCTTGCTTTCTTCCCATTTCACTTCAGTCAACCTTTGGCTAATATGGGAAAAAGACACATAATCTAGAAACGGTAGCGGATTTTGCGTTTCGATATAACTGCTGCAATGCTTATATGCCGCTTTCGTTGCTTGTTGGTCCACTTCTTCATTGCCTGCTATCCCCTTATGAGCAGGTACTCACTGGTACTCTACCTGGATGATTTTTGTGGCCAATGCATCGGCCCAATTCATCGTTTGTAGCGCTAGCACCTGCCCTTGTCCTGCCTCATCCGATTGTATTCGTCTTAGTGTTGCCTGGGAATCCGTAAAAACTGTAACCCTGGTAAGCTCTTTTTCTTCTGCCATCTCATCCGCAACCTTCATTGCTTCCAACATCGCATACATTTCTGCATCAAATGCTTCCTCCTGTCAGCCTAGGTGCACCCTCCTCTTTTTCCACCTCCCATCCTCTTCCCATACCACTGCACACCCAACCCACTCATCTTCTTTTCTCAATCCATCAGTCCAAAAAACAAGTCCCTCCCTTTCTATCTTCGCCTCTTTCATCGCTTGTTTCTCATCCTTAATTATCACTTTGCCTTTAAGGCGGCTGTTTTCCGTTGGTAATGTCGTCCTCTCGTAACTCCTCCTTTCAAAAGGTTTATCCTCCATGATCAACTGATTATTCCCCTCCACCCTTTGTAAGACATTCCTTCGTAGTTCTAATATTCTCCCTCCGCCTTGAGCATCGGGCATCATCATCTGTCTCAACTTATAGCATCGTACCCAGCTATTAAGAAGAGCCACCGCTGGTCGTAAACCCGCGTCATTCATTAACACTCCTTGAGGTGTTGTCCTAAAGCATCCTGTTACCCTTCTGCCTTGTTCATTTAACAGCACTTGAATCTCTTGAGCCTTATTCTTTTGTCCATGCCACCACAATTGAGACCCATACAACGCAACTACCTGAACCGCCGGAACTTCAATTCTTTTGCATCCTTCCGAGCTTAGTCCTTTCTTCATTTTCAAGGACCCCACCCTATTCAGCACTTTCCTTGCTTTTGCTAAGGTCTTTTTCATATGGTCATACAGGGTAAGCATATTATCCAACCATACCCCTAACCACGTTGTCACTTCTTTATTATACAAAACCTCATGATTTCCTACCCTTACTCAGGTGTTCATCTTTGGTTCCTTATTTGTTCTTCATCGAGTGAACGACATCGCTTCTGTTTTTTTGATGTTGAACTGACAGGCATTCTTCTCAGCCCAAATTGTTGTTTCCTCGGCGCATCTCTCCAGTCATTTTGTGCATTCCCCCACATCCTCGCCTTCCACCACCCATGCCACATCATTGACAAAAGATATACCCTGAATTCTACTCTTTGTTTCTTTATCCTCAACTTGGCCGAACAACCCCGAAATGTAGATAACAAGAAGTACCGGCCACACTGGTGACCCCTGTGGAACTCCCATCTCCACATTCACACTGTCTCCCTCCTTTCCGTCCACCGACATAATTACTTTTCTCTCTTCCATAACACTTTCCACCCACCTCACCAGGTTGGCTTCAAATCCCATTTCTTCCATTCTTTTTATTAAGTTCCCCTTTGCCACATGTGGAAAGGCTCCCTTATCATCCATCAACAGCACTGCAGTGGTATTCCCCCTCCCCCATGCTTCTTCAACTCTCTTCATCAACCTTCCAACCGCATCTATTGCTGACCTTCTCTTTCTGCATCCAAACTGTCCGTCGTGAAGTAACCTCCTTCGCTCACACTCCTCTGCGATTGCGTTGGCTGCCACCTTCTCGACCACTTTTCCACAACAATTAAACAACGTTATCACCCTATATGCCTCGGCGACTCCGTAAACTGGCTTATTCGGTTTCCGTATAACCACCCTCTTTGCTTCCATCCAAACTCGCGGGTGTATTCCTAACCTAAAAGACACTTCAACGATATTAATTATCCTCTGAGAATCCCAATCCCATAATAATCGTATCGCCTTAAATCACAACCTATCCGGGCCAGGTCCTTTTTGGACTGACTGATTAAACAGATCCTCTCGGATGTCTTCATCAGTTATCTTTTTCCACATTTCTCCTCCCTCTTCTTGGGCCTTTCTCTCCCCACCCTTCAAAGGTTTCGGAAACGCTTCTTCTTTTATTAATTCTGCTCTTTCCTCCCAGGACTCCGCCACCTCCCCACTCCTGGATCTCAAAGCTTTTGTCATTTGTTGTCCACCTGGTTTCATATATCTCAACGCCTGCCAGACCTGATTTCTTGTTGCTGAAGTCAGAAACTTCCTCCACATCTCCATTTTCGACTGTCGGATCACTCTTCTGAGGTGGCTTTGCTGCTTCTTAACTTGTTGCTGCATCGCTTCCCCTTTCTTTCTAGCTCTTTTGATCAATCCCAAAATCTTCCAATTTTCCGCGATCTCCGCCGTCCACCACCTCTTCGATCTCCTGCAAACCATAATCTGTGTGCAGCACCTATTACGATGATTAACGAAATTTCACTGTATCCACTCAGCTTCCATCTGTAAATCATCCTCGCTGCTTTTCTCATCCAGAACCAATCTCTTTGAGCTCTCATCCTTCCACTCTTTTTGTGCTTTTTTATAATTTTCTTCCTCCTCCTTCGACTTGAGCCCATCGATATCCCATCCCATAACTTTTCGTTATACTCTGAGTCCTTCCCCTTCCTCCCATCTTAACTGGGCACACACAATCGCGTGATCCGAAGTAGTTGCCAAATCTATTGACGTCTCTAATCCATCAGCCATCAAGGCTTTGGTAATAGAAAAGTCAATAAGCTATCCCGAAGTTTCGCCATTTCTCGTATTGGTATGGGTCTCCTCCCCGTCCATTACATCGATCAAATCATACTCATCTATAAGACTTTCCAAAACGGTCGCATCTTTATTTGGTGGGCATTGCGGATCCCATCTATCACTGTGAGCATTCCAATCTCCTCCTAAAAGGATCTTTTCCTGTTCCATAATGTCTCTCCATCTTGCTGTCTGTGCCGGTCTGCCTTGAGTTCTCACTCCCCCCTCTTGTCTCAGCTGATCATACACATTCACAAATCTCATCTTTCTACCCGTCGGGTACTTTATATCAAACACCTGTACATCTCCTTCTCCCCCCTTATCCACTTCCGAAAACTCCAGATGTGTATCTCTCCTTAACGTGGTCATAGTTTGTCCTCCTCTGACCAAACTATATCCTGGGTGGCTGATGTTGTATCCCTCTCTTTCCTCATACGGTTCATGCATCATCACAACATCCGCCCCCCAAACAATTACTTTTTCCAATGCCATCATAGTCGCATCATACCCCCTCCCACAATTATGTATTATGCACTTCACCATTGCTTCACGGGGGGTTCTTTGATCCCTGTGTTACCCAGTTCTCCTGAAGTCTCTGGTGTCGCTTCGACCTGGACTTCCGGCTTCTTTCCTGTTTGCTCATCATCCTGAGTTTTCTTTCCCGCTTCTGCAGTGGATGGTCCCCCATCCTCAACGTAATCTGGCTTCTTCTGTTGATCGGTTGTCATATTTCGACGTTCCCCTTCTCTCTCCTTCCAGGTATGCCCTTCCTCTCACGCTATCTTAATATCCTCTGTTTTCTTACCACAACAGTTGGCTTTCGTGATGTGATTTCCCTTGCAGTTGACGCACTTGTCGACGTTATGGGTGCAGTTCTGTCCCGCATTAGCTTTGCAACCTACCACGTTTCACGTATGATTCTGTGTCAGATGTCTCCCCACGCACAACATGCACGCCGGCATCTTCAAGGATCCACACTTTGCCTCAACATGTCCCCATCTGCTGCATACTCCACAAAAGGAGTCTGGTCCAGCATTCATGAACTTCTCCACATCATACTTCACTTCTGCCGCCCTCAAACCACCCTTCAAAACTTTTTCGGCCATCTTACTACCCTTGACCGCAAACACAACCGTCAATGCTGTCTGTCCTTCCACCTTCTTCTTCTGCACATCTTTCGGTCCTCCAATCCAGTTGATGGCGAGGGGTAACACCACCCCCTTGTTCTCAGCCTGCAATTTTTGCCTCAATTTTTCAAGTCCACCTCCCATCGTCTTTCCCAAATACCTATCAAAATTGACGCCATGCATTTTCACTCTCTCCCAGAGCTCATTTGTCTCGATGTCCACAATTCCTGAGTCCAGGTTCCTTGCCGCCTGAATCACAATCTCCCTATACCGAATCAACATTTCGGCCGGTGCTCCTGGAGTCGTGATTGTTGAATGGCATCCTCGGGTGTTCTTCATAACTCCCTGGATGCGAATAAAGTGTGGGACCTTTGCGTCGAAAAGTGCTCTATTCACTTCTGACAAAATATCCAAATCCTTCTTCTGAGAAAGGGGGAGGCCATTATCCCTCTTAAAGGTGACCCTCCTATTCTCCATCGAATTTTGGCCTGGGAAGACCGGCTTCATCGCCTCTTTCTTCTGCTGCCTCTCAACTTCAACAAAGCCGTCCCCCTTCTTCTTTTGCTGCTGTCCCGGCGATTGTTGTTGCCTTTGCTCAGGTTGTTCCTTTGATGGTGGTGGTGCTGCCACCTTCTGCGCCCATGACTCCTTCTTCGTTTGATCCGGGTTCTTTGCCGGTTGTACAGGTTTTTTAACCTCCAGCTTCTTCTTCTCTCCTGCCTTTGGTCCCTGTGGTATTTCTTTTACCTCCAGTTTTTTCACCTCCTTCTTCCTTTGTTCCAATACTGCTGGCGCAATTGCCAGTCTCTTCGCGATCGTAACCTGTCCGCTCGGGGCGAACCTCGGAAACTCCTTCCTTTTCTCTCCTGGCGGAATAACTGGAGCATGCTTCAACGCCTCCAGTTCCTGTTGCTCCACCTCCATTCTCTCGAGTACCTTCGCCACATTCACATCTTCCTCCTCTGAAAAAGTCGCTCCTGGTTCACACTCGATATCACTCCTATCCAAATTCTCAGGGTTACCCTCTACCTGTTTCCTCCTTCGAATTTCCTCTCTCTTCTGACTCTCAGTCAACTTCTCAAGTCTTCCAACCACTTGATCTGTTACCTGTTCCACCATTCTTTCCATGCAATCTTTCATCGCATTTTCAATCATCTTAGCCATATTCATCGGTGCGATCTTGGCCAATCTTTTCTCAATTGTGCTCAACCTCTCATCAAGCTTTTCCGCCCTTTCTCCCGCATACTCCCTTTCCAACTCCACCTCGGTTAGTATGTTCTGGGCAATTTTTTCTGTCGACCCAACTGCCACATCCATATGATTCTGCCTCGCAGCTATGTGGCACGCCTGTTCACCACACCACTCCGAATTACTATCATCATATTTCGCCTTGTTGATCATAAAATCCCTCAGCCCATTAGTGTTCTTAAAATACTCACCAATAAATGCCTCGAGATTAATCTCCTTATTCTCATTGGTTACCTCCTCTGCATGCCAGGCCCAATCAGCCTCCAACTGTCTCCTGCTTGGTGTCTGCGGCATATTCGAGATTGGTCGTTTGGGCATTTCCGGCTTCTTCACTCCCTTCCGCTTATTGCGCTTTTTTCCCATCTTTGTTGGTGTCATATAGGGCGACTTGTCCCTCCACTCCACCTCTGTCATCGCATCATCGCTGCTGTCGCTAATTTCAAATTTTCCCGGAATGGGTGTGTAGACTTTCCGGGTCTCTTCCATTCCCTCCTCTCTTTCCACGTATTGGCTGGCATTTTCCTCCGACTGAATATACCTCGGCGCAATCATTCCAGCACTCGCCCTAGGAGTCAAAAAAGCATCCTGAGGAAGAGCGCTCAGAGGCAGGCCCAAAAGGCTTCCCTCACTATAATTCATAGATGTTAGAGGAGACAAAATGCTCTGTCTTGGTGTTTGCGATGGAAAGGAAATTTCGCTTCCCCCATAGCTCGTAATTGGTGGTAGCGACAACTCCGAATTGTCATCCCTCCCAAAACGTGTAATTCCCGTAACTCCAGTTTTTCCCGTCAGGTCGGAGTATACTCTCAATTCGTCCATGTCCCTTGAAAGCTGTCTGTACTCAACTCCAGAAGTCGCCTGGCTGTTCTCGCGTCTTCTCAAATCATCTGCAATCTTGGCCTTATGAAGGCTGTATTCGAACTCATCCTGTTTCTCTTCAGCCTTGAGTCTGTCGTACTCTGCCGTTCCGAAAAACTCTCGTTCCTCCTGATTTGACTCCGAAGGTATAACTGATTCCCCCGATTCCGTAAGTGGTCCGGTGATCTTATTGAGTTGCGCACCAATGTGGCTGCTGGAAACATCGGACGGGACAGGGCTACTCTCCCCGGCCACCCTCTTCTCAAAATTCTCTTTAGCTCTCCCAAGGAGTTCCTTAAGGGGAGGAGTTTGTTTTTTGGCTCCGAAGAGACTCATCGTTGCTGCTTCTGGGTGACTGAAGTTCGTTCAGCTGAAAACCGAAGCAAAAATTTTCTCGCAATGTCAAACTTAATTGGATAAAATCGGTCTTGGCAAAACTAAAAGGTGGTGTGGTGTGTTGTCGGAGGTGTTTTCAGGTTGTTCTTTGCACTTGTGCTGCGATCTTATCCTCTAGATATATGCCAGCTTTTCTCAGATTTGTTGCACTTCCTCTTTAGGATGCCGATCATTAGATTCAAGCGGCTTGAGGTGGTTCAGCCGAACTAATGAGCTTGCAGGACTGAAAACTGCAACAAATCCGAGAAAATCCAACGTGTAGGAGATACTAGCTGAGTCGGAGAATTATCGATGATAGCTACTGGAATATCTACAAAACGGAGACTTTTTTGGTCGTTGAGAGCTTTGTCGGAAAATGTAATCAATTCTTGCAGATTATACATAGGGAGGACAGTTCTAATTCCATCATGAATTCGAACAATCGGTACGGTCTCATTCAAAATCGCATTCACCACACCATCACCACCTTCAGGTGCCCAAAACACTCTCCATATATTGTGCCGCCGTCAACATTGACTTCAACCACTCTACCAGCAAAACTACCCCGTAGTATGATAAACACACGCTCGAGTATACTGTACCGGTCTTCGTACGTCAGTAGTCAGGAGTGATTTTTTTCTTTTTTTGCATATTTGGTCAACTCTTGACTATTCCGAGATCGGAAAAACTTTCCGCACAAAAGTGTACCAACTACGAAGAACGGTACTGTACTCGGAGCTACTCTAGTTTAAAACATCTGAGGACTACGAGTACTGCTCGAGCACGCTCGTGCCCAACACTAGAGCCCACCCCATGTTGTCGCTCACGACCTTACTACGTCGTCGGCCACTAATCACCAGATATCATCGCCAGGCTTTCTCCACCGATTCCGAGCCTCCACTCCATATATGAACAGTAGACGAATTCTTCTATTCCTGGCTTATTCTAAGTGATAATTCATGTGTAACTGCCAGCCACTCCACATTAGCACGCAACACCGCCTCCACCTCCACCACCTCCACCAGTAGCTATACGCTCACCCACGTCAAAGAGGGAAATTTATGGATATTCCAAGATGCTCCCGCTATAGAAAATCGGTGGCTAGTAGTAGTCAGCCCTAGAATAGAGGTTATGGTATTTGCTTTGGCTATAATTTTAATTGGTCCATTTCCCTGTCATTCCCCATGGCTTGAAGAGAGGAAGCAAAAGTTCTGCATTTCTCGCATACATTGGAGGGTTTGTTGCGTATAGTTAGAGATAGGGCGACATTGATCACAGATGGTTACTCCGGAGTGTCAGGACGATCAACCTGCGTGGCAATTGCTCTTCTTTTATTTTAGGATTTCACGTTTTCGGGGCGTTTGGATATAGGAGTTCACTTTTAAATAGAAGGCTCATAACAGCAACGATGTTAATAGTTTATCTGCTTGGAACAGCTTTAATTTTTAAGGACCCTAGGAATAGAAAAGATAAGTGATACTCCTGCTTAGAATTTGAGATTAACCGTCTATCACAGCATAATATTGTAGTGCAAGCTGTAACCCCCTCGCATGTTAGCTATCTCCAGATTCCGTTCACAATATTGGCTCCATATCCGACCTAGTCATCGAACACTCAATTCCTCCCCCGGTCTCTCTGCAGCCCAAACAAACCCGACTCACTCTGGTACCTACGGTCATGATAAACCACCTCCCGACCCAGCGCGCTCCTATACCCATCATGCTCTCTTTCTATCTGCGCAACCGTCGCAAACCCCCAATTCCCGGGCGGACTAGACAGTACTGGCCTCAAGCCGGGAGTTCTCGATCCGTCCTGAAGATATACGTACCGCTCCCCATCCTCCTCCTCTTCCGAACCCATCGTAAGTTCGGACGTCTCTTCATCCCCAATCCCCTCCCTTAGCCGCGGTGGGAATGGCGTGTATACCGCATCGTCGTCCCCGTCATCATACCAACCCCAACACCCACCCTCCTTCCCCCCCTGCGATTCGCTAGATCCCGTGTACCCGCTTTCCCCATCACTCTCCTCCTGCTCATCGGACATTTGCACCAGCGCCTCCACCACGCCCGCAAACTCCCAGTTCCACCTCACCTCACCCCCATCCCACCCCCAATACCTCAGCAACTGGTTCATCGCCCCCCGCACCCCCTCCCCCACAATCGGTTGATTGCGCCAAGCGTACTTCCAACAGCTGCCCGCAAACCACTCGTACGGTCTGCGGAGCGGCGATCGCCCGCGCAGCTCGGCATCCCGGAACTCCTGGATGCGTGTGAACTCCGCGTTGGTGGTGGGAAAGGGGCCGGAGTAGTGGCCGAGGGAGAGGAATTTTATTGCTGTGAGGGCGCGGCTGAGGGCGAGGGGGGTGTCGTCGGTGAGGCGGATGCGGGGGCGGTATTTTCTGCGGCAGCGACGGCGGGAACGGGGAGGAGAGCACGGGAAGGCGGGGGGGTGGGGGGCTGGGCGACGCGCGCGGGGGTGTTGCCACCAGCGTGTGTGAGGGCCGAGGTCGGGCGGCGGGGGGAGCGCGGCGAGGGTGTCGGCCCAGCATTCGCCGGAGGAGGCTGAGGCGTCGAAGGCTGACGCTATGCGGTCGGGGGGGGATTTGGGGTCGGGGTCGAACATGCTGGTGTGCGGTGTTTGTGCCGGCAGAACAGGCGGGGTAGGTGGCACAATTCTTGCGTGCGCCGGGAAGGTGCAGGAGACGAAAAGGCGGGGATGCGATGGCAGCGAGAAATTTTCGAAGCTTGGGGCGCCAGAGGTGTCGTGTGTGTTGCATTCGCTATTGCCGCCGTTTTGCGTCGTGGTGTCGATGTTTGTGGTGTCTGTGGGCAGTTGAAAGGCCGGCCCAAGATGCAGCAGTGCTAGTGATCACCTGTGAATGCGACGCAACACGCTCGAATATCGACAACTGCCTCGCTGGTTCCCTACCACCAAGGCGTTATCTGCTGGCCCTTATATATCCTATCCGTTGCAGCAAAGGGCCTCAGAACAAAGAACCATTGCCATCCAGCAGGTTCCGTCTCCTCACCGCCAGTGCATGCTGCTCTTCCATGCTAGACCACGTGCACGTACCCCGAGAATCTTCTTCTACCTTCGCCCTGCAACTTCTCCTGCACCATCCCCGGACCGTCCCTTCCAAAGTATGCTATTACGAGGGCTCGCGTCTTTGATTAAGAGCTCTCCACTTGCTCCAGCCCGGGTAAATAGTCGTTGGCGAGTTCAGAGCCATCGCTCTCCCCATCGGCAGCTTAACACCAAGCGAGTAAACAGTCTCCGCCGGATCTGCAAGGAGATGTCCCGTTACAGCAAAAATTCGGGCCGGTGATGTAGAAGTATGGCAAATACATATTACCTATCAGTACCAGTGATGCCTTGTAATGCTTCTCCAGATGGGCAAAGAGTGTATTCATATTTACGTAGCAGTAGGAAACAGGGCAAAGACGCCGGCGTGATAGGGATATACAATTGCAATGTGCACAAGAGCTGATTGTCTAGCCCAGGCGGTTGTAGAACATGGTGCTGTAAATACCAGGTGCGGGTTCGAACCCCAAGGTTGTTGAAAACACCGAGTGAAGGTTAGAAACCTGTTTTCTTTTTGTCTTGTCGACGTTTCAAGCTATAGTTTACACTGCCAATGTCTTAATTCACTCTTATACCAACAAGTCTGGTTTACTGAGCTAGAGTCCCATAAGATTATCGTATAAAGAGCCGATGTTTAGCTCACGGTGCTGTAAACGCCCCAGGTGCTGTAAACGCCAGGTACGGGCTCGAAGCCTGTAGTTTTCATTATTTTTCCCTTTCGAAGCTGCGCTATCCACAATTCACGGTTTGGGCAGGTGTCTAAACAATCGCCGCAGCCGCCCAACAGCGCAGTTTTAGCCCCTCCGATTTATGCCACAACAACAGTCCAGGGGAAGCAAAGAGAGGAGCGCGGGCAGGAGTAAGGGTGTTCGGCTCGGGGGTGGTCTCTCTTTTCGGTAATCTCTTTTGTTCTTCTCAATCTTTTGCGCGGGCTGGCTTGCTTTCTTTTGTCAAGAGGGGACGATGGGTAGTTGTTGTTGTTGTTTAATCATACTGTATTGACTCTAATTAGAGTATGACAGGACCCTGATATCCCCTCCGCCTCCGGGCGAGCCGGCTAGATGGCGGGGCAACCCGACCAT
>Ga0307515_10017269_pt1 | contig 13155 bp, 12 predicted proteins | sample 17_EM_MG_FD_194513 | JGI IMG/M metagenome (GOLD analysis project Ga0307515, IMG submission 194513) | Populus trichocarpa ectomycorrhiza microbial communities from riparian zone in the Pacific Northwest, United States - 17_EM | ecosystem: Host-associated > Plants > Roots > Unclassified | place...
ATTTCTCATCTCTTATGGGATTAAATCCTGAATTATTGTGAAGTATAGAAAAACAAAACGATGAGATTATGGAAGTAAATATTCTTGCATTTATTGCTACTGCACTGTTCATTCTAGTTCCTTCTGCTTTTTTACTTATAATATATGTAAAAATTGTTAGTCAAAGTGATTAATTTGAATGAAACTTGACTTCTTAGTTCTTATCAATATCAAGAATTAACAAAATAAAATGAAAAGAATTCTAATTTTACGTTTTAGCTTAAATGAGCGAATTAGAATCAGCAGGATTCTATGAGATCCGATAGTATGGTAGAAAGTAATATATTTACTACCATACTATCTACTCACCTTGTATGTTAAATAAACAAAAAGTTATGAACAACATGCTCACCATTTGGACTTAGCCCAAATAGGTTGTTTTCCTTGCGGGCTCGAATCTTTAGAACTTAACACTTGCATACACTATAAGGCATAGTCATGTTAAAATATCTCAGTCTAGTTATTTTGGTTTTTTGCAACAAGATGACTTATCTCATCATATCCCGAAAATATTTTTTGATATTTTTTATTCTTGAATGGAAAATAAAATATGTTTATTTATCTCTTGTATCTCGAGAATATATATATATGACAATGTAAAAGATCAAACAACTACTCACAGAATTAATGGAAAAACCACACTTTCATTATAATGTTGAGTAGAATATATACAAGAGAAAAGTCTGCTTTCGGCAGTGAATACATATGGATATTTGCTATAATTCTGGCAGAACAATATCTGCAGTAAATGGAACGATTTGTAACAGTTGGAATGCTAAGCTTTGGTGAGAATCTGTTGCTTGATTTTGGCAGAGTTGATGCAGGTTTCCTTAATACGCCCCCGCAAGATAGGACTCCCATCAGTGAGGCCAATCTTGGATCGGAGAAACACGGTACGTTGCCGAGATAACGGTTTGGTTAGCAGGTCTGCAAGTTGATCCTGGGTGTGAACATGTTTGACATGAAGAGACCCCTTCTGAACTAAGTCTCGCACAAAGTGCAGATCAATCTGAATATGCTTCATTCTGGAGTGATGAACCGAATTAAAACTGAGGTGAGTAGCACTAAGATTGTCACATAGCAGAGAAGGTGGCGCTTTGAGTGGAAAGCCAAGTTCACTGAGAAGACTAAGCAGCCACATTGTTTCAGATGCTATATTGGCTAAGGATCGGTATTCAGCCTCTGTAGATGAACGTGCAACAGCACGTTGTTTTTTTGAACTCCAGGAAATGGGATTGTGTCCCAAAAAGCTGATATAGACGGAGGTGGAGGTGCGATCATCGACGTTACCAGCCTAGTCCGCATCAGAGTATGTTGTAAGATGCCAGGTAGTAGCCTTTTGGATGTGAATCCCATGGAAGATAGTCTGCTGCAGATACCGAAAAAGGCGTTTAACTGTTGTCCAGTGTGTAGTAATTGGCTTGTGCATGAATTGAGATAACTTGTTGACAGCAACGGAAATATCAGGACGGGTGAGGGAGAGATATTGAAGACTCCCAAGGACTCGTCGAAATTCAGTGCTATCAACAGAGGCAGTGCCATCATCCAGTTTTAAAGATATACTAGGAGATAGGGGGTAGAGACATCCTTGGCACCAGCCATGCTGGTTTTGGACAACAAGTCACATACATATTTATGTTGGCACAAGAATAAACCTGCACAGGTGGAGACAACTTCCACGCCTAGAAAATAGTTAAGAGGACCCATATCTTTCAACAAAAATTGATCACCAAGCTGCTTAATAAGAGACTGCACAAAGCTGGAATCATTTCCAGTAAGCACAAGATCATCCACATATACCAACATATAACACATAACAGAGCCACGGTGATAAATAAACAAGGAGGAATCAGACTTGGAATTATGAAAGCCAAGTTGAATAAGAGCATGCTTGAGCGTTGATTACCATGCCCGAGGGGCTTGTTTAAGCCCATAGATAACTTTACGCAGCTTACATACATGATGAGGGTTCGTCTGATCCTTGAACCCTGGAGGTTGACTCATATAGACAGTTTCAGTAAGCTGACCATGCAGGAAGGCATTGTTAACATCCATTTGCCTCAAAATCCAACCTTGCATGACAGCAACAGTGAGCACAAACCAAATGGTTACAGGTTTTACAACAGGACTAAATGTTTCCTTATAATCAATCCCAGGACGTTGGTGAAAGCCTTTGGCAACAAGTCGAGCTTTGAATCGATCGATTGTGCCATTGGCTGTCCGTTTGACACGAAAAACCCACTTACAACTGACGGGCCTGCAACCAGCTGGGGGTGGAACTAAGTCCCAAGTGCCATGTCTCATAAAAGCAGTAAGCTCATCAGACATGGCTTCACACCAATTTGGCATGGACAAAGCCTGGGTAACACATGTTAGTTCGAGACTTTGAGGGAGAGGATGTCTGGTGACAGAATTGATTTGTTTGGATTTGAAGATGTTATTTAGGGATCGGGTAGTCATGGAGTGTGTCCGATTTGATGGTGGTGGTATTATGGTTGTGGGAATTGAGGGAGACATAGTATGGGATGAAAGAGACACTTGTGAGGTTGGGTGATTTTGCGATGAAGCAGGGGAGGGTAAAGGGGCAGGCTCACAGGTTTGCTCAATTGCACATGGGTTCGACAGTGATGAAATAGAAAAATTATTTGAAGAGTGTAAAGGAACTAGAGAATGAGAGGAAGAGGGGTTACCTGGAGGAGATGATCCCACAACGATGGCAGATTCTGAAAACACTGGTGAAGCAGAGGATGCGGGCGGGGCAGCACACAGAGGGGAGGACACAGACGAAGACGAATGAGAGCCAAAAAAGGCTAAGGTTTGTTGCTCATCAAAGAGGACATGCCTGGAGAGATAGATTCTATTTGATGTGGGTTCTAGACAACGGTAAGCATTTTGGGTTAAAGAATACCCGATGAAAACACATGGAGTGGATTTGGGCTGAATTTTATGCGTGTTATAGGGTTTGAGTAGGGGATAACAAATACACCCAAAAGATTTTAATTTAAGATAGTTTGGTTTTTGGCCAAAAAGGCTTTCAAATGGTGATTTGTTTTGTAGGAGAGGAGTAGGTTGACGATTAATGAGATACGTGGCAGTATGAAAAGCATGTGGCCAATATGAGAGAGGAAGATTGGCATCGTGTAGTAGAGTGAGACCAGTTTCAACTAGATGGCGATGCCGACGTTCAGAAACGCCATTTTGTTGGGGTGTGTGAGGGGCAGTGGTATAGTGACTAATCCTATGAAGAGAGAGAAAAGGTTTGAGACTTGTGTACTCGCCACCATTGTCAGAGTAAAGACTTTTAATTTGTGATTGAAACCGTTTCTCAACAAGTTATTTGAATTGAGGAAAGATGCTCTTAACACAAGATTTTGCATTAATGGGATAGAACCACATATATTTTGTGTAATGGTCAATGAAAATTAAATAGTAATGAGAACCATCTAGACCAACACAATGGGCAGGTCCCCACATATCAGTATAAATAATATAAAGGGGAGCATGACTCTGAAAACTGGTAGACCAAAAAGGAAGTTGATGGGCTTTATTGATAGAACATGATGAACATAGAGAGTTCATTTTATTGTGCGCTATAGGAAGAGAAAAACGATGGACAAGATTTCTGACAATTTTAAAGGACGGATGACCGAGACGTTTGTGCCACTTGTCAAATGAGGTTCGTTCATGCACATTTGCAACAATTTTAGAGTTGGAGCCCACCAGTGAGTTCAGAAAATGATAAACACCGCTTTCACATGCTCCTCTTAGTAATGTCGCCCTCGTAGTCTGATCCTTCACAAGAAAATAAAAGGGGTGAAACTCAAGAAAAACATTATTTTGAGAGGTGAAGTAATGAACAAAAATTAAATTTTTGCAAATATTAGGAACGCAAAGAGTGTCACGAAGTATAAATGTCCGTTTTGGTGATTTTAGAGTCAAGGAACCAATATGGGAGACTGTCAAACCTGACCCATCACCAATAACAACTTCATCAATGCCATCATACTCAGAGTGAATAGATAAATTCTTCAAGTCACCAGTAATGTTATAGGAAGCGGCAGAATCAAGAAGCCATTTCTGACCTGCTGGTTGAGAGGCAGATGTGCAGTTGGCTGTTACTTCTGATCGATGAAGTTGTGGGTAAGACTTAGCTGTATGGCCCATGTGGTCACAAAATTGGCATTTTGGTTGGTAACGCCTTTGAGGGTACCTGGTTGTGGAAGGCCTCCGGTTGTCTCTGAATGGGCCTTGAGGAATTTTACTGAAATTTTGAGAACGAGTGTGCCCATTTGGTTTTTAAGAGCCCTTTGGATAAGACCTACTATAAGAGCCATTGTGCTGTCGGTGATGGTGAGAATAATTTGCAGAGGCAACAAGCTGCTGGGTTGAAGATTCCAGACGCCGCAGGTAGCTATCATGCCCCACAAGAATGTCATGAAGCTCTTTGAAAGTCAGAGATGTTTCCCATGCCCGAATCGGGGCTGAAATCAGCACCCAGTCCATTAAGAATGTAAAGGGTAATATCATCATCGGAGATTGGATGATCGATGAGTGCAATCTCATCGGCAAGGGCTTTCACAGCCTGCGGATCAGTATGAATGAAGCGATGTCCTCGCTGAATCAAGGTAAGTTCTTCCTTGAGTTGCATGGCATGAGTTCTGGATTTACTGGCATACATGTGATGAAGTTTTTTCCAAGCCTCATGGAATTTTTGGAACTGGCGATGAGAGGGGTAATGGTGGGTGAGGTAGAAGCTAGAATAGCGCTCAGGATTAATTTATCCTGACGAACCCAGTGAGTTTTGTTCAACTCAATGAGAGAAGTGCCAGCTGGGGAGGGACATTGGGAAACGCCATGAACGTAGTCAAGAAGATTATATCCAATGAGGAGGGCTTCAAATTGTGCTCTCCATTGAGGAAAGGTGGACGACATCAGTTTCTCATTGATTTGTGTTGTGATGGTGAGAACAATGAGTGTATTTTCGGTGGAGGAGATGGGGTGAGTATTTGGGTGGGTTTCAGTTGTTTGATCTGCAGAGGCTGACATTTTTAGAGAAGGATCTGTTTGTTTATGAGAGAATTTGGCTCTGATACCATAAAAGATCAAACAACTGCTCACAGAATTAATGGAAAAACCACATTATTTCATTATAATGTTGAGTAGAATATATACAAGAGAAAAGTTTGCTTTCGTAGTGAATACATATGGACATTTGCTATAATTCTGGCAGAATAATATCTGCAGTAAATGGAAAGATTTGCATATAGATATTTGTTATAATTCTGGCAGAATTGTATCTGCAGTAAATGGATAGATATTTGTTATAATTCTGGCAGAATTGTATCTGCAATAAATGGAAAGATTTGTAACAGTTGGAATGCTAAGCTTTGGTGAGAATCTGTTGCTTGATTTTGGCAGAGTTGATGCAGGTTTCCTTAATACAATGATCATTCATCAAGCCACGTGGCAATGACATGTTACACATATGCTGCCTAGATAAAACACATCCTCTCGGCGTATGACATCTGACCGAACATGTTAGGGATGTTACCTAGCTACCTATGCATGCTGCAGCCAGGACTCATGATATAGGAACAAAATGTTTCCTCTTTCACATGATGTGTTAAATCATGAGTTCTGTAACCTTTTGTTGTAGTCAAATAGTTTTATATATATATATATATATATATATATATATATATATATATATATATATATATTTGTGTGTGTGTGTGTGTGTGTGTGTGTGTGAATCAGCAGACATTGTGGCGGTGGCTCTGCTGATTGAAGGGTCGTGAGCTTGGTGGTATGGGTTCCATTTGAGCCACCGGAAAGCATATGATCACAAATGTGAAGCTCCCACAAACAACTTTCATGTTCTTCCAAAATCTGAAAAGTAGATTATATGATCTATCTAGTGGCTGAAAAACACAAGAAGAGAGAATCGATGAACTCATCATGGGACAGATTGGGCTTCGGTTTTGGGACAAGAGGCCAACTGGAAGGTACATGTATATTTTATGAAAGTACATTACATTGGTTGTACGACATATGTCTGCTTTGCCTATATTTTCCAGTCACTCACGAACAAACAAAGATTTAAAACTTTCTACCTATGCCTAGGACGTGTTAATTTGTTATTCGAAAGTAATCCTGTTTTTGAGTGTTTTTTAATAGTATTTTTTATATAAAATATTATTAAAAAATACCCACATTATAATCCCAAACGTACAATGCATGGAACAAGTTGAAACAAACCCATCCAAATTTTATGATCATATCGTATGAAAGAATGGCTCCACAGAAGATATCAAGCATCAATCATGCCCAGAAAAAGCTTAACATATAATGGTAAGATTATTTGATGGGCAATGCATGTGATGGCGTCTTGTGGATCCCATTTTTTGGGCCAACTTTTACACATAGCATCTTAGTGGGCATCAACCCTCTCATCGCCTCATATAGTCTCAACATACTTTATCACAATAGAAAGATTATACAAGATGTGACACTTTCATGCTGGCCACCATTGGCAAAGAGCCTATTGGGACAAGGAGAGTGTATTATAGCATGGTACCATAGGATTTGTTGACGGACCCTTCAGTGGCTCCATAATTTAGTAATTAAGAAGGCAATTTTATTGGAGGAAGGTAACTAAGTATATGCATAATAAGGTCTTTATAGTGCATTTATTAGCTAGGATGTAATCTATATTAAGAATTCAGTGTTATACGGATTTAAGTTATACTGAACTTTATTTCATATGATTGGGTGGAAAGTGTTGTCAGAAGGCATATTGAGATCCAATCATGAGCATCATTCCCTCTGGTACTTGCCATGCACTTGAATTGGGTTGCTTCCATGGCTAAATATTAATCCTCTGAAACCAATTTAATGCCAGTCTCATGTCTCTACAATTAGTTTTGTGACTGAGGTTGAGGATGATGTCCATTGATGAGGTACTCGTAAGGTCTTTCCTAGGCTGTTAGGCATAGAAGATTGAGCTTGCGTAACTGGAACACTGTAAAATAGGAAACACTAATAGTGAAGAAAGATGTTTCAAAGAGACCATGTCATGTGTGCTTGCAAACCGAAACTGAGAAAGGAAGAAGATGAAGCTTTCTTGTAAAAAAGCTGATTAGTAACCTTAAGGTTCAGGAATAAGCTCTATTCGTGTAAGCCTCATGACTCATTATGGATCTGAGCCCATGTCTATACATGCCTTATTTAGAGTACTAGGACATGGGCAATGTGATGGGGGTGTAAATTCTGAGCCCATCATCCATGTAGCAAGGCCTAAAAATAGTTGGGATTTAAAGTAAGGCGTGGAAAATAAAATTGCGATGAATTCTAGGCAAGGAAGAGCCACCAGGCAATGGTATGGTACAGTTCTAGGCTTTCAGCAAGGTTGCTGCTACACAATGTTTTTATTCTTTTATTTTTTTGAGGATTTCTTACGTAATGTTTTATTTTTGCACAATGTTTTGTTTTTATTCTTACAAGCTGATATGGTTGTGGAATTTGTGTTTAGTTTGAAGGTTCAAAAGTGTTCATTCCAATACCATTGGTTCAGACAAGCACGTTCTGATATCCGGATCCTTTATTCAGCCATTGTTAACACTAAATTCTCGATAATTTACTCCCTGCAGCTCAATTGTATGGGCGGGAACAGCATATAATGTGAGTGCAATGGTTCAAAGCTCATACAAGGAGCTCTGAGTTAAGACAATAGACACGTCCATTTTAACATTAACCCATCTCCCACATATGTTTCTGGGCTGGACCTGTCCATGTTAGAGAAATAGCTAAGCTTGGACAATTAGCAAGGGGACCATAGCATTACCATTTACCATACCAAGAGGATAGTGATCGTGAACTAAATTCCCTTAATCCAACTGAATGTAGACATGGATTATTACAAGTATACCTGAAGCATGAGATGGTCAGCCAAGTTTGGATAAAACTGGATGGATTGATTGATTGATTTGTCTTTACTCCCAGCCAAAATGCACTCAACGATACATACCAATCCGTGCTAGTGATTTTCAGCCCTCAATTTGTTCTGTTGCCAGGCTTGGATTTTCATGCTAGAAAATGGACAATAACACTAACTTATCGTACTCTTGTCATCTTAATTTCTTATTTAGCATGGATATACATGGGCTGACCACAACAACAATGATATATATTATACCTGATATCTCATTGTTTTCTTTTTAACCTTTAAATGGACATAAATTGTAATGGATACTCACTTGGGACTTTGTCCTTACAGAGCAAGAAAGCTGTATTTATCTGCTGTTTTTTTCTTTGAGTTCCAAGGCCAACCCTTAAGAAAAAAAGAGCATTTGTTTCTCATAAACCTGTGTATACATGCAGTCACACAGTGAAAAAGCAAAGCACCCCATTAGTCACAAAAGAGACACAGATGCCTGAAATAGCCGGTCTCCTGCTTCAAGCCCTAAAGTAAGGCTTTTTAGGCTATGTTTCTGTTAGCTGCCAAGAAAAGCCATAAACTTCTCCCAAGGAAAAAAAAAAAACACACATACACACACTCCTAACAGATAAAAGTTTGAAAGGACCTCTCGTTTCTGCAAACAATGCATCAATCCAACCCCTATAGGTCCCATTCCTATATTCCCTCTCTTGGGACTCGGGAAAATTAAACAAAAAGTCCTCGTCCTTGACATTAAATTAAATATCTTTCCTTTCCGCCAGAGAGACAAAGAAGAGGAGAAGAAGAGTGAGTCTTTATGGTAAGCCAAGAAAATGAAGGTTAAGAAAAAAGGCAAAGTGCACCCACCTCCACCACCATCATCCAAATCTCCAGATAAAGATCCCGACACAGTGTTAAAGCTACTGCCAGTGACTATTCTAGCTTTAGCCCTCTCTCTTCCTAACCAAGATCGTGAGGTTTTGGCTTACTTGATAGCAAGGTCCATTTTTATCACCACCACAACAAACCCATCTTCACTTGTCACTCAACATCCTAAAAACAAATGCCAAACCAAGACCGCCCCTACCACTGCCAACAAGAATGGCAAATATTGTGGCCAGGAGGTTCCTCTTTTTCAATGTGGGTGTTTTGATTGCTACACTAGGTTTTGGTATAGATGGGACTCATCTCCAAACAGAGATTTTATCCACCAAGTTATTGAAGCATTTGATGAGCATTTGGTGCAGAATATTGAGTGTCCAAAGAAACACAAGAGACGCAAGAAGAAAGGTAAGGTCTTGATGATGGGCCATTTTGAATCTGATAATACACCTGAGAAATCAGTGCCTGAAGCTGAATGTGAAGTGATGGTAGTGCAAGAAAATCTTGAAAGTGGAGAGATTGAGGTTGTGTCCGGAGAGGAGATAGTGGGGTGTGGGGAGCTGACTGGGAACCTGGAAATGGAGGTGATGACAGTACATGCTTCAGGGTACAATAACAACCACAAGGGTTTGGCTAGAAAGGTTTTACCGGCTATAGTGGGTTTACTGAACTCTCGTTTATGGAGTAATCTATGGAGTCGGGGCATGTAAGAAGCATATATATGTTTTACTTTTAGTTTAGGGTTTAGGGAAAAAATGTTGCATTTGCATGTTGGAAACCTTTAATGTTTTCTTGCAGCAACAGGGAGGGGTTAATATTTTGGGGAAAGTCTTTGATTTTCATATGGCATATAGACATGGTGATGGAAGTGAAGAACAATGGATGAATGTTGTGGCTTCGATGGTCTAATTATTTTGCATTATTAATTAGAGGGTATGATCACGTTGATTTAGAGTACTGTCTTGATTGTTTCCTGCTCAATCCATATGCAAATCTTTAGACTTTTGTTCGGTCGGTGCTTTATAATTAGTAACAGTGATGTTTTTAATTGCTGTGATTTGTCAAACTTTGTTGACAAAATTAATGAAGACCCAAGTAAGCACATCTCTCTGGGGATATGGAATTTACACTCTGGAAGGGGCCAGTCCCATGTCATTTCACGGGTTTGGATTTTTTTGCTAAAAAGATTTCGAGATTTCGAGGGATTCTTTTCAAGATTAGCACTGCAATTGCAAAATTTTAGAAGAAATAATATTGTTTGAAAAATATGAAATAATATATTTTAATATTATCATGCAATTTAGGCATTTTAGTAATATAATTGAGTTTACTTTTCAAAGTAATTTTTACTTAAAAAATTATTAAAATAATATTATTTTTATTTTTTTAAAATTATTTTTGATATCAGCCTATTAAAATGATCTAAAAATATCAAAAAAAAATATTAATTTGAAACAAAGCAAATAATAAAAAAATTTCAATTTTTTTCAAAAGCGTTTTTGAAACGAAAAAACAAACAGGACAGATAAATAACTTTAATGAAGTATGATATTATTAAAATAATATGTTTATGAACGTGATATTATTAAATTTCATTATCTTACTAAATTTTTTTTATTTTTTTATTTACGTGGAGTGTCTAAACTAGCTTACGTGTATCAACTAATTCTCACATACTCTAAAATTAACAAACAGTAAACCTCTGGTAGGCATTATTTTTTTGTTTTTTTATCTTTGTGTTACTTTGTCATTTCCTTTTTATTTTTTCTGTTCTAATTGCACGATTTATGATAGGATCAAGATCGGATCTTTACTGCAATCTATCAAAGGAGAGATTATGGTACTGGAAATTATAGAGTATTTTTAACTTTCCATAAAAAGACTAAAGGAATGTTATTTTATGACATTTTTCGTACTGGTGGCACGTTTGGTAGAGGTGATTTTGCAAATGTGTTTGTTCTTGTCATTCTTTTTCAAATGCCTTCGAAATACTTTTGATATGATATGATAGTGTGAAGAATTATTAATTTGATATATTTTTCAATTCAAATATATTTTAAAAATTATTTCAATGCAGTTCCAATATATTAACAAATACATCGTAACTCGACTATTGTTACCTTGGCTATAGGAACAAAAGGTAAAAAGGATTAGCAATTGAGGAGACGGATCCGTAGCATAGTTTTGAAATTCGATTTAGTTTAGCATGAGGAGTTGATCTGGAATTGAAATCAGACTGAGTTTAAAAAAAATATAAAAAAAATCATGATTCAGGGTGATTCAGTTGACTAAATGACCCGACAAGACCCGATCAAAAATCTAGTTGTAATTTGTTGATTTTTACCAAATCAATGTCGTTTTGAATTTTTTTTAAAAAAAATTAACCCAAATAAACTAATCAAAACTCATAACCCGGGCCAACCAACAAGTCTGGTTTTAACACTCTACTCCGTGGTGCCCACGACTCTAGTTAATTGCAGAGAATACGGTTAAAATTGTTTTTTAAAAATTAAAAAATATTTAAAATTAATATATTTTCAAAAAACTTTAATGTGTTATGTCAAAAAAAAATTTAAAAAAATTAAAAATTAAAAATTATTTTAATATAATTCAAATAAAAAATTTGAATATCCATGGCGGTTGGGTGCTGCCAAACGACGTCATGCATGCTTGCCCAATAGGGCATCAGAGGAGAGTTGGGTCTTGATAGAGCATGGAAAGGATGCGGGCCACAAGGCCATTGACAACTTCTATGGGCTTCACCCTACTGCCTTTGAGCCTTTGTTTTTATGTGTTTATTTGCCTTGCCTATATTAAAATATCCTTGTTCGTAATCACTCTTTTATGTGGGTCAGTAAAATTGTGCACTGGGTTTCCTGCTGTGGGTTAATTCAAACTATCTTCAATCGTAGTGTTTGATAGAGTGATTGTATTTGTTTTTTAAAGTGTTTTTTATATTAAAATATATTAAAATAATATTTTTTTTATTTTTTAAAAATTATTTTTGAGATCGGCGTATCAAAACGATCTAAAACACATAAAAAAAATTAAATTTTTAAAAAACATAATTTACACTACATTTCCGAACACAATTTTATAGTTTTGGAGAGATTTTCTCAAAAGGATCGATCATGGTGTGTTTTCTCTTATACTGTTTTAGCTGTTAAGATATATGTTTCTACCATTTTATTTTTATTTTATATCAAGGTGCATTCCCCCTTTATCATTACTCAATTTGCAAAGGATGAGAGAGAGAGAAGAAAAAAAAGGTGAGGTCAATATTTATGGTTAATTTTTAAATGTGTTATAATTAATTATAGTGTCTTCAGGCTACGTATTCGATTTATTTTTTTTACTATAAGAACTAATCTTATAATTTTATAATTGAACTAATTACTTCGTAATTGTATGAGTTATGATTAATTAATAAAATACAGGTGTTGTTCAAAGTAAGTTGTTATCTTAAGAAAGAAAATAATACTATTTACTTTGTGAGTTAATTATTACATGTTTATAAACCACTAAGTTGTACTATAAATAATATCTTTATAAATTCTAGATTCGATTATATATAGCCTTCTTTGAAAAATCAATTTCTAATTAATTTGCAAAAATTCAAGTACTTGTACTTCATATATTGCAAATTAATCTTGTGTTATTTTCTTTTATAAACATGAAAGAATTATAGTTACAGATTAAACCCATCCGATTATAAATTAAAAGACTAAACCCAAATCAATTAAATTTTTTTTTAAAAAAGACATTATATCAAATAATCCTTGAATGTTCATGTACCCTCTTTGTGAATAATAAATTAAAAGTAACCATCTAGTAGATTGATCAATGATAAGAGTTTGGGACTAAGAGATTTGCTTCTCCTATGATCTCAAGTTCGAGTTCTGTGGTTACTAATATGATGGCCACTGGAGACTTACATGGTCGTAACTTTAGGATCCATAGGATTAGTCGATGTATATACATGTACGCTGGCCCGGACACCTACGTTAATAAAATAATAATAATAATAATAATAAATTAAAAGTCTCCCTTTAGTACGTAGTCTTGAGGTGGTCACGGGAAATCTAACATTGTTAAACGTGTAATGGCACGGTCCAAAACGCTCTCTTGATGATAGCCCTTGCTCAGTTTCAGTCACGTTATTTGGAAGGGATTTGAAGAAGAAGCAGGAAGAGAAATTACAGCGGCGTGAAGTTCATGAGTTATAATAATGCAATATCAAGATTTTCTTTTTTGAACAACGAATTCTTCTTGTTGTTTTATGCAGCCTTTACTCTTGT
>Ga0307515_10017270_pt1 | contig 13154 bp, 17 predicted proteins | sample 17_EM_MG_FD_194513 | JGI IMG/M metagenome (GOLD analysis project Ga0307515, IMG submission 194513) | Populus trichocarpa ectomycorrhiza microbial communities from riparian zone in the Pacific Northwest, United States - 17_EM | ecosystem: Host-associated > Plants > Roots > Unclassified | place...
TTCAGCTCTCGTATGCCTTCTCTCGCCTCCTTAAATGAGCCCTCGAAGAGCATCGTAAAATAGTTTGGAGCATCACGGCGGATTTGGTCTTCTGTTAACACAAAAACACGGTCCTTGACGGTGATGGTAAACTCCTTAGGTGGTCCCATAATACCTAAATGCCAGATTGTATGGTTGTGGGAGAGTTAAAGCTTCGTGAGTATTTGTCTGCCAGCACGCCAATCCCCTCTCTGATCGGACTCATACCACCGAGTGGCCGAACAGGCTGCTGTCAGATGTAATACCCAAGTGGAGGAGGCTCCCCACAGTGTGCTGATGAGGTCAGGATTGATTAGGCTTCAGATTCTCCGTCGCACCCCTTGTGCCATGTTACGGTAGTAATTGTAGTACATGGAACCTTCATTCCCTCGCATGGTCCACAGAGCTCAGCGCGTCTGTCATCAAAATCGTCGGTGATGCGTGATTCAAAAAGGATCTTCTAAATGATCTTCATCTAAAACCTCTGACTTAGTTTCTCTGACCTTCCCAATGGCAAAACCCAAATCTTCAGCTCCAAAAATAGCATCTTTGCGGTGACGATAAGTATAGACGTTTTCCAGTTCGTGCGCAAATGCTGAGACATCCATAGGAAACGCTCGATATTGGAGGTTAAGCTTCGCGTGTTCCATATAAAAGTTAAAGGCATCCCGACCGTACAGGGTCATCGCATGGATCCAGAGGGAACCTCGCTCTGTGCTATCATCAGGTCATAGGTCAGTACCAAAAGCGCTGTATGAAGAGTGAACATCGAGAGACGAACTAGACTTTCCATCTTTCCTTTTCCAGCTCTCCGTCTTGGCGCTTCTTAGTGTTGCCACTGTGCTCCGCCTGTGGAACTACTGCTTCCAGCTCTCCTGCGAGTGCGTCGAGTGCGTAAAAGCGCGCGTCTAAGAGCAGATTTTTGAGCCTGCTCTCTTCCGAGAAGTAACTGGGGATGTTGTCCTTTGGAAGAGGGAGGATTTCGTAGCCGGACAGGTACAAGTGGATGAACTTGAATAGGTAGGGGTCCCTATGTAGTTTCATCTCCCGTACACCCTCGCTAGTCTCCTTGAAAGGGCCATCGAAGAATGTTGTGAAGTAGTTGGGTGCGTCGCGCATGATTTGGTCCCTCAATAGAGTGAAACGTTGATCGTTATTGCCGTTGTCAAAAGGGTTGGCACAGCCCCGTCACACAACTGCCAAAAAAAAAAGTCAGTCAAACGTGAATTCCTCTCGCTCAGAGTGGTTACACGCAAAATGGATGATACAATTATGATGTACAAAAATTTAGCTATCGACTTATGTATTTTTGAGTGAAATAAACAAGTTGAATTTTTTGACTGAGTTCTGGGGAGCGGGGGCGCGTTTTGTGCAGCGGAGATAGCTCTATTTTACTCCTTAAACCCACCTTCTTCCTAGATAGAGGTCACCCAAGTTCAATTTGCTTTGCTTGACCTTGAATCCAGCCATGTGTCCTGGACATGGAAACATGTCCCAACGGTGCTATGGAGGACCACCATTCAGCTCTCCGACCTATTTTACCTGTGTACCATCATGATATACACCAAAACCAGTATGTGGATGGTCTGTTACATCATCAGAGAGAATCCAAATTTGTGGTACTGTTTGAACACCAGCCAGAGCGAAGACCATTGGGCATTCAAGAAAGCTTACAAGTGATCACATGGATGTACGCTCTATTCTCCCCCCTGATCCAACGTCATCTCATTTGTTTCAGTGGATCAAAGGCCCGCTCTTGCAAAACCCAATGTGTTTCCTTGATTACTCCTCTCAGACCTATGGTAGGCATGTCCAACTATAAAAGTAAGCTTGGGCATGCTCTGGCGTGCACTCTGTCACAAGGGCTATCACAAGAAGAAGGTAATTCCTCATTATTTCACTTCCATGCGCTTGAAACTCATGTGTTTCAACTCATTGGATCACTAGGGCAGCCAAGGAGGCTTGCTCTGTCAAACAGGTGCAATATATCATGGAAATCGGCATGTTTCTGCCCCACAAGCTTGCTTTGGCTGAGGGGGCTGACAGAGGTTGATTTCATAAGCATTATAATCACTAGGTAGTATGTAAAACATTCTTATTTGCTCTGGTGGCCTGTGGCAGCAGATTGGGGGTAGATGATGCCTGGAATTCGATTTGAGGGCTGAATGGATGGTGTGGAGGCCATTGTCTTGATGTGAATCAGTAAAAGACTGCTTAAAGTACTGCTTCGGAAAGTCTGCGGCAAATCTACATTCTGAGGACTACTGAGACGGTGGTTGAGGTTTGCATCCATTTGATTCATGTTCACCCTCTTTCGAATGACTCATACTTGGCCCATGTATACTCCCCACATATATTAGCCTTCTCCAGCCAATGAAGCGCACCCCCGGCCCTCAGAAATTGGTCGAAATTTTCAACTTGTTTATTTCACTCAAAAATGCATGCAGTCGATAGCTAAATTTTTCTACATCATAATTGTATCATTCACTTTACGCGCCACTATTCTGAGCGAGAGGAATTCACATTTGACTGAATTTTTTTTTTGGCAGTTGTGTGACGGGGCTGTGCCAACCCTTTTGACAACGGCTATAATGACAATGGTATATTCGACGGCAGACATGACGAAGCGAGACTTTCGCGATGGGATGGAGGGAGACCAACGTTGCAAACACATTGCAAACGCAAGGTCGTGCCCTCGATTAAATTACTCCATTACTTGAGTATCTCAAGTGCGTGCGGACATTAGACATACACCATATATTGTCATTCATCGAAGAGCAAGGATATGGGCAAGGATGACCTGCATTCTAGGATTCAAAGCTTGGGATTTAGCACCGTGTACGTAGTGATACTATGAATCAAACCCTGTAAAATAACTGGCCTATTATATACTAGCTAGAATAGTGGTCAAGTCTGACCTGGAAAGGTTTTTCCAAGTCTCCATTTAGTGTCTATGACATCGTAGGGATATGGCCCGGGAGGGCGTCAAGTACTTTTCCCTGCTCCCTTGCTGCGCTAACCCCTCCAGAATGTTCCAGAATTTTCGACTGTCGACGAGAAGCCAGGTAAAGCAGGAGATACATCGCTCGTGTGTTATCTTGACTTTCCCCATAGCAAAGCACTGTCGCCTATGACTTGCCTTCCACGAGGACTGACGGAATATGAATCTTCGGCTCGAATGACACAGCAAGAAACTGTTACCTCTTTGGCACAAGAATAGGAGACGTTATGTACATCTATAGGAAATCCCAGAGCGTCCGACAGAGAAAGTTCGAAAGTGTAACAACCGAGCCGTAACAGTCGCATTGTATCAATCGTGTGACAGCGACCCTGCGGTGTACTCCATGTGACGAGAACATTTATATACCAACAAGGACCAAGTAAACAAGCCCTCCATGGCCATTTATAATCGAGTTGGGAGGCCACTCGTCCCCTCCCCTTCACTTCCATAACCATTAGTAGCAGCTCAGTGGATGGAGGACGTGATAATGTACAAGAATGTCCATGTTTCCTTCCGGCCTCGGCTGAGCGGATTCCTCTTAATTCGCGAAGACAAGTGCCGGGATTGGACGAATAGCGGCCTTGGACGCAAGAGATTCTTTAGCAGGCTTTCCTTGGGCAGATATAATGGTACGGTTATACCACCGAATGGCCGAACACGCTGTAAGATATCATACCCCAGTGTGCATGGTCAGAATCGATTAGGCTTCAGATGCTCCGTCAATGCTCCCCGGGTCACGTCACGTTACAATAATGGTTGTAATACACAGCGCGTTCGTTCCATTACATAGCCCCCATAGCCCACCGTGTCTGTCATCAAAATCGTCGGTGGTGCGTTGGCCGCGGGGAGATCGAGATACGGTTCACTATTCAACAAAGAGGATGTCCTAAACAATATCCACCTGAAATCTCTGCCCTAAGTTTCCTTAACCTTCCCAATGGCAAAGTACCAATCTTCACGACCGCCAGCAGTATAAGTTTCGCGGCGACGATAAGTATAGCTGTTTCCAATTTCGTGGGGGAGTGTGGAGACATCCACGGGAAACACTTGATAATGGTCGTCCCTCTTCATCTCTTCTATGTAAAAGTTGAAGGCATCTCGATCGTACAGGGTCATCAAATAGGCCCAGCCGTCACCAAAGCCCTCCGTTTTGCTATCATTAGGTCATAGATCAGTATCGAAAGCGCTGTATGAAGAGTGAACATCGAGACGAACTAGACCTTCCACCTTTCCCCTTCCTGCGTTCCATCTTGGGCCTCCTCAGAGTTGCCACTGCGCTCGATCCGTGAAACTACTGCTTCCAGCTCCTCTGCGAGCGCATCAAGTCCGTAGAAGCGCGCGTCTAAAAGCAGATTTTTGAGCCTGCTCTCTTCCGATAAGTAACTGGGAATGTTGTCCTTTGGAAGAGGGAGTATTTCGTAGCCGGACAGGTACAAGTGGATGAACTTGAATAGGTAGGGGTCCCTATATAGTGTCATCTCCCGTACGCCCTCGCTTGTCTCCTGAAAAGGCCCTTCGAAGAATGCCGTGAAGTAGTTGGGTGCGTCGCGCATGATTTGGTCCCTCAATAGAGTGAAACGTTGATCATTGATGATAATAGTATACTTGAGGGCAGACATGACAAAGCGGGACTTTCGCGATGAGGGAGGAGGGAAACAAAGGTTGCAGAGGCCGGCCGGATCAGGTAGCCTTATTTAATCCATGTGATAGTACGAGCTAAATGTTTCAAGTGAGTGCTGATATTAATATTGCATCATTCATCGAAGAGCAACGATACGGGCAAGAATGTTGTGCAACCCAGGATGGAAGCCTGGACATTGGCACCTTGTACGTAGTGACAAGATGCATCTAACCCTGCAAGGTCACTAGAAACGATTGTCTCATGCTGGAATAGGGTGCATAAGAATTTCCATATCCCCCGTTGGAGTCTGTGATATCGCGGATATGGCCTGCATGGAAGAGCTTGCGGTTCCTTTTCACGCTCACTTGCCGCTCTACCCCTCAAAGTTCCAGAATTCCCGGATGTCGACGAGAAGTCAGGGAACATAGGAAGTACATACCTCGTGGGTTCAATTAGCTTTTCAAATACCCAAATTTGCCTTCAACAAGGGCTGACGGAATATGAGTCTTCAGCTCGAATGACACAGCAAGAGACTACTGCCTCTTTAGCACGGAAATAGGAGACTTTATATACATATAGACGAAAGCCCAGGCCGTCCGAGGGGAAACGACCGAAGCGGAAACACTCGCCCCGTATCAATTGTGTGATCAAGACTATGCGGTGTACCCCATGTGGCGAGGACGTTGGTATAACAACAAGTACCAAGTAAACAAGCCCTCTATGGCCATTTATAATCGAGTTGTGAGGTCACTGGTCCCCTTCCCCTCCACTTCCATAACCATGAAGAGCAGCCCAACTAGATGGAGGACCATGTTTCCTCCCTTGGTTAAGCGGATTCCTCCTCGAGGAGACGACGTGCCCGCATTGGACGAATAGCGGCGTTGGACGCAAGAGATTCTTCAGCAAGCATGGCTTGGGTAGATGCACAGGTGATTTGTGACACGGAAGGTCACCGGGACTCCGATACCCAGTGTCTAGAATGCATCTCGTGCGTACTACAGATAGTATGATACCACCTCCCCTCTGCGCTCCTTCAGAGCAGTGTCCCTCCCTTCATGCAGATGCACGATTTGCCCGGTCCAGACTCACCGGGGTCCAAATAGTTCTTAAAACACACGCCGACGTCGCCCTCTGCGTGTGCTGTTACCGCGAGGCGCGTCTCGCCAGAGATGTTACCCTTCGAGAGATGAACGTTTGTTGTGGTGAGGAATCGACAATTTCAAAGTCTATTTGTTGTTGCTTGCATGTTGGGGGTTTTCACGATAACGTGAGTTATTCAGTCGTGCATGCGAGCGTGAAGTGGTATGCGTTGGCAGTTATGGGGGCAGTGAGCCAATAGAATAGATCATCAGTCAGCACTATGAGGGTGTCTTGAAAACTCTAAAAGGAGAATTACGACGCACCGCTTCCAATATTCGTAGTGACGATTTACCAGTTCGTGATCGTGTGCGGAATTCCACAATCATCAACCTAGGTTGGGGGTATCGTTCCGCTTGAGGATTGAACTTAACCCCGGCTGTACGTCTTGCAGTGGCCCAAAGAGCCAGTAATAGTAGCCCGACAAGGAGTATTGGGAGCTTGAGAGGTGATAGTGAGGGCGGCATTGTCTTGCGTGCTGATTATAGGGGAGCAAGAGGGCGAACAAGAGGGTGGGTGTAAAGCCCCGCGAGGTTTCAGTGCAAACTTTTGAGACGTGGCCAACTTAGAGGGAGACAAAGAGCATGCTATATTCAGCCTCGCAACATTGAGGTTTATTCAACTGTGTTTTAACCAATCCTATCTTGCCGGAGACAAACTGTGTAGAGAGTCCAGGCGATAATGTACAGTGGGGTTTGCAATGTACAATACAGCAGGTGGCATGTAGCAAGTACTGGGGAGACGTTAGTACTAGAACGCGTCTGCACTCCCCTAAATGGATCATTCGAGATCGTGACCGATCGTGACCGTTCCGATGGCATAGATTTCTTTCTGCTGACCACCCACACCATAGCCCCACCAGATTTTAACCTTCTCCGCTTTATCTGGAAGTTCCGATGTATCCATGAGAGCTATGTAACCTACTGATCTGGATTTCGAATACCAATGGTACGTCTCGGTATCTTGAAAAGTCACCAAGCAGCTCCAAGGCGATTCGAGGTTTTCACGCTTGCTATCTCACCGGTGAGCACGCATTGAAGTGCCCGGATGATCCTTATCACTTACTATACTCTCCACGCTTTGCCCTCGGCGCAGCGGGGGTTATCGAGATCCGATTTTGTCTCAGGAATAATCTCCGCTTCCAGCTCCTCTGCAAGCGAGTCGAGGCCATAAAATTGAGCATCGACTAGCAGGTTCTTGAGCCTACTGCCCTCCGATAAATGCGACGGTATGGTGTCTTTTGGCAACGGCAGAACCTTGTAACCACATAGGTGCATGTGGATAAATGTGAAGAGGTACGGGTCTCGATTGATCTTCAGCTCCCGTATGCCTTCTCTCGCCTCCTTAAATGATCCCTCGAAGAGCATCGTAAAATAGTTTGGAGCATCACGGCGGATTTGGTCTTCTGTTAACACAAAAACACGGTCCGTGACGGTGATGGTAAACTCCTTAGGTGGTCCCATAATACCTAAATGCAGATTGTATGGTTGAGGGAGAGTTAAAGTTTCGTGAGTGTTTGTCTGCCAGCACGCCAATCCCGTCTCTGATCGGACGCTCATACTACCGAGTGGCCGAACAGGCTGCTGTCGGTCAGATGCAATACCCAAGTGGAGGAGTCCCCCCCATAACGTGCTGATGAGGTCAGGATTGATTAGCTTCAGATTCTCCGTTGGACTCCTTGTGCGATGTTGCAGTAGTGATTGTAACACATGGAATCTTCATTCCCTCGCATGGCCCACAGAGCTCAGCGCGTCTGTCACCAAAATCGTCGGTGATGCGTTATTCAACCAAAAAAAGGTTCTAAACAATGTCCACCTAAAGCCTCTGCCCTAAGTTCCTCTGACCTTCCCAATGGCAAAGCCCAAATCTTCGGAATCAACAGCAGTATCGCTGCAGTCACGTGTCACGTACCGTGCCGGCCGTGACATTTCCAGGCTCACGGAAATGGTCCGGCGCGTCGGCTTCCCCTCGTGGCACTAGCGCTCGGCTTGCCGACGCGCGATGGCCCTGCGGGCTGCGGGGATCCCGCCCTTCTGTTTTGGTTTCGTTGCTCTGCAACGTGTTTCCAATGTACAGTTCGATTCCTTATTATTTAGTATCCATGTACTCGTTTCCTAGTTCCTCAGTTTGAGGATCAACTTGAGTACCGGTCCTTCTTCTCACCTTTTGTCCCGATTCTTCAGTCCATTCCCGACGACGGCTGGTCGTCATCGGTAGTCCACGGCATTGTACGGTATACGCCCTATCCTGGCCACACGTCCGCCCTCCGACCGGACACGGCTCTGACATCACGATAAGTACAGTATAGATGTTTCCAGTTCGTGGACATGGGCGAAGTGTGAGACATCCATGGGAAACACTCGATAACAGAAGTTAGACTTCGCCTGTACCATGTAAAAGTTATAGGCATCCCGGTCGTACAGGGTCATCGCATGGATCCAGTGAGAATCTCGGTCTCGCTGTGTGCTATCATCAGGTCATAAATCAGTACGGAAGCGCAGTGTGAAGGGTGAACATCGAGACGAACAAGACTTTCCATCTTTCCGTTTCCAGCTTTGCGTCTTGGCGCTTCTCAGAGTTGTCACTGCGCTCCGCCCGTGGAACTGCTGCTTCCAGCATTTCTGCGAGTGTATCAAGTCCGTAAAATCGTGCGTCTAAGAGCAGATTTTTGAGCCTGCTCTCTTCCGAGAAGTGACTGGGGATGTTGTGGCTTGGAGGAGGATTTCGTAGCCGGACAGGTACATGTGGACGAACTTGAATAGGTAGGGGTCCCTATATAGCGTCATCTCCCGTACACCCTCGCTTGTCTCCTGAAAAGGGCCTTCGAAGAATGCCGTGAAGTAGTTGGGTGCGTCGCAAATGATTTGGTCCCTCAATAGAGTGAAACGTTGATCATTGATGACAATGGTATACTTGAGGGCAGACATGGCAAAGCGGGACTTTCGCGATGGGGAGCTAGGTGGCAGGCCAACGTTGATCGGGTAACCTTAATTACTCCACTCGTGTGATAGTACGAGCCGAATATTTCAAGTGAGTGCTGATATTAATATTGCATAGACATAGACATTATATTGTCATGCGTCGAAGAGCAACGATACCGGCAAGGATGCTGTGGGCTCAAGGACTCAAAGCTTGAGTATTAGCACCTTTATGTAGTGATAATATGCATCTAGCCCTGTAAGGTCACTAGAAACGATTGTCTCTATGGTCCATGTGCGCCTCGAATAGTGTGGATAAGATTTTAATTTCCAAATCCCCGGTTAAGTTGTGACATTGCGGATATGCCCGCTAACGCCTCCAAAAGTTCAAGAAGGTGTCGACGGGAAGCCGGAGAAGATAGGAGGTACATGTTGGGTGGGTGCTATTAACTTTCCAAAAGCAAAATCCTGTCGCCCATTGATGAACAAGGACTGACGGAAGAGGAGCCTTCAAATCGAATGACACAAAAAGAAACTACTACAAGAATAGGAGACTATATGTAGATATACACGAAAAAGCCCATACCGTCCGAGAGAGAAAGATCTTGCTAGTTCGCTGTGCGCTGTATACATCGTGTGGTAGCGACGACGCAGTGTACTCCATGTGACTAGAACACTAATATACCAACAATTACCAAGTAAATAAACCATCTATGGCGATTCGAGATATGAAGTCACTCTTCCTCTTCCCCCTCTCTTCCACAACCATGGGTAGCTCACAACTATGGGTAGCTGCTCAGCTGGATGGAGGATGTAATTCCCTCCCACGGCTGAGTTCGCGGATAAACGACGTGCCTGCGTTGGTGGAATAGCAGCCTTGGACGCAAGAGATTCTTCGGCAGGCTTTCCTTAGGCAGATACAATGGTACGGTCATACCAAGTGACCGAAACGGCTTTAAGATATAATACCTCGGTGAGGTTAGAATCGATTAGGCTTCAGATTCTCCGTCATGCTCCTTGAGTCATATTACAGTAATGATTGTACCATACAGCGCCTTCATTCCCTGACATGGCCCCAGAGCCAACCGTTTATGTCATCAAAATCGTCGGTGGTGCGTTGGCCACACGGTTCACTATTCAACAAAGAATATGTTCTAAACAATATCCACCTGAAACCTCGGCCCTAATGTTCCTTAACCTTTCCAATGGCAAAGTACGAACCGGTCTGGGTAATAAGACGGCAGCGGCGACGACAAGTATAGATGCTTTCCATTTTGTGGGAGAATTGTGAGACATCCATGGGAAACACTTGATAATCGTTGTCCTTCTTCATCCCTTCTACGTAAAAGTTAAAGGCATCTCGATCGTACAGGGTCATCAAATAGTCCCAGCGATCATCAATGGCCCACTTTGTGCTATCATAGATAACAGATCAGTATCGAAAGCATTGTTTGAAGAGTGAACATCGAGACGAACTAGACCTTCCACCTTTCCCTTTCCTGCTTTCCATCTTGGGCGTTCCCAGGGTCGCCACTGCGCTCCATCCGTAAAACTACTGCCTCCAGCTCCTCTGCGAGTGCATCGAGTCCATAAAAGCGCGCGTCTAAGAGCAAATTGTTGAGCCTGCTCTCTTCCGAGAAGCAATTGGGGATGTTTCTGTTTGGAAGAGGGAGGACTTCATAGCCAGACAGGTACAAGTGGATGAATTTGAATAGGTAGGGGTCCCTATGTAGTTTCATCTCCCGTACACCCTCGCTTGTCTCCTTAAAAGGGCCTTCGAAGAATGCCGTGAAGTAGTTGGGTGCGTCGCGCATGATTTGGTCCCTCAATAGAGTAAAACGTTGATCATTGATGACAATGGTATATTCGAGGGCAGACATGACGAAGATACGAGGGAGACCAACGTTGCAATAGCCTCGATAGTGCATACCTCAAGTGCATTCTGACATTAATATTGCTTAGACATACGGAAATTCCGGCTGTTTTGTGTTTCGAGCTCCGGTGCCTGGATGCCACGTTCTCTTGCATCCTTTTCTAGCGGGCCCCAACAAACACGATTGTTCTCACCGTACACGGTTGCGCGGAATCCAGCTTATATTGTCATTCGAAGCCTTGGCATAGCACCTTGTACGTGCGTAGTGACTGACGAAGACCAAAGGGGCCGAAACCTCATCTATTTAGCACCCAGGCTACAAGTAGTTATATACCAGAGCTACAAGAAATGGATATCACGTATCACGAACCACAACAATGCAATGCAAAACAAATGCAATGCAAGACAACAAAATGGAATGGAAGACAAGACCGATGCTCGGGGTACAGCGCATCCATCTCCAACAGCCTTGGAGGCAAGAGGTTCTTTGACTGGGTAGATACTATGGTACGGTCATACCCCGGTGAGGTCAGAGTCGATTTGTGGAGAGCTGGACCGAGTGAGCGAGGGAAGAAACTGTTTTGAGGTTCCCCCCTTGCTCACTCGTGTCCGTATATACAGGAAAGTGTAGCCCCTATCGATGTCATCACAGGAGAAGAAACAAATAGACAAACAGGGAGACAAACAGACAAAGCGTTAACACCGATTAGGCTTCAGATCCTCCATCACGCTCCCTGAGTCACGTTACAGTAATGATTTTACCACACAGCGCCTTCATTCCCTGACATGGCCCATAGAGCCAACCGCTTATGTCATCAATTAAAATCGTCGGTGGTGCGTTGCATGCATTGGCCGCGGGGAGATTTCACTATTCAACAAGGAGGATGTTCTATACAATATCCACCTCAAACTGCTGCCCTAAGTTTCTTTGACCGTCCCAACTGCAATGCACGAATCTTCAGAGGTAGCGATTCCATCGCTGCCGTGACGATAATCCAGTCCGTAGGCAATTTCTGAAGCATTCATGGGACACGCTCGATAGCAGAGGTATAAGAAGTAAACTCAGACGATGAAGGAGTACAAACGTCTGGCATTGTAGATACCTATAAGAAGTAAACTAGTAATACATGAGTGGCGAGTACGTCGCAGTGGAACGGATCAGACATACCTCAGACGATGACGGAGTACAAACGTCTGAGACATGGGAAAGCGCGACAAGGCTTGAAATTCATCAACAGCATAAAGCAATAGAAGAGAACATACGCAAAAAACGAGACAAAAATCGTAATACAACAGTCAATAAAATCAAAGAAATCCAACAAGAGGTCACCATCCGCTCTTTCCATGTAAAAGTCAAAGGCATCCTGGCCTTCCAGGGTCATCGCATGGATCCAGCGGGGATTCGGGCCTCTCTTTGTGCTAGAATCAGGTCATAAATCAGTATTGAGAGCGGTGTATGAAGAGTGAAACATCGAGACGAACAAGAACTCCCAGCTTCCCACTTCCGGCTTTCCATCTTGGGCCTCCTCAGAGTCGCCACTGTGCTCCTTCCGTGAAACTGCTGCTCCTAGCTCTTCTGCGAGTGCATCGAGCCCGTAAAAGCGTGCGTCTAAGAGCAGATTTTTGAGCCTGCTCCTTTCCGAGAGGTGACTGGGGATGTTGTCCTTTGGAAGAGGGAGGACATCGTAGCCGGACAGGTACGAGTGGATGAATTTGAATAGGTAGGGATCCCTATGTAGTTTCATCTCCCGTACACCCTCGCTTGTCTCTTTAAAAGGGCCTTCGAAGAATGCGGTGAAGTAGTTAGGTGCGTCTCGCATGATTTGGTCCCTCAGTAGAGTGAAACGTTGATTGTTGATGACAATGATATATTCGGGGGCAGACATGACGAACTTAGCTTAGGGGGGAGACCGACATTGCTTGTGTGAGATATTGCATATTTCAAGTCCATTCTGACATTAATAATGCTTAGACATACATGTCGCAAAGTGGAAATTCCGGATGTTTTGGGCCTCGAGCTCCGGTGCCTGGATGCGACGATCTTGTAGCGGGCCTAACAAACATGATTGTTCGGTCTCACCGTACATGGTTGCGCGAAAATCCAGCTCATATTGTCATTCATGTGCACCTCGAAGCTTGGGCATTGCACATTGCACGTGGTGATAAGTATCAGTCGTGTGTGTTATAAATGTACTCCATGTGACGAGAACATTTGCATACCAACAAGGACCAAGTAAACAAGCCCTCTATGGCCATTATAGTCGAGATCAGAGACCACCCATCAACTCCCCACTCACTTCCACGGCCATGAATAGCAATTCGGTGAATAGATAATGTGGTAGTGTATAATTATTCCATGTTTCCTTCCTCGGCTGGAGATGATGTGCCTATATAAGTGCGTGTTCAATAATTTGTCTACAGCTAACATCCGCCTTACCTGCTCCCCAACCTTCAAGTGTATTTGCATTAAACCTTCGTGTCCCTTTAGAGAGAACCGCCGATTTTCCGTGCCATATCCCATGCAATGGCGAAGTGAGATAAGCGAGCATCTACAACATACCCCTTCTTTTCGTACTCTGCACCGGC